>Ga0222715_10000259_pt1 | contig 53120 bp, 56 predicted proteins | sample C33_9DmetaG_FD_165056 | JGI IMG/M metagenome (GOLD analysis project Ga0222715, IMG submission 165056) | Estuarine water microbial communities from San Francisco Bay, California, United States - C33_9D | ecosystem: Environmental > Aquatic > Marine > Unclassified | place: USA: California...
TGAGGCGTCCACGACATCAAACTATCGGTCATAGACATGTCCAAATAATCGCCCCGACCACTCTTCTCTCTTCTGTATAGCGCCATCATGATCCCTACCAATGCCAGAGAACCTAGAGCCACATCCGCAGTCGGTGCAGCTGGCAATGCCGTATCATCTGCTCCTCGCGAACCCAAGCTAAGTACACCAGTGATCGCCTGCGCACCGAGATCGTGTGAAGGCCTGAGAGACATATCTCCAGTTTGACCGAACGCAGATAGAGAACAAAAGATGATACCTGGATTTAGTTTTGCAACCACTTCGTAGCCTATTCCGAGGCGATCAACGACGCCAGGTCGAAATGAATCTATGATAATGTCACTTTCTTCAGCCAGTTTTAGAAAGATGTGAACCCCTTCGTCTTCTTTTAAATTTAATTTTACGCTTAGTTTTCCTCTCTGCGTGTTGCGGAAGTAAGTGGTAAAGCCCTCTACTTCAGGACCTAAATAACGAGTAGGCTCGCCAGAGCCATGCTCAATTTTTATCACTTCCGCTCCGTGATCTGCTAACAACATACCCATGTAAGGTCCAGGCAAAAATCGAGACAAATCTAGAACTCTGACACCATCTAACTTCACATTCAGCTCCTAAAGATACTAATTTCCAGTTTAACTAAAGCTCGCCAATTGCTGGCAAGAAAACGCTTAATTCGCTGTCGAAAATAATCACTATATATTTTTCTCGCTCCTTTCCAAGTAAAATAGGAAAATGGATCCGATAAAAATAAATACTGATGACCTCTGAACAAAAAAATCTCTTTCGGCGTGCGACAAAAAACTTTGGTAAAGTCCTTACTGGAAAAGCAGTGGGCGCCGCAATTTCTCTTATCTATTTAGCCCTAGCTGCACGTGGTTTAGGAACAAATGGGTTCGGTATCGTGATCCTAATCCACTCGTACATGCTAATGTGTACGAGGGTAGTCTCATTTAAATCCTACGACATCATAATCAAGTATGGTGCCGAGTCTTTAGCAGCAAACAAGAAAAAAGATTTTCAAGACCTAATAAAGTTCACATTTTTACTGGACCTTTCTGCCGCATTTTTTGGAATTTTACTCGGTACACTTATTGTATTCCTGTGGGGCCACAATTTCGGGATCCCATCCGATGCTATCCCTCTAGCAGTCATATATTGCCTCCTGATTGTCTCTAACGTTACTGATACTACGACAGGAATTCTCCGAATTTGTGACAGATTTGATATCGTCGCATTCCTTGCAATTGTAGAGCCTATAATCAGACTCGTAGGAGTAACTATAGCTTTCTACGCCGACTCGCCTTGGCAAGCATACTTAATGGCGTGGTTCGCAGCACGGATCTCGTACTTTTGTATATCATTAATAGTAGCGGGTTATGAGTTATCGAGAAAAAAACTCCTTCAATCTTTTTCTTGGAAGATACCTCGACCCACTCAGCGAAATCCTAAAATCTGGAGTTTTTCATGGTCCTCAAACTTTTATGGTTCCACTAACTCGATCGGGATCCAATTCACGACATTAGCAGTAGGAAGCTTAATCGGGGCTTCTGGCGCAGCGCTATTTAAAGTAGCTCAAGAACTTGCCGAAGCAAGCGCAAAGGCAGCGGTAGTTTTCAGTAGTGCGCTGTATCCTGAATTGGCCAGACTCGCGACATCTTCTCAAGGAAACTCTCAAATACGAAGTGTCGTCCGTAAAACAGCTAAATCATCTGTTTTTATTGGCTTCATCTTCACAGGATTACTGGTAATTGCCGGTGAATTATTCTTACAGACCTTTTTTGGTCAACAATTCAGTGACGCCTACGGTACGATGGTGATTTTAAGCATCGCGACATCCGTTTTGCTAATAACATATCCCTATGAAGCCGCACTATATTCAATAGGTAAACCACATATTGCTCTTTTTATTAAATTTTCTGTAACCCTGACCCAACTAACAGCTTTGCTAATAATGCTACAATCAGTCGGGATCGTAGGTGCGGGATATGCTGCCGTTCTATCTAGTGTATTGAGTGCTATAGCGCTTATTTGCATGACAAACCGACAGATAAGTTAAATTAAGGCTGAAGCGCAATCATGAAAATCGGGTTTCTCCTGAATCATTATGACTCCCATCAGGTACCTCACATAGTGCCTTATGCCTTTAAATTGTCCGAACTGTATCCCGATATTGAAGTCGTTATCCTCTCCTCCACCCAAGAGCAAAAAAACTTTGCTAAGAAGATCTCTTTTGACTACAGAAATCAAAAATGTAAATTTATTGATGTGAAAGCATCTCTAATAATTGAGCTGATCGATCCTTTCTTATCCAAACTAGTCTTTGCTCGGAAAAGTGCGGTCATCAGAAAAAATATATCGGTTTTTTCGAGCTTTGACGCGTTGGTGGTTCCAGAGGTAACAAGCCTTTCGTTGAAAAAACACCCTTCTTTCAAGGACGTTAAATTAATCTTTACCGGGCATGGGTCTGGTGACAACGAGAATCTCGGCTCCTATGACAAGCGCCTTTCAGAGTTTGATCTCTGCCTACTTCCAGGGCAAAAATATGCTAAAGGTCTAACTGAGCATGGCTTTTTAAAGCATAACAACTTTGCCATCTCAGGTTATCCAAAATTTGAAGCAGTCCGCGCACTACCGCACAAGCCGATAAAGTTGTTTGAAAACTCGAGACCTACTATTGTCTACAATCCACACCATCATCCGTCCTACTCTTCGTGGCCGTTACTCGGTGAAGATATCCTAGAGTACTTTAATAGTAACCAAAATTTTAATTTCATATTCGCGCCACATGTCCTACTCTTCAAACGCAAATGGGGCAAGGGATTCAAGCTACCGAGCAAATATCAAACGACGGATAATATTATTATTGACCCAGGAAGTCAGCGCTCAGTTGATATGACTTACATGCGAGCCGCCGATCTCTATCTTGGCGACTGTAGCAGCCAAATATATGAATTTCTTGCCCATCCAAGACCATGCGTGTTTTTAAATACACTTGGGATAAAAACTGATGGGCCAACTCTACCCTATTACTGCTGGAACTTCGGACCTATAGTAGACTCTGTGGAAGATCTAGGGATGACAATAAATAGAGCACTTGCTAATCATTTAAATTACATCGACGTTCAGAAGCGAGCGTTTACTCATACTTTCGAAATTAACGATATCTCCTCAGCTGAACGTGGCGCACGGATTATTGAAGAGTTCACTCGAACTGGGAAAGTGGACCAAAAATGGGGTTAATTAAGTCACTCTATAAATTGAGAATAAAAACTGTCATGGAGCTGGAATCCTTTCAATGAAATTACTGATAGTAGGCGGCGCGGGGTACATTGGGTCACATATGGTGAAACATCTAATGCAATGCGGACACGATCCCATTGTTTTCGACAACCTGTCCACAGGGCATCGAGATGCGGTCCATGATGCACAATTGATCGAAGGTGATTTAGCTGACTCTAGTACTCTTAAAAAACTATTCAATACTCATGAATTTGATGCAGTGATGCATTTTGCGTCATTTAGTCAGGTTGCTGAATCAGTTAAAAAACCTGATGTTTACTACTTAAATAATGTGGCATGCACGATCAACCTGTTACATGCAATGATTAATGCGAATATCAAGCAGTTCGTCTTTTCTTCAACCGCGGCTATTTTTGGCGAGCCACAGCACATCCCCATAGATGAATCACACCCGAAATTACCGATAAATGCTTACGGTCGAAGTAAACTCATGGTCGAGCACATTTTACAGGATCTAGATCAAGCCTTCGAACTTAAATCCGTAAGCCTCCGCTATTTTAATGCCGCGGGCGCAGATGAATCTGGCGATATTGGAGAGCGACACCTCCCAGAGACACACCTGATCCCTATATTATTAGAAGCTGCATTAGGCATCAGAGAAAAGGTGGTTGTTTTTGGGTCCGACTATCCGACTCAAGATGGTACTTGTATTAGAGATTATGTTCATGTTTCAGACTTATGCAAAGCTCACATGGCCGCTCTTAACTATCTAAATAAAGAACAAGCCTCAAATTGTTTTAACCTAGGCAATGGCGAAGGCTTTTCTGTAGAACAGGTGATAGCGACAGTGAAAAAAGTAACTGGTAAAAACTTTGATATCGTTTATGAAAATCGACGCGAAGGCGATCCTGCTATCCTAGTCGCAGACTCCAAGTTAGCTAGACAAGTATTAGATTGGCGACCACGCTACACAGATCTTGAAACAATTATCCAACACGCCTGGCAATTCGAGCAAAAAAAATAATAAGAGGTCAATTTGTTCTAGAGATAGACAACCTCAGATTTCAAGCTGTATAAAATAAATAGAACTTCTTCTTTTTCTCTTTGCCCAATACCGTTCATGTCTAAGGCTTGCATTACATCATCAAGAACAGCCATGAACTCGTCATTATCAATATTCATCCCACGATGTGCGGCTATCATATCCTGACCCGTATAATTATCTGGACCACCCGTGCCCGCAATAAAAAAAGTAGACACCTGTTTTTTCACTAAAACCGGATCTGAATTAGCATATCTAGTGGCAATCCTTGGATTCACAATATGAAGATCCGTCAGATCACTTGCTATTTTGGTAATATTTTCGCTACCACCAAGCCTCTCATACAAAGATTGTTTCATTTTCATCTGGGCCCCTTATAACTTAACTTAATTTAACTTAACTTGTGCTTGCGTCACGACGCAACTATATTTAACTTACAAATACTGCAACTTTCGGGGAGTAATTGGTATGTTGGGAGTAATGCTTCTTTACGTTGGTTGTGTGCTGTTAATAAATGGCGTCGGAGGCTTGGGTAAAATAGAACCTAGGTCGATAGCGGTTCTGAATTTCATGGTTGGTGGCCTAGGATTGTTTGTAAGTCTACTGCTGCTAGTCCGCGCAGAAACGTCCGGAGACTTTTTTGCAGTAGCCACGTTTTTCTTATTTACTTTCACCTACTTGTACGTTGCAATCTCGATGTGGTTCGATTTAGATATGCGTGGATTTGGTTGGTTCTGCTTTTTTGTTGCCGTCACGGCAATCCCTTGTTCAATTGTTGCGTTCAGCGGAGGCGACTATAGGTTCGGATCCTTCTGGATTATATGGGGTGCCCTCTGGTTCGGCTTTTATTTATCTAGCGCACATCAAAAAGACTTTGGAACTTTTCTACCATACGCCACGATATGCGTGGGAGTTTTCACATGTTGGATACCAGGCCTATTAGTCTTAACAGGGAACTGGTGAAGCGTTATTCTAAGAAACCATGTGAGGGCGAACCTCCTCTACGAATCGCCGCATAGTATCTAAAGCGACTCCACAGGTTTCCGTTAATATATCAAAACAAAATTCTGTTGCGCCGACATCTTGATAACGTCTTAGACTATCAATGATCTCCTGCGAACCTTTTTTACTTCTAGTGGACGCACCATCTGAAAAAACTAATGGAATCTTCACCGCTATTGGGAAGTCAATCACACTTCTTCCCTGTTTTTTTAGTTCCGCGTCTAAAATGATCCTTGAATCTGACAATTGCTTCGGACTGATCTTAAACGGATGCCACACATCGCCATAGCGAGCTAACCGGCGAAGAGCATGTGGTGTATTCCCACCAATATAGATCGGCAATCGAGTTTGCTGCGGCTTGGGGCCCATCTGAGCATCAGTAAACCTATAAAATGGTCCGTCAACCGAAACATGTCGCTCCGTCCACAACCTGCGTATTATTTCTAAACCATCGTCGGTTCTCTGCCCTCTATTTGCAAAGTCAAAGCCTAATGCCTCAAACTCCTCCCTATACCAACCAACACCTACACCGAAATTGACTCGTCCAGAACTGAGTCGATCCATTTCCGCAACTTGTGCTGCTACTTCCAAAGGATTTCGCATAGGTAATATCAGAACACTCATCCCTAATCGGACCGTCGACGTAATACCTGCCAAAAAATTTAGGACGCTAAAAGGCTGATAGTAAGTGTTTTTCCAAGGCCCCGGGAGTTGCCCATCCTCTCTTCCGGGATAATGCGATGTCTTCATAGCCGGCATGATTAGATGGTCGCTCGCCCAAAGACAATCCCAACTATCTCGCTCAGCTAACTCAGCCATTTTCTGCAGAGTATCCGGGTTTGCGTCATCTCCTCTTACGATAAGAGAGATCCCAAACTTCATCATATTGCACCTCGAATCAAATTAGGCGGCACAGTTCCGCCTTTATTAAACTTTGTAAATCAAACGTCCTAATTTCAATATCGAGACCACGTCTGCCAGCGCTAACAAAAATTGTTTTAAATAGTTCTGCGGATGTATCCATAAACGCCGGCAGCTCCCGCTTCTGCCCTAAAGGACTTATACCTCCCACTACATATCCCGTTACTCGCTCAACTCGTCTCGAATCTGCCATAGCCAATCTTTTCTTTCCAAAAGCTTTAGCGAGCCGTTTTAAGTTTAATTGGGCACTCACCGGTATTATTCCAACGCACATATATCCGTCGGTCTCGGCAATCAACGTTTTAAATATTCTCTCTGGGCAAACCTTTAACTTCGTAGCTGCCTCTAAACCAAAAGATTGGTTGGCGCGATCATGGCTGTAGGAGTGCAACTTGTAGTCGATGCCAGCCTCCGTTAACACATCGATAGCAGGAGTCACTGAACGAAATCAACTCCTTTCCAAAAAGCGAAATATCCTTTTATCTCACTAGCGGCTTCCTTTGGTGTCTGATAAGACCAAACAGCATCAGTATTTATTTTACCTTCGACGTTCAAGCTCCAGTAGCTTGCGGTACCCTTCCAGCCGCACACACTAGTCGTTTCACTAGATACCACAACAGACTGATCGAGAGACTGAGGTGGGAAATAGTGATTCCCCTCAATGACTATCGTTTCAGTTGACTCAGCTACTATTTTCCCGTTCCATACTGCCCTCATAGCCACACCTCACTCCAGATTACTAATTAAATCCGGACTTTATCATTCTAGTCCAACGAAATATATACAATTGCCCCCATTGAAGTTAAAGTATTGTCATTCGAAAAACTTTAAAGTAAGTGAGTTTGTGTAAAGTATTATACAAAGTGCATGAATGCGATTAAGCGCATAAGCAAAAATTGGGAGCAATTTAAAATGGGTCAGGCTTGGGATAACGACAAAACAATACACGTAGATATGAGTACGCTGAAAGTGACCATTAAAGACTTTCGGGAAGAATGGAAATTGTTAGGTGGTCGAGCCTTATCCGCTAAAGTAATGCTGGAGGAATGTAACCCAAAATGTGACCCATTAGGTCCCGAAAACGTCTTAGTTTTTGCCCCGGGAACTATGAGTGGAACATCTGCGCCCACTTCTGGTCGGATCTCGATGGGATGTAAAAGTCCATTGACTGGAGGAATTAAGGAAGCAAATGCTGGGGGAAATCCTGGACAAGACCTCATGAAAATAGGTTATCGCGCGGTCATTGTGACTGGGCAACCTGTCGATCGTAATAAACTCTGGGGACTTAGAGTTTCTGACGGCAATGCCGAATTGGTTGATGCTACAGAGTATAAAGGGATGTGGAACTATGCCTGTTGCGAAAAGTTGCTGGATGGGGAGTCTGATAAAGCCTCTGTAATTTCAATTGGTCCTGCTGGAGAAATGATGCTCAAAGGCGCTTCTATCGCCTGCACGGATAGCGATAAAGATCGGCGACCTGCTCGCCAAGCGGCGCGTGGAGGAGTGGGTGCTGTTATGGGGTCTAAGTGCCTTAAATGGGTTTTGGTTGATCCAGGAAAGAAAGCTACGCGCAAACCCGTCGATCGAAAAGCCTATGCTCAGTACAATAAAGATTTCAGTAAAGACTATCTCTCCAGCAGACACAGCAATTTCAAATATGGCACAAGCGCGGTAGTCCCTGCGGCCAACATGCTCCATACTTTTCCTTATAAAAATCGAATTGAAGGAAGAAATCCAGAATTTGAAAAACTCGATGGTGCAAGAATTCGAGAGTCCTTCGAGTCCCGAGGTGGCGAAATGCACAACTGTATGACCGGTTGTATAGTTCAATGCTCCAACGTAGTGCATGATGCTGATGGGAACTATTTAACATCCGCTTTAGAGTTTGAGACACTCACTCTATTGGGTTCCTGTTGCGCGATTAATAATTGGGAAGATGTGGCAGACCTCGATAGATTGTGTGATGAGTTAGGGCTGGACACCATCGAAACTGGAGCGGCTATCGCTGTTTATATGGACTCAGGCGGTATGGCTTGGGGAGATGCGGAGGGTGCTAAAGACCTGCTCAGGAAAGAACTCGCATCAGGGAGCGAGCTTGGGAAAAATATAGGTCATGGTGCGCTCGCAATTGGAACAGAAAGAAAACATCACCGGATACCAGTAGCGAAAGGTCAGGCTATGCCTGCTTGGGACCCTCGTCCTTTAAAGGCTACCGGCATAACTTATGCTAGTAGTGCTATGGGCGCGGATCATACGGCCGGATTAGTCATCGACCCCAAAATTAGTGGTGATGAGGCAGTAATCGCTTCCCAGGAAATTCAAATAGTTAATGCAATTTGTGACTCGACCGGTTTCTGTATGTTCCTCGGACCTACAATTGATGAAACTCGACAATTCTTTACCCCATTTTTTGGTGAGGAAATAACATCGGAACAAATTGCGGACATCGGTTGGCAGTGCCTAGAGGATGAGTGGGCATTTAACGATGCAGCCGGCTTCACCGTAGCTGATGATGATATGGCCGATTGCCTTAAGGATGAAGGTATAGGCCCTGATCAAATGTATAAGTTTGATGTGAGCGATGATCTCATCGCAAAGGCTAAAATCCGCCAACCTAATACTGAAGGCTTTTATTCCAAGTCACCGGCGGGGTAACCTGCAATACAATGAGTGTTTCGCCTGATGAAGCATCAATAGGCATCCTGATTCGAACATACTTTGACAGTATGTTCGAATCCTCAAAAAATAAAGTCGATGCTTCATTCCATCCCAACGCAGTTATTGCCGGAATTTTTCACGGAAAATTCGTTGAAATGAGCCGCGAGGAGTTCGGTCAGTTTGTTGAAAGGAATCAACCCTCTGCGAAGGAAAATGGCGATATCGCTAGGCTAGATATTATTAGTATTGATATTGCGGGAAATACCGCAGTTGCTCTAGTACGAGACGATTATCTGGGCTCTACTTTTTTAGATACGCTGTCATTAATTAAACTGCACGATCAATGGTCTATATACAATAAACTATTTCACATCGAAGGTGCTGCATAACTCTAGCTAAGCGGCTGTGAACCTATTGATTCCATCACGGTGAGTTACGCTGACCTTACTGCCGATGGGGTTGTCGCTAAATAAAACACTCAAGGCCTTCGCGTCGCTAGGCGATGCAACTGCCAAAAACCGGAGATTGGTCTCGATCAAACGACCTATAATATAACCCCCATACTGCTTGTTCTTTTGGTAAATTGCTGAATAACTCTCTACAACTCCCGCGCCATTTGGCGACTCAGTTAATAAGACTTTTGCATTTTTTCCTCGATCGGGTCGAAAATCACTGGGGAGCCAATGACCCTTTATCTTTTTGGAGTAAGCCCCAACAGAGTGCTTTGATAAATATCCTCCGTTAGCCGCAATTAAAGCATCTCCCATAGCCTTACCTCTTAGCCGCCAAACTACTTCTGCTATTGCATGCAAACTATAATTATTTCCCGGCCCACCAAAAAACGGTAAGCCTCCCGTGAGGGTAAGTCGTCGATTTGCCGGAGTAATGCCGAGATGTCCGCAGGTACTGGTAACGGCAATAGGAAAACAACTGTATAGATCCATCAAGTCGACTTTTTCGGGCTTTAAATTTGATTTATCTACCACGTAACTTAGGGCATCACCCTGAGCTTGAGATGCACTCAAATTAGGTCTTTCGGATACCATAAGATCGTCAGCGTCCGCATATGCTGTCAAATAAATCCAATTACTCTCAGGTATCGACAACTCCCGTGCCATACCCACTGACGTCATGACTATTGCCGCACCTTGATTGACTGTATCCTGCGCTACCATCCACTTAGTATACGGCTCAGTCAAAAGAAAATTCTCACTAGACACATTAGAGATGTCGTCTATCGAACGCCTGGTCGGAAATTGTGCGAACGGGTTACCTTCTGCCACTTCGGAAAAAGTGGTAAATAACTTACCTATTGATTCCCGATATTCCTTTGTACTATATCCTAATTGATTTCTTCGAACCTGCTCGAACAACGCGTAAACCTGAATAGGAACATTAACCCCGTGTCTATTTTCATAGTCAGAACTCATCGGCTTGTCAGGCCAAAGATCCTCAAAATCTCCAGAGACCTCCTCATCCCAATCGAATTCCACACCCGCACGTCTAGCGTTCTTGATAGTAGCTAACGCTTCGGCTCCCGTAATCAAAGCACCACGGATCTCGTTCCGGTAAATTGCTTCGGCCATTTGGTTCACTAACCGCTGCGGTGTCTCGCCGCCTACTTCTGCGTAAACCAATCGACTAGGCCTTATTCCCAACCTCTGCGCTACTGAACCAGGCATATTTTTAGAACAGCCGAACGGATTAGGCCACATCACTCTATCTTTCACCGAGTGCTCGAATAAGCGGGCGACAGCCAGAACATCAATTATGTCAGCCAAGCCCCGCGTCGCATTACAATCCTTCAATGCCGCATCAGCGACAAAAGACGCAATGTCAGCAGGGGACAAACTTTTGTCGGGTACCGGTCCATCGCGATCAACGTACTGCCCGGCTCCAACTAGAATTGGTGTCGTATCAAACATAAAGCCAAACCATCCTCCATTAAAGAATAAATCGCATCAATTTTTTAAATGCAAGCTCCTAAATCAAGCCAACGTCACTCTGACACAGTGACTTAAGCTAATACAAGAAATTCTTTTGCGGCAATCTAACTCTTGGCAGAACCTAGCAAATCTAGAGAAAACTAGAATTTCTTAAACAATAAGTCATAATTGACAGAATAATAGTCAAAACATGGGCCTTACGCACTAAGACCATAGCGCGCGCACGACCATATGGACAGACTTCAAAGGGGATAAGTAATGTCTGCAAATACACCAAAAGCGATACAAGTTGCAAGTAACGATGAAATTAAAGCACTCGGCTTTGACCATAATAGACTTCAACGAGTGAGAGAAAAAATTATAAACGATATAGAGCTTGGAGCTTGTCACGGGGTTTCCATGATCGCCGCGAGAAAGGGAAAGGTGATTCTGGATATAGTGGAAGGCTATGCCCATAAAGAGAATGGTGAAATGCTAACCTCCGACTCGGTTTTCGTTACTATGTCCGTTGCCAAGCAGTTCACTAATGTTCTTGCCCTGTCTCTCGTTGAAAAAGGGCTTTTAAAACTGCATGCACCGGTCGCCGAACTCATACCCGAATTTGCAACTTTAGGTAAAGAAAAAGTAAATTTGTATCATCTCCTTACCCATACTAGCGGGATCATGTCAGCGGTACCCCCAGTTGCCCCTGAGGTACTCGCAAATATCGAGAAACTCCTGGAATTTGCATGCGGCTTACCGTTAGAAAATCAACCCGGCGAGCGCGTGAACTACGCTATCTTATTAGGCCATAGCATTATAGCGGCCTTATGCTTGCGAGCTGCCGGTAATGGTCGCAGCTATGCTCAAATGTTATCTGATGAGATCTTTCAGCCACTAGGTATGATAAACACAAGCTTAGGGCCAAGGGATGACCTAATGGGGCGAGTCTGCCCTGTAAAAGTATCTTATAAAGATATCCCAGCGCTGCTTCCTCCAGAGGCAGTAGAGGGAATAGGTGCGCTTTTAGCTTCGCCCGGTTGCGAGTTACCTGGCGCGGGTTGCTTTACGACTGCGCATGATGTCCACCGTTTTTCAGAAATGTTACGACGCGGTGGTGAGTTAGATGGGGCTCGCGTATTATCTCCCGCAATGTTAGATTTTTGTACTCGCAACCATACCGGAGAAATGAGAAATATACTTTTTGACATGTGGGGAGGAACTCGAAATTGGCTATTGTATCCAGCTAGTCTAGGGGTAGGTTTTTTTATGAGAGGCGAAGGCAACCTGCCAGGTCTATTTAGCGTGATGAACTCCGCAAGAACTTTCGGAGGCTTTGGCGCTGGTTCCACCGGGTTCACCGTTGATCCCGAACGAGAACTCACGCTCTCTTTTTTATCCACTGGGCTCATGGAAGACAGCTATCATTTCGAGCGAATAGGAGTGATTGCAAGCCTACTATTAGCGGCAATGACGGAATAATTTTGACTATTGAGATAGAGGAATCGAACGTAAGTCTGGGAGCAAAAATCCGTGGACTCAAATTAAATGCGCTCTCTGAAAAAGATTGGATTGAAGTGCATAAGGCGTTTCTGAAGTACGCTGTCTTAATTTTTCCCGAACAACACCTGACACAAGAAGAGCAGGAACAGTTCTCTGCTCGGTTCGGAAAAATTGAAAACCTAGTGGACAACCTAAAAACAATACCCTTAACCAATAAGGCATCTAATGGCGAGCTCTATGAGCAAGACTCGGAGTGGATGAAGCTGCTTAAAGGAAACGAAGGCTGGCATACAGACAGTTCTTATATGCCACTAGCGGCCAAAGCGTCTATTTTGTCCGCAAGAATTGTACCTACAACTGGTGGGGAGACAGAATGGGCCGATATGCGTGCAGGATATGAAGCTCTGGATAATGCCACTCAAAAGAAAATCGAACATCTCAATGCTTATCACTCATACTTCCACTCGCAGGCAAAAATAGGACACACTGTTAAACAGGGGGCGGGTTATGGCTTCAATGCAAGTGACGCTCCGCTACACCCGCTTGTAAAAACTCATCCCGAAACTAAAATACCTGCACTATTCATCGGGCGCCATATTCACATTATTCAGGGCTTGTCCGAAAAAAAGACAGAAAAATTGGTAGCGAAGTTAACCGATATAGCCTGTAAAAAAGGTACAACATTACTCCACAAATGGAAGCCAGGCGACCTAGTGGTTTGGGACAACCGATGTGTCCTGCATCGCGCTCTGCCTTATCCTCTGACGGAAGAAAGACTCATGCTACATACCCGAGTGGCAGGTGACTCGCGTTCTGAACGTGCGATTAATCATGCGACTGCATAGAAAAGGCCGACATCTCACGAACCCTGCGCTAAAAATCTCTGCGATTAGCGACGCACATTTTCTAAACTGATATACTGCACACTCAATTTTTCTGGAGAGGTGGCCGAGTGGCTGAAGGCGCTCCCCTGCTAAGGGAGTATGGGTTTTATCGCTCATCGAGGGTTCGAATCCCTCTCTCTCCGCCATTTCACTCCAAATCAAATTCATACGATTTAAGTGCGAGATGAATTCTGAATGAGAAAAAACATTCCAGACAGTTCAGCAACTCATAAATCATCACAGCTTTGAGCTCATTGCTAGAATAATACGTATCAGATGTAAGTTCTTAAACAATTAGTCAGTGCTTTAAAAAAATTATAATGCTGGCTACGCAAGGTAATACAGGAGTAAGTCGTGATATTGATTTTGGGTGCATTATTGGGGCTTGTCTCGGTTGCGTTTGGAGCATATGCCGAACACGGACTACATGAAGTGGTCAGCGACGAAAATTTCCGCTTTCTGATGACTGCTGTGCGCTACAACCAAGTTCATGCAGCTGTGATAATCACCCTAGGCTTTGTAATGTTACAAAAAGGAAAACTTGGAACTACACCAACGCTCCGATGGAGTGGCATTTTATTTATTATCGGCACCATGTTGTTTAGTTTCAGTATCTATCTGTCCGTATCATTTGATATCCCCAAACTTTTATATGCGACTCCTATAGGCGGTGTGACCATCATGTTCTCTTGGCTGCTTCTAGTATTAACGGGTATTTTATTAAGGAATAAAAATCACCACAGTGGTGGTAAGTCTGGTCACTAATAATAGCTGTAAAAAAATAGACGTGTCTATTAAAGCAGATAAAAAATGAAATATAGACGAAAAATTATCATCCTTGTTGTTGCGACAATTCTTGTTGGAGCACTCGCCACGGGACCGATCATGAGCAATGTAGAAACGCCGAGTTATAAAGTCATCCAGTCGAAGGACAAAATTGAAATTAGAGAGTTCGACCCTATGGTCATTGCAGAAGTACAGGTGGTCGGCAGACGGAAAGATGCTATCAGCGATGGATTTAAACTGCTGGCCGATTACATTTTCGGCAACAATATCAGCCGAGAAAATGTCAAGACGGCCGCGACCATCCAACGACCAGCAAGCGAGAAAATTGCAATGACAGCTCCCGTACAACAGCAACTCGCAAACAACTCCTGGCTAGTCAGTTTCGTAATGCCGTCAGAATATAATTTGGAAGACCTACCAAAACCTAAGAATATCGAGGTTAAACTAAAGAATGTTCCTGTGAAACGATTTGTAACTATTCAATTTTCTGGAACAAGCTCCGATGAGAATTTAGCTAAGCACAAAAACTTATTGGTCGAATTCATTGAAACTAACAGCATTTCAGTAACCGGAACACCCAAATATGCTTTTTACAATCCACCATGGACATTGCCGCTAATGCGACGAAATGAAGTTATGTTTGAAGTTCAGTAGAACCCGAGCTCTATTATATAGATAGTTATTCCGCTTAGTTACCAACTTCTTGGTGTAATTGCGATTTTCTTCTCCCTTTTGATTCTAGCCAATAATAAATTGATTCTTTTGCCAGTTTATGTCAGTTTCCTTAGTAGGAGGAATACGTCATTGTTAAAAGAAAAACCATTCTCGTAAAGTAATATGTCACTTCAGTACTTCAAATCTGATGCCGTATTGGAAGACGTCCTCCGCGCTATCAAAGAAGATGGAGGTGTCATACTCGTCGACGCCGCACCAGAAAATAACCTAGATAATTTTGTTTCAGAGCTCGAGCCGTATCTAGCCACTACTCCGTATGGTAGAGATGATTTTACGGGTCATAAAACTAGACGGACAGGAGCCCTGATCGCACGTATGCCCAGTAGCCATAATTTCGTGATGGACGACCGAGTCCTCAGCCTCGCAAAAGCGTTTCTTAGTCCTTACACTGAAAAAATTACTCTGCATCTATCTCAGGCGACTACTATTTATCCCGATGAAGAGGCGCAATTAATCCATCGTGATCGATTTGCGTGGGGTACTCATATCCCGAAAGTAATCGAGCCTCAATTTAACACGCTATGGGCTATTACAGACTTTACTCCGGAAAATGGCGCCACGAGAATAGTACCAGGATCTCAAAATTGGTCATGGGATAAGGAAGCTAAACCGGACCAAATTGTGCAGGCCGAAATGTCGCGAGGCTCTGTCTTACTTTACACTGGAACAGTTCTGCATGGCGGAGGCCAAAACAAATCGAAAAATCCCCGGGTAGGTCTGAACCTTACATACTGCCTCGCATGGCTCCGCCAACAAGAAAACCAGTACCTATCCTGCCCACCTCACATAGCAAAAAGCTTAGATGAGGAATTACAAGAGCTAATTGGTTACACCCAAGGAACTTACGGTTTAGGTTACTTTTCAGACCCTGAAAAACCTGCTGAAAAATTTGATCTCATGGTCCCAGAACTAGCGCTAGGTCGTGGGCCGAGACATCGAGCAGAATTTAATACCGATCAATTATCTAAAGTAGAAAGCACTTAATACATTTCGATTCTATGTAAAACGGAACCCCTCATAGCCTTGCTCCGCAATATCGTTGCATAGCTTTCTGTAGGTGCCGAAGCCTCCAGCGTAAGGAAGAAACACTTTTGACTTACCAGGAATATTCGAGCCCATGTACCACGAATCGGTAGAAGGGAACAGCGTTTTTTCTGATAACTCTTTGATGTGTGCGGACCACTGCTCTTCAGCCCGAAATTCAGCATCAATAGAGGTTAGTCGATTGGCTCGCATGTACGTTATGCAGTCGCAGATCCAATCAACATGCTGCTCAATAGAAGTCGGCATATTACCTAGAACTGATGGACTGCCAGGCCCAGTGATCATAAACATGTTTGGAAATCCGGGTACCCCCACTCCCAAATAAGTACGTGGTCCAGCCTTCCATTTGTCTTTCAGAAGTACTCCATCTTTACCTCGAATACCTATTCGAGTTAATGGGCCCGTCAGGGCGTCAAAGCCGGTAGCAAACACTAAACTATCAAACTCGTATAACTTATCTGATGTCCTAACGCCAACCGGTTCTATGGACTCTATGGGCGTCTCTTTCAGGTCGATCAAGCTTACGTTTTCGCGGTTAAAAGTCTCAAAATATCCAATATCTAAAGGTAAGCGTTTTGTCCCAATAGCATGACTTTTCGGTACTAATTTTTCAGCCAACAGCGGATTTTTGACAGTCTCGCGTATTTTCTTTTTAACGAAGTCAGACGCCAACTTGTTCGCCTTTTCATTGAAAACTAGATCAGAGTAACTACCAAACATCCACTGAAACCCCCCTTTTTTCCAATCGGTCTCAAACTGTCTTTCTAGTTGCTCATTAGGAAGCTCTAGCGCCTCTCCCTCTCTAAAATCATAATTTTGTCCGATCGTCGACCAGCGACAGAATTCTCTTATTTTCTTTATCTCTTTTTTAATAGACCTAGCCTGCTCATCGGAGAGATCATAGTTACGAGCGGGCACACTATAGTTTGCTGTCCTCTGAAATACGGTCAAGTGAGCGGCTTCTTTCGCTATGACCGGAATAGCCTGAATACCAGATGATCCAGTCCCAATAACACCTACTTTTTGACCTTGAAACTTCACTTTTTCGTGAGGCCATCGACCTGTATGGTAGGAATTTCCTTTAAAGGTATCTCGACCAGTAATTAGTGGTAGTTGGGCTGCCGACAAACAACCCACCGCTGTTATCAAGTACCTAGATCGCGACAACTCGCCACTATCAGTTTCCACTATCCACAAGTTATCTGTCTTGTCATACTCAGCTTTTTGTACACGGGTATTAAATTGGAAGCACGATCTGAGACCAAAGCGCTCAGCTACATGTTGAAGATATCTCAATATTTCCGGTTGTCGGGGAAAGCGCGAACTCCAAGTCCAATCTTGTTCCAGTTCGTCAGAAAAGCTAAAAGAATAAACCCAAGATTCGGAGTCGGAGCCCGCGCCAGGATAACGATTCCAATACCAAGTACCTCCGACGTCATCGCCCTGCTCAAAGGCGCAAAACCGAAGTCCCATTTCGCGCAATTTGAAGACCGCATAAAGTCCAGCAAAGCCAGCGCCTATTACGATCGCATCTAAAGTATCTTCGCTCGCAATTATTTTTTGCTTTATTTTTGTCATTAGCTCACCAAACGCTTCTTGATTATATAGTTCCTCATTTCTAAACTGCCTCTGCCGCTTTAAACGCGTTGCGAGATTCAAGACGATCAGCATAGGCTACCAAATTCGGACGTTCGCTGAAGTCGGCGCCGAGACGACGGGACATGATAACCGCATGGCCAGTAATTGTGTCGGCGACGGTAAAACTCCCCGCTATATACTCTCTATCACCCATGTGTCCCTCAACGGCACTCAGCGTTCTATTTAAGAGTTTTAACGATCGCTCAGCAATTTCTTCGTTTCGTCTTTCCGGAGGGAGGAGAATTGTCTCTACGACATAGTTATTTATCGGAGGCATAATCATCCCTTCAGCATAATTAAGCCATTGTAAATAAGTAGCAAAATTATCCGCATCCGAATTAGGCGTAAGCTCAGGAGCATATTTTGCTCCGAGATACTGAGCAATCGCGGTACTTTCAGTAATAACAACATTACCATCAACTACCGTCGGCACACGTCCATTCGGGTTCACTTTAGTGTACTCTGGGCTGCGCATCTCTTTTTGCCCGAGCGAGAACCTAACTAACTCGTAATCCAACCCAATTTCTTCTAATAACCAAACTGTTCGAACTGCGCGCGACTGTGGTGCAAAATATACTTTCATAACTCTTCCCTTCTATACTTAAACCTATTTTGAATGAACCGAATAGGACAAATACTAACTATAAAAGTATTTATTGGATAGGTTCAGATGACCAAATATTCTCTTTTGAGGTGTTTTTATGTCTGATAAGATATTTGATAATATTTTAATGCATTAGGTTCACAACATGGCTATCTATCGTCACGAAAATACCTCGATTTACTTCGAAGACTCGGGTGAAGACCTACCCGCACTTCTTCTTATCGCTCCTGGCGGGATGAAGTCCGCGTTAAGCTTTTGGAAAGGTACGCCCTGGGACCCACGTGAGCAGCTCAAGGGTCGTTATCGAATAATAGCAATGGACCAGCGCAACGCCGGCTCCTCGACTGCGGAGGTTTCTGAAAAAGATAGTTGGCATACTTACACCGCGGATCAACTTGGCTTGATGGATTATTTGAGTATTCCTCGCTTCCATGTTGCGGGAATGTGCATAGGTGGCCCATATTGTTTAGGGCTCATTCAGGCTGCGCAAGATAGAGTAATATCCGGTACATTGTTTCAATCTATAGGCCTAGACAAAAATCGGGATGCATTTTACGCCATGTTTGACGACTGGGCGCACGAACTGAAGTCAAAGATGCCTGAAGTAAGCAGCACGGCTTGGGCGGGCTTTCGCGAAAATATGTATGGCGGAAAAAAAGTTCTTTTTAACGTGGACGAGCTCTTTATAAGTGCATGCACAACTCCTCTCTTGGTCTTAATGGGAGATGACCTGTATCACCCGCGCTCCACCTCGCTAATGATTTCAAAAACCGCCCAAAACGTCGAGCTAATCGAATCTTGGAAAGAAGGAAAATCCCGAGACGACGCAATAATTCAGTGTCTGGAATTTCTTCAACGCAACGATTAACTAAAGTGATCCTAGCTACAGGGTCGCATCATTGCAAAAATAGATTTATTTATCCCAATAGTCGGTAACCTTAGAAATCTTTCCACCCTTATGCTCCATTATCGACGCACTTCTTACACTCCAGGCTTCGTCACCAGAGCCGCCACTGATAATCCATTCTGCAGCCGCTCCTTTCTTACCAATAGTGACACTCTCTACCGCTAATCGAGCACCGGCAAAGTCCGTATTAAACTGTTGCACAAATGCCTTCACCGCAACTGTACCTGAAGCCAACTGTGCTTTCAGCACATCTTCATAGACAATGTCAGCCGAAAAGTAACTCATCACTTTTTCTATATCAGCTGTATCCCAACCGTTAAAATAGTCACGAACCGTCCGATCGTTCAGCTTAGCGTGTCCGTGGTGGCCCGCAGATAAAGTTGTGGAAAATAAAACTAAAAATAACGCCAAAAATATATAACTTTTTTCATTGAAGCTTTCCCCGAAGTTAGAAGAATTTACGCATTCCAATCTCTTACGCTAAACAAATTAAAGTACTGACAACTGAGATATAACACTTATGGTTATACATCCAATAGACTATTTGTATCTATACTATTTTTATTACCCTATAAAAGCCTATAACTCTGCCAAAAAACTATAACGAGAAATAACTTTTGTCTTATAATTTGAAATAAAGAGCACCTCACTTTCTCAATCAAGGATCGCTTCGATGCCAGAAAAGTTGTTATGACGCACTTACTAGAACTTGATAACTACGATTCAATACAAAGTGAGTTTTCTAGCAAGCTGCTATGGGATTTATTTGACGGCAACAAAGAATATATGAACTTAGCCCATGAGTGTTTGGATAGGCACACGGGGAAAGGTCGGGCGATCAGTATAAAGCACGATAGTGGCGATATCGAGCACCTTGACTACGATGAACTTATTACAAGCACGAGCCAATTTGCACATCAATTAGAAAAATCTGGCATCAAACATGGAGAACGGGTTGCCATAATTCTGGAACCAGGGAAGGCGTTTTATACTTCGCTTTTCGGCGCGATTAAGCGGGGAGCAATCGCGGTTCCAATGTTTACACTCTTTGGTCCAGACGCCCTCGCCTTAAGAATTAGAGATTGTACGCCCTCGCTAATTGTGGCCGATAAAAATCTTGACTCGATTAAAAAACAGTTTTCTAACATTCCCGTACTTCGGGCGGATAGATTTTTTTTAGAATCTTTGCAAACTTATCCCGAAAAATACTTGCCCGTTACTAAAGCTAGTGACTTGTCCGTATTCCAATATACCTCTGGTACTACTAGAGAACTTCCGGAGGCAGTCAGACATACGCAACGTTCAGTTGTGACACTTATGATAGCCGCTCTATACGGGATAGGGCTCAAGCCAGAGGACACGTATTTCTGCCCTTCTTCTCCAGCGTGGGGGCACGGCTTATGGCACGGAACAGTCGCCCCGCTCGCATTAGGTGTTCATATCGTATCGTACGCAGGCCAATTTGATCCTAAAATGATCTATGCAGCCCTTGAACAATTGAAAGTAAATAATTTTGCTGCTGCTGCGACCGTTTACCGGATGTTACGCAATTCCGGCTATCGAGATGATTACACGATTAATCTTAGCAAGTGTTCTTTCACTGGAGAACCACTTGATATTAACACCTTCGATTGGATAAAACATTCCTTCGGCTCAGCACCTGCCAGCATGTATGGTACAACCGAGGTAGGCGTCATAATGGTCGATTACCCAGGCATCAAAGGACATAAAGTCAAGCCGGGTGCTTTAGGTAAACCTGCGCCGGGCAATGAGGTGGCTATATTAAATAGTGAGAATTCCTTGGCCAACATAGATGAAATTGGAGAAATATCTGTAAAACGAAAGAATACGTGGTTCCGAGTAAAAGATTTTGGGTATAAAGATGACGAGGGCTATTTTTTCCATGCAGGGCGCTCGGATGACGTCATCATATCTGCGGGTTGGACAATGAGTGCGGTGGAAATTGAAAATACATTGCTTACGCACCCCTCTGTAGCAGAGGCTGCAGTCATTGGTGTTGCGGATAGCTTACGAGGCCAGGTGGCGAGAGCGTATATCGTTTTAAATACTGACGCATTGGCGCAAACAGATGTAATCAAGGCGTACATGAAAGAAAAATTATCTCAACACGAATACCCGAGAGAAATAAATTTTGTCAAAACACTTCCGAAGACTCCTGCAGGGAAGGTCAATAGAAAAGCCTTGCGAGATAAAGCTAAGTCGACAAACAGCAGCTGAAGAATATTACTACTATCAAATTTTGTATCCAAAGATATAGGCAACGTAAATTATGAGCAAACAATTCACACGAGAATTTTTAGGTATTACCGAGTCCGCGTTAGACGATCTTCGAAAAAGAATAGGCGTAAAAATAGAAAGGACTTTGGAGCCATGGTGCTATGAGGCTACTAGAGATAATATTAGACACTATGCACACGGAATTGGGGACGACAACCCTTTGTGGTGTGATCCCGATTACGCTCAAACAACAGTTTATGGAGATATTGTAGCTCCCCCATCTTTCGTATTCGCTTGTAGTAGGATTATTAGTGGCTATGTTGGGGGCTTGCCTGGTATTCATGCCATGTGGGCTGGGGCCGATTTCAATTGGCTAAAACCAATAATGCGAAATACGGAAATCTCCACCGAAGCCTATCTGAAAGACCTTGTAGAGCATGAGACTGCTTTTGCCGGGAGATCAATTCAACAGATCTATCATGTCGATTTTTTTGATCAAGTAGGCGATAAACTAGCCGATGGCGACTCTTGGTGTTTTAGAACTGACCGAGATATAGCGAGAGAAACAGGTACTAAATACGATAAGCTCAAAGGACGAGAAGTTCGAAAATATTCCGAAGAGGAACTGCAGCGCCACGCAAACCTGTATGAGGCTGAACGCATACGGGGTTCGGAACCAAGATATTTTGAGGACATTAAAATCGGAGAAGAACTTCCAGTCTTAGCTAAAGGTCCTATGACTGTTACAGGATTTATATGTTACGCCCAAGGCTGGGGTGGACTTTATATTCGTGCGAACAAATTAGCGTGGCAGATGCAAGCGCGTCATCCTGCGACAGGAATCAAGAACAAATTTGGAATACCAGATTGTCCTGAAAGAGTTCACTGGGAAGAGGAATTCGCAAAAAAAGTGGGAGCGCCTGGTGCTTATGACTATGGTCCCGAGAGATGCTCTTGGTTATCGCACGCGATCACTAATTGGATAGGAGACAATGCGACTCTTACACACCTTTACTCTGAAATAAGACGCCATAACCCCGAAGGTGATTTACTCACAATTGAGGGCAAAGTTGTTAACAAAAGGGAAGAGAAAGGCAAATTTCTAGTAGACTTCGAACTAGAGGCAAAAAATCAGGACGGTGAACTATCAGCTTCGGGAAAGGCGACTGCGTCTATGCCCTCAAGATAGTAGTCAGTCTGACCCTGTTTCAATCGGCAGAGACATATCTCCAGCCCATTCATTCATAGAGCCATCGTAAACGGACACGCCATCGTACCCCAATCGTGCAAGTAAAAGAGCTGTGCTACAAGCAGCTATCCCACCTCCACAATAGCAAATCACTTCTTCTGCTGCAGAAGCTCCGGCTTGTTCGAATACAGATTTGGCATTTTCATCGTCAATATACAATTGCGAGTCTAGATCAACTGTTTCGTTGAACGGGACACTTACACTAGATGGGATCCTTCCCAAGCGCTTATATCTTTGCGGTGGCTTTCCCTCGAACTCATCCGAAAGTAACGCGTTAATGAGGCAGGAGCTTTCCTCTTGAATAGCGCCTAAAACTTGATCACGGTCGGCTATCAAATTCGATTGGAATTTAGCGATAAAGTTAGTCGGAGTGCGCGTGACAATTTCCCTGTTAGTCGGTCGATCCTCTTGCACCCATTTCGTATAACCTCCATCAAGGACAACCGCATTGTTGAATCCAAAAACACGCAGCATCCACCAAAGACGAGCCGCCCACATATTCATAGAGCGATCATAAATGATCACTGCGCTATCGGCCCCGATACCATTTTGCGACATAACTTCAGAAAAACGTGCTGCCGAAGGCAGACCATACATAAACCGGCCACCCTGAGGATCAGAGATCTCCTCCAAAATACCGATATAAGTACTTCCCGGGATGTGGTCTTGGTCAAACGCCTCCCTACCACTCTCTGTTTTAATTCCCTCTATGGCGACGGATTCCTCAAAATAATTAGGAAGTAACGATGTCGCCTCCACTAAAACTAAACTCTCATCGTTTAGATGTCGTGCTAACCAATCAGTATCAACTAAATATCTATGATTTGATAAATCCATTTACTTTTCTTCCTCGATAGAACTTGATGTGTAATTTACAAACCTACTAAATAGAAGCCCTATTCCAGAGTGACTAATATCCTCCAGCACAAAGTCTGATGTTCCCATAAAAACTCTTAGGGTGCGCAAAGTCAACAAAAAAATTAATACATCATATTTTCACCATTGTGTAAAATAGATGAGGTTGAATAAAAAAGTAGATGAAACTGAAAATTAAGCGCTGTTACGCAGAGAAAGTCTTTCTCCCATCCATAATTACTGGATAAGTGAAACTCCAACCAAGGAAGTGTATCTTTACGCTATTATGAAAATTGACACATCCAATGCGACTCTGGTCGTTGCCGATTTCTATCATAGCTGGCTCACCGGATTGGTTTTGAGTTTGATCACGCATAAAGGAAACGAAATCGCGGCAAAGTTTATATTTAAGCTTTTCCGGTATCAACACCATAAGAATTTTCTGTCTGGCTTGGAAAAACTTAATCTCACCGACTTGCCAGATGCAGTCGCTGCAGCTCAATATCATTATTTTTCCAATCAACTCGGCGGAGTAAAAGTAGAATACCTCAAAGTCTCCGATAAAAAAGCATGGATACGATACCCTCCTCCACGCTGGATTTGGGCAGGAACTGCTATCTGCGCGATACCTGGCATAGTTAACGAACAAATGATGAGAGGATGGCATGCTCATAATGGTGTGTCTTTAGAAAATCCGAGGCTCGGCTTTGTCTGTACTAAAACAACCGTTGGAGGTCAACCTGGCTTAGAAGGCTACTATTTAGAATATGATAAGATTTTGACCGAGGACGAGCGCCTCCGCTTCTCATCAGATGAATCATGCCCGTATATTGACCCACAAACATTACCGGTTCTTGATCAAGAATCGTGGCCAGAGATCAGACGATCTAAGGCGTATAGGAATTATGCAATGGAGTATATTCGAAATGCATTGCCTATATTCATAGAACTCTTGGGCGAAAAGGAGGCTTTGAGACTCGGAGAATTATGTGCCCTACAAATCGGCATGCAATGTTACGACAATGTCGCAAGAGGCGCTGGTTTAAGGGGCGACGATCAAGAAAACTTTATACAATTGCTTGAGTTCTTTTTTTCTGGATCAGGCGATCAATGGAATAGAAACAAAACCAGTATTTGCGTTAAAACACCGATAAGAATTTCAAAGAATCTTGACATGTGCCGCACACTTAAAAGACTCCTAAATGCTCCTCTAGAAGGCCTTCTAGCAGCACATAACCGATTCTTGAAGCTAAAATTTAATAGCGATAATACTTTTAGTGTGGTGAAGCGCTAATGGTAAAACCTATAGCTATTATTTTTCGCATAGCGAATGTTAATTTAGAATACTTGAAACTAGAAACGCACTTTGGGTAAGATAAATTACGCGATAAAAATTGTAGTAATTACTAACAGGGAGATTAAATCGTGAATGAAGCATCTGCTGATTTCGAAGTGGTCATAGTCGGTGCAGGATTTTCGGGATTACTGTGTACTAACTATCTTAAAAAAGCTGGTGTAAATAATATAAGAGTTTTCGAAATGACCCCCTCCGTGGGTGGAGTCTGGGCTAATGGAGGAGTCGGTTCATATCCTGGCGCTGCATGCGATGTTCCTTCTTATGCATACCTGCCACTACTCGATCAAACGAGGTTTATTCCTACAAAAAAATATGTGAGCCAGCCGGAAATATCAGCGTACGCCGAACTTCTGACAGATCACGTGGGTATAAGAAACTGTATTCGGTTTTCTCGCAAAGTAATCGAGGCCAAATATTTGGGTGATGATAAAAAAATCTGGCAAATAACAACTGCTGATACTGAATCCGAAGAAGATATTCAAGTCGTTACGTGTAAACACTTTGTTAGCGCTAATGGACCACTATCGAGTCCACGTTTGCCAGAATTTGGGGGGATGGAATCCTTTAACGGAGAAAGTTTCCATACAGCTCAGTGGGATAAAAGTGCAGACCTGTCAGGAAAACGAGTCGGTATTATTGGAACAGGAGCGTCGGCTGCACAAGTCATTACATCCATAGCTGATCAAGTGGAAAGTCTGCATGTCTTTCAGAGGACACCAACGTGGGCTCTACCAAGAGAAGATGAACCGACTCCCGATGATGTTAGAAAGCAATTCCAGTCAGGTGGTTATGGTGAGCTTCTCCGTAAGGCGATGGGCAAGGGCGAATATCCACCGGGAGAACAATTCATAGATTTCGACGTACTACATGATGAAAAACAAAATGAGGCCGTGTGTAAAGAACTTGCTGAAGGCATTCGCAACGACGTAAATGATCCTAACGTCGCTAAGTTACTTACGCCAGATTATCCTTTTTGGTGTAAACGAGTTCTCTTCATTGACGATTACTATACCTCGTTTAATAAGCCTAACGTGACCCTAGTGCACGATGATGGAGGTGTAGTTAGCGTCGATGAAACTGGTTTAAATATTGCACGAGGTGAGCACTTTGAGTTCGATGTCATTATTTATGCCACAGGGTTTGACAGCAATTTTATCCCGTTTCCTATTATTGGACGCAACAATAGTACACTCGCGGCTAAATTTGGAGCCAACGAAAATAATCGATTCCAAATGACTAAACCCAGTTCACTCTGGGGTATCCATGTCGATGAAATGCCCAACTTTTATATGATGGTAGGGCCACAAAGTCTCAACCCAGTAACGAACGTTACATTGTTATGCGAGCAGCAAGCGAAATATATTGCCGAATTAGTCGTCGGAATGCATGAAAATGGATATTCTTGTGTAGAACCCCGCAAAGATGCTGTGATGGACTGGACTAATCTGTGTAATTCCTCATCCGAAGGAAAAGTTTGGCTACGCTGTAATAACTGGTATATGAAAACTACGAAAACAGATGCCGCTAAAGATCGAGAAAAAGGCGCAGGTATGTGGATGGATACTTACGAAGAGTATCTCAGTCATGTTCTTGACGGAAAAGCGGGAACACAGCGCGAGCTGCTAGAATTTTCATGATGAATACTCGGCGACAAAGCCAAAAAATAAAAAGCTGCGATATTTTTAACAGATGATAGGAATAGATTATGTCTTTGAAAAACGTGCGCGCGGAACAATTTGGACTTTAATTCATCTTATCGGATGGTTCTTGCGGACCGAAACTAAGCGTCATCAAGGCCATTAAAATAAAAAACATACCAAACCACTCAATGACATTCGGTTGCTCCTGAAAGTATAACGCCGAGCTTATCATCGCAATGGGAGGGGCTGCTAAAGTTGCCAAGCCTGCGGTCCCAGCTTTTAAATTGCTTAGCGCATACATCCATAGCATTGAACCAAGTCCTGTCACTCCTATGGCAATAAAAATCAGATTCCCCACGAATCGTGTTGACCAAATAATTGCTTCTTCTGGTACAAGAAACGACAAACCAATAAGGGGAATACATCCCAAGGTCATCTGCCAAGCAGTCATGGATAATAAGTCCATAGGCTCCCGTTCCTGAAGACGCTTCACCATTATCGCGCCGAGTGCCCAGACTACCCCTGCTCCTACCGACAATGCACTGCTCAAGTGATTCCCATAAAATCCCCAAGGTTGCGCAATCAATACCAAACCGATCGCCGCAGCAACGATAGCTACCCATTGAAGCCTTTCGATAATTTCGCTCAGGAACATTCGTGCGAAAAGTATCGTGAAAAAAGGCATTGTATAAACCATGAATGCTACTCGCCCTGCGCTCCCCTCTGAAACAGCCCATGTCGACAAGCAAAACAGTAATGATGTGTGTACAAAACCTAATAAAAATAATTCTTTTAGTCGGGGCGGTATAAATGAGCGTCCGGTAAGAGGTAACAATAAAAGTAGAAACATGGCACTAAGAGTCAGTCGTAAGGCAGTCAGCTTAAATGGTGGCGCGTCGATCAAACCAACTTTAAGAGAGGTCCAGCCGTAGCCCCATAGGATAGACATTATTATGATCGCTAATATCGGTTTTTTAATTAATTCCAATTTCTCTCTCCGATCCGATACAGCATGACCTAGACATAAATCTCTCGCCTTAATTTATCCCTCTTAATTAGTATAAATATTCTAATTGCAGTAAAAATCTGCGGAGAGTTATAGAATATTAGATTATACAGAATTCAAAGAGGAAGGTGGGCTTGTACTCTTGCCGCCTATGGAAAGACTGCCATTCATAAATGTACTAGAAGGCGATCCAATCTACTCGCGAAGATTCGATGTTGAGAATTTTGGTACGAGAACAATGATAGGCGTTTTGGAATGTACACCGAGGAAATTTGAGTACACTTATCCGGACGACGAGATTTGCACGCTGTTGCACGAGAAAATCCAACTAATCTGCGAGGATGGTAAAGTACACAACTAGGTGGCCGGAGATGCCTTTTATGCGCACAAAAGTAAAGTCGCAACCTGGGTCGTAATCAAGACAGTAAAAGAGATTTCCCAATACACCACCCAGATTACACAGTGTTATCTCACTAAGCTAGTTATCCTAGCACCGAGGAGGGCCGGTCAGTAGAGCCCGCTCATTCCTCGTAATGGAATTTATCCGGACTAAAAAACATTTTGGGACTCGAGCCCAAGTGATATCCGACCTAATTGCTCAGTGATCCTATCAGCGTGACCGTTTATATGAAGTGGAAACGCTTGGAAATCACGGTAACGACGCTCAAAATCCGTACCTTCACGAAGTCCATTGCCACCTGAAACTCGAAGAATCAGCTTCATAGCTTTCTCACAGAGCAGTACCGCCTGCATTCCAGAGGAAGTCTGTCGAAAGTAATCGCCTTCCACAGGAAAAATATTTTGAGTTATACGAGTATCGGTTTCTATCATAGCGGCGTATACGGTGTCTGTAGCTGCATTCAATAAAGCACGTGCTCGACCAAGATTAGTATGTATCGTAGGCTTATCGACCATCTTAGTCCCGAAGATTGCGATCCTCTCTTTGATACTGGCTGCAACCTCGTTAAGAGAAACCTCAACTAATCCGGTCGCCATTGCTCCAAGCCAAACAACTGACAAACCAACCCAATCTTCACGATATCTATCATTAATCACATGGTATTCTGGATCTCTAAGATTCTCGCGATGCCTGAGCGGCCACGGGACTACACGGTCTTCAGGAATCACGGTAGCATCGTAGTAAATATGATCAGTCGAAGAAGCCCTTACACTCATTGCCTCCCACGTCTGTTCTACTCGTACGGATGACTTACGCAAGTCTACCATTGAAAAACAAGGCGTTTGATCCTCAGACCAATCTTCATTAAAAACAACTCCCGCCCACTCAGAATAGCGAGAACCTGAGCCAAAAGCTGCCACTCCTTTTAACTTAATGCCTTTATCAGTTTTAGAGCCAACAATTTTAGACGATGCGCCTGCGGGGAAGCATACCCATTCTTTATTCGTAACAATCTGTCGGAGGAAATTTTTATTTTTAGGTCCAAACAAACCTGCAAAATGATGGAAAGTGCACAAATGATTCCACATGCACCAGGCAGTGGAGGTACATCTTGGCGCGATAGCTCTGAGCTCATTCGCTATACTGACCACTGATTCCCCTAGCCCTCCTAGTTCCGCACTAGCAGAAATACGCATAATATCATTGTCTTTTAGTTCCCTAATCAGCGACTCATCAATCGACCGAGTCTGGTCGGCAACAGATGACTGAGAGGAAATTTTTTCCAGTAGCGGGTTGACGAAAATTGACCTCTGAAACCCTCGACCCGAGTCAGTAAACAACTCGCTATCATCTAACATTTAATTACTCTCCCCAAGTAAAATATTTAAATAACCAACGAAACCTGCTGATGAAATTTGTTCCAACTATAAATCAATCTAGCATAGTTTTGTTATTCCACCACGCCATGTCTGAGTAAGCTCTGAGATCTAATTCGTGAGTCCAAGCCGAACGATGTTGCTGGGCTAAATGGAAATACGTATCAGAAATTTTTTCTGGCAAAAGTAAACCGTCGTGCTCTAAACCCTGTGTCTGCCTTAGTTTCTGAAATTCTTCAGGTCCTAACATCTTGCCTAGAGTATCCGGAGCATCTACAGCTCCATCAATTAGAATATGCGCGACGTGAATCCCTTTTGAAGAAAATTCTGCATTCAATGTTTGGCACAGCATTCTTCTACCACCCATAGCAGCAGCATGCGAATGTTGTCCACTATTACCTCGAACAGCCGCAGTAGCTGACGTCACCAACAGAGTACCCTTCCCCCTTTCTTCCATCAACGGGAATAAAGTCGATGCCAAACGAAATAGTCCAAAAGTACCCAATTTCCAACCCATCTCAAACTGTTTATAGCTAAGATCTGACAATGGTACACTGCCAATTTGCGCACCCAAGTTATAAATCACTGTATCAATCGGTCCAATATTCGACTCGATATGCGTCACACGGTCTTCAATAGCGTTAGGTTCTACCGCGTTTAATATAAAACCAGTTGCCAACCCACCATTATTCCGTATCGAGGTCACCATCTCCTCAAGACCTTGCTCATCACTTCTGCGACAAAGACACGCGTGATAGCCTTCTCTCGCAAATCGTCTCGCTACATTACCACCGATTCCGGCGCCGGCGCCAATAACTAAACAAACTGGCTTCATATTCGTATTCCTCAAATATTCATATACTTTACTAAACTACTATTTCACAACGTATTATTTCAGACAAACATATTTCAAAATTTCTACTACTTTAGCCGGTGTCGATGCCCAAGCCATAGACGCGGCGTCTACTTCTTTTAATGGATGAATTATATTGTCTTCATGCAATGTAATATAACTTTTACCTAATGCTGCGCAGTAACCTGCTTCAAAAGCAGCGTTCCATTGTTTATATTTATCACCGAAACGGATGACTGCGATATCACACTCTTCCAGTAATTTTCTTGTACGTATTCCGTTTACTCGAGATGATTTATGATCTCTCCAAAACTGATCTACTTCTTTGCCTAAGACATCGCCCGCTGAATCACTGGCCTCGTGATCGGTAACAGCACTTGTGAAAAATATCGGCAAACCCAAACCTTCTGACTCCAGAATGATCTGAGTTCTCCAATCAGTATGGATCTCTCCCGCCAAATAAACATTCCACTGCATTTCGATCTCCCTGTACTCATATGTTAAATTTTTGCACCGACATCGCTCTTATATGTTATTCCATGTCGTTACAAAACTTTCATTACAAATCACATTTTTAAATTATTAAACGACCTATCTATTGGAATCGTTTCGCCTATTTTCAAGACACTAGCCATAGGACCCGCTGCTGATACAAAGCGGTCCCTCGGTTCATAAAAAGGCTCGAAAGAAAGCTTAAAAGTGCCCCAGTGCATCGGAATCATTTTCTTACAGCCAACCTGTTTGCCCACTTCAAATCCTTCTTCAGGATCCATGTGAGCACCTCTCATAAACTCCCTAGGATCATAAGCACCTATACTCATTAAGCCAATGTCGCAACCGCCATGTTTTTCTGACATATGGGACCCTATATCTTTGAATACCTGCTCGTGAGTTCCCGTATCACCTGTATGGAAAATAGACACGCCTCCTAGGCTAAATCCATATGACATCCATAAAGATTTATTCACGTCAAATGGTGTTCTATTAGACCAATGAATCGCTGGATAAGCTGTAACACTCAAGTCTCCAACCTCGATATTATCGTACCAATCAACTTCATAGACTTTTCCATAGTTACGTTTAGTGAAGTACTTTCCTAGACCGAGCGGCACAATGACCGTAATGCCACTTTTATTTGGCAAGAGGTCTAACGTCTTTGTGTCAAGGTGATCATAGTGAGCATGGGATACAATCACCACATCTATTTGGGGTAAGTCCGAGATTTCTAGCCCTAGCGAAACTTTTCTACGAGGCCCTGCAAAGGAAAAAGGCGAAACCCGCCGCGAGAAGACAGGATCCGTCAATATGTTCATGCCATCCAAACTAACTAAGAATGTTGAATGGCCAACCCAAGTAATAGAATCATGGCCAGCAAAAGAATTCAATAATAGTGAGGCTCCAGCATTATCTATTACATGATCTGAGAGATCCTTGGGTACTCGATCAACTAATCCTCTCCAGACGAATTTGCGAAAAAAATTCACCCTCTGAAAGGTCGAGACGCTTCGTATGTAACTATTTTCTGGATTTATAAATCCGCTAGCCACATGGTGATAGGGGCGTAAACTACTAGCTTCATCATTTGAAAAAATTGAGCTAGAAAATAGAAGTAATGCGGAAAGCACGATAGACCCTAACGCGCCGCGTCGACTTATTCGAACCATTAAAAACATGAGGGTGATAGCTTCGAGCCTAACTACGTTCGATCACTATACTTCAGTCAAGTTCGGTTGGGCCAATTCAAACTCACTGTGCAACGTGCGCAAACCTAGTTCGGAGTACTTCTGATCAACCACAATAGAAATTTTTATTTCAGATGTAGATATCATCAAGATATTTATGTTTTCTGCAGACAGTGCGCGAAACATTCGACTAGCTATTCCAGCATGTGAGCGCATACCCACACCAACTATTGAAATCTTGACAATATTGCGGTCGCCTCGGACGTCCCGGGCACTCAGACCCTCCGCCACTTCACGTAAAATTTTTAAAGTTATATCAAAGTCTTCACGATTAACTGTAAACGTGAAGTCGGTCGCGCCATCCGCACCACTATTCTGCACGATCATATCGACTTCAATATTTGCGTCAGCAACTGGTCCGAGAATGGCACCTGCCACACCAGGCCTATCCGGCACACCAACCACCATAACTTGAGCCTCATCTCTGTTCAGCGTTACACCTGAAATAACCGCCTGCTCCATGATATTCTCCTCTGTTGTAATTAGAGTCCCGCTTCCTTCCTCAAAAGATGAAAGTACTCGTAACCTAACATCATACTTACTCGCGAACTCGACCGCTCTTATCTGGAGCACCTTCGCACCCAAACTTGCCATCTCTAACATCTCTTCGTAAGTAACCTCGGGCAGCCGTCGAGCCTCTGGGACAATTCTAGGATCAGTTGTATACACACCATCTACGTCGGTGAAAATTTGGCACTCGTCTGCCGCTAAAACCGCAGCTAAAGCTACCGCAGTTGTATCAGAACCTCCCCGGCCAAGGGTGGTTATGTGATTTTGCGAATCCACTCCTTGGAACCCAGCGACTACGGCAACCTTCCCATCTTCCAAACTCTTATTTAGACGATCTTTATCGATGTCTATTATCCGAGCCTTATTGTACGCACTATCAGTCAATATTTTAATTTGAGCACCGGTATAAGAGATCGCGTTGATACCGAGAGCTTCTAAGGCCATACACATTAAAGATATGGTAACTTGCTCCCCGGTGGAAAGAAGAACATCTAACTCACGCCCTCTTGGGTCATCTTCGATTGATCTAGCTAGATCCAGCAAACGGTCAGTTTCTCCTCCCATCGCGGAAAGTACGACGACTATTCGTTCACCTGCTTTGTGAGCCAGGGCCACTTTCTCGGCTACTTTCTGGATACAATCAATATTAGCTACTGATGATCCGCCAAATTTTTTAACTATTGTCTTCATTAATTTTTATCTGTTCTATGGATTAAAAGTTTAGCGCCGACACTAAATGCATCAAAATCTGACACTATTATGTTTTAAGTAGTTTTATTCTCTACCCACGCAAAAACAGAAGATAAAGCTTCCGGTAATTTCTCAATATTAGTGCCTCCGGCTTGGGCCATATCAGGGCGTCCACCGCCTTTACCACCCACTTGCTCAGCAACAAAGTTGACCAGTTCCCCAGCCTTCAGAACTTTAGTCAGACTTTTGCTCACACCAGCAATTAGTTTTATATTGTCTCCCTCTACGGAGCCTAAAACAATAACCGCATCAGAAAAACGACTTTTTAAGTCATCACAAGCTATCCTCAACGCATCAATATCAGCGTCGCCTAGAATTTCTGATACCACGGTGACTTTGTTCACAGTCACTGCATTTTCTTTCAGATCCTGTCCCGACTTGCCGGAAAGCTTATGTTTCAGCTCTTGCGTCTCTTTTTCTAAAGATCGGTTACGTGAAATGATCTGCTCTATTTTTTTTTCTAGATTACTTTCGTTACTTTTTAACAACGTAGACAGTTGGCTGATCCTGCGATCTAGCTGAGTTAAATGCTCTATAGCTATATTGCCAGTCACTGCCTCTATTCGACGCACCCCTGACGCTACTCCGCTTTCAGAAACTATTTTAAAAACACCGATGTCTCCAGTACGTGACGCGTGAGTACCACCACACAACTCTATCGAAAATTCAGACATTGTCAGCACTCGTACCTCATCTCCATACTTTTCACCAAATAGCGCAATGGCCCCAGACTCAATCGCGGCATCATAGGTCATTAGGTTAGAACTAATCTCAAAATTACCTCTGATCTTTTCATTTACTAGCAATTCGACATCACGCACGTCAGCACCGTCCAAGCCGTGACCATGAGAGAAATCGAATCGCAACTTATTTTCGTCAACAAGTGAGCCTTTTTGCTCAACATGCTTTCCTAATAACTCACGCAGTGCTGCATGTAGTAAATGCGTAGCCGAGTGATTTAAGCGAATCGCTTGACGTCTCTCAATGTCAATCAAGGCATCAACCGTGTCTCCCACAGACAGACTCCCTTTCCGCATAGACCCGTAATGTAAAAACAAGCCACCCCTCTTTCGCGTTTCTACAACTTCGAAAGTGGCATCCTTCAACATGATTAGGCCGGTATCTCCGACTTGCCCGCCAGACTCCGCATAAAACGGTGTTGAATCTAGTATAACAACACCGTATTCACCGGCTTCCAATACGCCTTCTGAAGTAGTTCCAGTAAATAATCCTTTTACCTCCGAGCGAGTCACATTCTTCTCGTAACCTAAGAAGTCCTGTGAGGCACCGATTTTATTTAGCGACTCAAGTGCCAATTCAGTATCACTCCCGCTAGCAGAGAATTGAGACCCTTCCCGTGCCCGCATCCTTTGAGCATCCATCGCTTCTTCAAAACCAGTAACATCGAGTGTGAGACCGCGTTCCCGAGCGATATCCGCCGTGAGATCATATGGAAAACCGTAAGTATCGTATAACTTAAAAACAGTTGCCCCGTTCAGCACATCTCCCGTCAAACTGGATATAGCACTTTCTAAAATATGCATTCCTTGCTCTAAGGTTGTCGCGAAACGCTCCTCTTCAAGTCTTAACATTTCGGCAATCATGGACTGTTTTTTATTTAGTAACGGATAAGCGCTCCCCATTTCGTTTACTAAGCCATCCACTAATTTGTGAAAAAAAAGCTTATTTATATTCAATTTATGTCCATGACGTAGTGCCCGACGGATAATGCGACGCAATACGTAACCGCGACCTTCGTTAGACGGGATTACGCCATCCGCACAAAGAAAAACACTAGAGCGAATATGATCCGCTATCACCCGCAAAGAAGCTAACTCAGGCTTGGGCCCGGGACAGTACTCTCGTATATCTCGGATCAAATTTTCAAATAGATCAATGTCATAGTTGTTATGGACACCTTGCATCACTGCCGCTATGCGCTCTAGTCCCATCCCAGTATCTACCGATGGCATAGGGATAGATTTTAGATCTCCATTTGCCGAACGTTCGTACTGCATAAATACCAAATTCCAAATTTCAACGTAGCGGTCGCCGTCTTCTTCCGGACTACCCGGCGGACCTCCAGGTATATCTGGGCCATGGTCATAAAAAATTTCGGAACAAGGCCCACAAGGGCCAGTATCACCCATCATCCAGAAGTTATCCTTCTCACCACATTTAGAAAAATTATCAGGCGAAATCCCGATTTCCTCCAACCAGATCTTCTCAGCTTCCAAATCATCCTCGTATACCGTCACCCACAACTTATCACTGGGTATTCCTAACCTCTCAGTTAGAAACAACCAAGCAAACTGAATAGCATCTCGCTTAAAGTAGTCCCCAAAACTAAAATTTCCGAGCATTTCGAAAAACGTATGGTGCCGCGCCGTATAGCCCACATTATCTAAATCATTATGTTTGCCGCCTGCCCGAACGCAACGCTGAGACGAAACAGCACGATTAATCCCTAGATCATTCGACCCCAAAAAAACATCTTTAAACTGGACCATACCAGCATTAGTAAAAAGTAGACTCGGATCTTCTACTGGGACTAGAGAACTGCTTGCAACTGTTTTATGGCCGTTCTCCCCAAAAAACTGAAGGAATGCTTCTCTTATTTCAGATGTTTTCATCTTCTATACCATCACCGAGAGCGTATTTAACATGCTCAGAAAAAAAACCCCTATATTCCATAAAACGCTGCTGACGAGCCTTCTCGGCTAAGCTTTTTGCTTTAGCTGAAAATTTTTTATTAAAAGCGGACACAGCGGTTTCATAGAAATCCACCTCAGCGATTCCAAACGCTTCACTAATTATCGAACTACTCACGCCTCGTTTCTCTAAATCTAGTGAGATACGCCTGGGGCCAAACCCACGACGTCCGCGGTATCTTATGTAACCTTCGGAAAACCTATAATCACTTTGAAGCCCTTCGTCCCTAAGTTTCTCTAAGATACTACTGACGCAATCAGTCTCAAAGCCCTTCTCCAATAACTTAGATACCAACTCGGCAAAACTATGCTCGCGCCGCGCTAAGCAATCAAGCGCGAATTTTCGGGCTGACTTCGCCTGTTCGTCGATCAGCTTTCAGCCGTTTTTTCCGGTGGACTTTCCGAACCACCAGACTTGCTCTCTGGAATTAACTTAGCACGAACGGATGCTTCTAAGGCTTCTTTTATCTCAGTATTTTCTTTGAGATATTGTCGCACATTCTCTTTCCCTTGACCCAGTCGTTCGCCATTATAGCTGTACCATGCCCCAGTTTTTTCCATAAAACCATTCGCAACGCCCAATTCAATGAGTTCACTCTCCAACGAAATACCCTCATTATACAAAATATCGAATTGCGCCTGTTTAAAGGGTGGCGCTACCTTATTTTTGACGACTTTTACACGAGTTTCATTCCCAACAATCTCGTCACCTCTTTTCAACGCACCTATTCTTCTTATATCCAAACGTACCGACGAATAGAACTTCAGCGCGTTACCACCTGTGGTTGTTTCCGGACTACCAAACATCACTCCTATCTTCATCCTTATCTGATTAATGAAAATTACTAAAGTATTCGACCGTTTGATATTTGATGTCAACTTCCTGAGAGCTTGAGACATCAACCGCGCTTGCAACCCAACATGATGATCACCCATTTCGCCTTCGATTTCTGCTTTCGGGGTTAAAGCCGCGACAGAGTCAACCACAACCACATCAACCGCACCCGATCTCACAAGCATATCGGTAATTTCTAGGGCTTGCTCACCTGTATCAGGCTGAGAAACTAATAAGTCATCGACATTCACGCCCAGCCGACCCGCATACTGTGGATCTAAAGCATGCTCAGCATCAATAAAAGCAGCCGTTCCTCCTACTTTTTGCATCTCCGCCACCACATGCAATGTAAGTGTGGTCTTACCCGACGATTCTGGCCCGTAGATTTCAACTACTCGACCTCTTGGGAGGCCACCAACACCTAACGCAGTATCCAATGCCAACGAGCCAGTTGAGACAGCCTCTACGTCAGGAAGAGAGCCTTCATCACCCATTCTCATAATAGAGCCCGTTCCAAATTGTTTCTCAATTTGAGAAAGGGCGGCACCCAGTGCCTTTTGCTTGTTATCATCCATCAGCTCTGCCTCTTAAATCACACGATTAGTTTTAGCCACGCTCTATATTATGCCGTAAAACGGATATTGTCGCAGGCAATTATGTCTACCATAAACGGACATGTTCACCCTAACAAAACTTAGGTTAACAGGCGAATCATTTCGAATAGGGCGTAATCTACCGCTTGTAACCTAACAGCTTGTCGATTGCCTGAGAACACCACCGAGGTAGAGTAAGTTCTCTGTCCGGATATCCCGAACCCAAACCACACTAAACCTATTGGTTTTTCATTGCTCCCACCCGATGGTCCAGCAATACCGGTGACAGCTACACCAATCTCAACGCCAGTATTCTTAAGTAGACCAGTAACCATTTGTTCAGCAGTTTCTCCGCTCACTGCTCCGTGACGCTCAATCGTCATAGGATCGACGCCCAATAAATTTATTTTTGCGGTGTTTGAATAAGTTACGATACCACTTTCAAACCACGCTGAGCTGCCAGCAGCGGCCGTTAGCATCTGCGCGATCCATCCTCCGGTGCATGACTCGGCAGTGCCTACGAACCAACCTCTGTGTTTTAAACATTCCGCTAGTTCTGCGACCGAGTGCTCTACTCGATTAGTTAATTCTGCTAGCTCGCTCATCTTTCTCCTCTCCTACTAACGTCGTGATTGAAAAAAGTCTTTTAATAATTGAGAGCATCGTTCCTCTTCGACCCCCCCTAAAAACTCAGCTCGATGATTAAGTATAGGATTTTGTAACACATCGACTCCACTAACAACGGCTCCTCCACGAGAGTCTTTCGCACCAAAAACGACCCGCTTCAACCTAGCTTGCACAATCGCTCCAGCACACATGGCACACGGTTCTAGCGTGACATAGAGTGTTGCATCAACCATACGATAATTCCCTAGAATCTTTGCCGCATCACGAAGAACTAGAATCTCTGCATGCGCCGTTGGATCAGTATGGTTTATAGTACAATTATGAGCGCAACTCACCACTTGTTCACCAACCACTAAAATTGCACCAACCGGAACCTCTCCGATTTCACCCGCTTTTCTAGCCAACAAAATTGCCTCTCTCATCCAAGCAATATCTGCATCCACTGACCAATCACCTCATGTTTAAACTCTGCCTCAAACTCTCTAGAACTATCTATATGCTTAATCAGGGTTCAACATGCAATGTTGGCGTTCGAATAACCTACTAAGGTACTGAGAGAGGCCGTGGTAATCTCCCAACAAATCAGAGCGCCTCGCCCAGTTAATGGTCCAGCCGACAATAATATCTGTAACACTAAAATTATTTCCGACAAGATATTCCGATTCACTCAAGACGACATCCATCACTTTAAGCCCTGCACATATCTCCTTAGTGTTTTGCTTAATTACTTCTGGTACTCGCCTCTCTTCTGGGTAGAGGCTCTTATGCTTGATATTACTCCATAGGTATCCTTCAACTTCAGATTGTGCAAAGGACACCCATTGATCATGCACAACACGATCAGCGGAGCCCGACGAGGCTATCAAACCCGCGTTTTTATTCAGATCGCACAGATAAGTGCAAATAGCACTCGACTCAAACACTGTGACACCATTTATTACCGCTGCAGGAATTTTTGACTGAGGATGAAATTTACGTAATCTATCACTACCGATTAGTCCAGACTCATCTATATATTCATACTCCAACCCTAGTTCACTCAAGACCCAACGGCATCTTAAAGAGCGAGCCCCACCAGTGCCATAGAGAGTAATAGCATTTTCCATAACAAGATGTCTCCTACCTTTTTAATTGGAACATGGAACTGATATTGACTTAAGTCAGTATCACGACCATTCCTGAAAGAATTAACCCATCGTACCTACCCGATATCTAGTCTCAAAGGTTCCAAGATACGTTATGCCTAGAAGCTTATTGGGTAAATGAAAGTATTACGTTATTCTTTTACGTTCATATTATCAGGTTATAACAACATGTTTGCACGAGAAAAATATATAAATTTGCGGACATTTAAAAAAGATTTCGGAGCTATCGATACCCCTCTTTGGTTCGTAACCTTCTCCGATAGACCTGACAAATTCTTTGCCTTCACAAACTGTATGAGCGGTAAAATTAAGCGAATAAAAAATAATAATGCTGCGGAGATCTGCGCCTGCGACTATAAAGGCAAGCCGAAAACTCCATGGAAGTCTGCGACCGTCTACCAATCCGAAAAAGTCTCAGACTATTCTATGGTTATTAGTACTTGCAAAAATAAATATGGCTGGCAGATGCATCTACTTGAATTTTTTAGCGCTAAATTTAACCGAAGAAAAAATCGTGCCATACTCGAGATACAATTAAGACTATAACAGCACACCAGTCCACTAGCTGCCGAGCAAATTTATGATCCCGCTACATTTAGAGCTCTTTTAGTATCTTTCCATGTCCCAAAACCGCATCAAAGGTCCCAGAGTAACACCCTACAACTTCTCTGACAGGAAGCTTGTACCATGGATCTATAGCGGATGGCGCATCAAAACAGACCGAACCTGGTCCGGACCAAAGATCTGGTATACCGTTGCTCCCAACATGTGGCACTAGTTCTAAGTTACTGCCTATCAACTGAGCCAATGCAGGTCGCTTTGAATCTGTAGCGCAAGGGATCACTTTAAGCGACACGTTCGTCGTCAGCACGAAGTCATGAGGCTCGACCGGCGATACATTACGCATGGTCGCAGTCAACAAACGATTGCCAACCGGACGCTCTACTGTCCCCATCATCACTTCGCTTTCGTCACTTATCGAAATTTTTGCCAGCTTTTTGGGCCAGCCCCAAATTTCTCTACCTGCCGCTAACGGTGCCTCATTATCCGTGAATAGTGCTGGATAATATGTCACTAACTCCCCGTTTAATCTGGCCCTTATAGCCATCATAGCTTCGTTATAGGGACCAAATGTAGAAAAGCCATAATGGGCAATAATTATCGTCACTAACGCGGGTTCATCAAGTTCTAACGCATCGGGCAACCAATGTGCCGCGGCATCCTCATCAGTTCGATATGTCACGAACATCATTCTCATATTCCGGTAATAATAAGGAGGCTTCTGCGCGAGTTCGTTTGTAACCGGCATAGTTGCTTGGTAGTCGTCTAAATTTAATTTCCCTTTGATCCCCATTCCGAATTTCCCCTGTATACCAAATTAACCGATAGATTGCCGGCGAGTGTCTGAAGTGTGTTCTGATGATACTACCCTACGGACAAGTTTCCATAATTTATTTGGCAACCGCTTGGAGACCTAATACTCTATTAGCCATAAAATAAATTTAATAACTACGGATCTAGGAAAAATGAGAAAAATTGTACTTTTGATAACCATTGTTTTTTCAATCTTCAGCAATCTGGTGAGTGCCGGAGAACTTATCGACAAAAAGGAAATACACACGTTCTTTGAAGACCTAGTGCTTAAATTCAATAACCAAGATGTTAAAGGGTACGAGGCCCTCTTAATGATCCCACATGCAAGACACATCGCAGGTCAAGTTACATTCGTTGCCGACAAATCGACTCCACTAGTCAATTTCAACCAATTGCGCGAATTGGGCTGGGATAAGTCATTACTCCGAAAAACTCATATTTTTTACTCAAGCGAGACAAAAGCTTTTGTTAATGTGGATTGGACTCGCATGGGCGCTGACGGAAAAGTCCTGCAAGATTTCACTGCTTTTTATGAGTTAACAAAGTTAGGTGACAGTCTAAAAATTACCTACATATCGGCGGCAGATACCCCGTTGACTATAGGCATAGATGAGCGCTAACGAGTTCTTGAAAATCTATCTTTGCGCTATTATTTCTACAGGAGCGATGCTACCTTCCTTTATAGAAGTCAGCACGTTAGCAACTTTAGTCTTGGCATCACCACCCATCAAAACGTGCAAACCGAGCACAGGGTCCGCGGTCGTCTCAGCCATGCTACGTTTCATGTTTTCAAAAAATTCTATGGCAAAATCTCCACGCTCACGAGTAGCTAAAATATTAAAGCCGGCTTGTTTGAGTCCAGTCTGGTAATCCTGCGGACTTGCCAACGAACTGGTACTTTTGGAAGCCGCCCAAGGGGCTGGATATTGCATCTCGCCCGACCCTACTTGCATAACATCATATATTCCAAATATGCCATCAGGTTTCAAAACATTAAAAACCTCTACAAATAAGCCTTTCTTATCAACAATATTCATTCCGACATGCATCATATACGCCGCATCAAACTGACCATCGGGGAAAGGGAGTGCCATTGCGCTTCCTTGCTGAAGAATAACTTTCTTATCCAACCCAACCCAATTAGAAAGAACATTTCCGGTATCTACATACTCGTGTGTTAAATCGATCCCTGAGACCAGGCACCCAAATTGTGATGCCACGAAACGTGCCGGACCTCCTAAGCCACAACCTACATCAAGTACTAATGACCTTTCCTGCAGTCGTAATTGGTCTAAAAATTCTTTGCTTGCCTGTCGACCTCCAATGTGAAACTCATCAATCACTGACATATCATCCAAAGAGATATCCGAGGGAGCCTTCCCCTGACGATTAAAACCTTCCTCGATCACTTTGGTTAACGAACCGTGCTGATAATGGGTCGATACTTCTAGCTCTTCATTCATTACTTAGCTACCTGATTCTTTTCTATTGATTTATATGCTTCCTGTATCGCGATGAATTTATCCTGTGCTTTCTGGAGGAGTTCATCCGGCAGTCCTTTTGCTATAAGCGAATCTGGATGAAACTCCCTTCTTTTTCTTTGATAAACCTTTTTAATTTCTGCGAATGACATTGATTTATCAACCCCGAGGACAACATAAGGATTCGGGTTATTATCGGAAAATTGGCGCTTAAACCCATCAAAAAGTCCATCATCTATCCCAAAAATTGACGTGGTTCTCCGTAACAATTTCTCTTCATTACCATCCAGCACACCGTCGGCCATAGCTAATTCAAATAGTAATTCGTAGAACATGACTAATGAGTTCCGATTCGAACCGAGTAGCGACGCCAACTGTGTCGCATAGGCCTCGTAAGTCTCTGAGTCATTCTTGGCATGATTAAAGACTTTAATCGCAAAATCTCTTTGTTCCCCACTAAACTTAAAACGCTCACGCATATAGAAATCGATCTTCTCGATCTCTTCTTCACTGATATGCCCATCAGCCTTGGCAAGTTTTGCCAAACAGGCAAAAAGCGCAGCAAAAAAAGCAGTTTGCTGCTGCTCATTTGAAGAAAACCCTCTTTGCGTCCGGCCTCGACCACCCGTCACATGAGAACCGATAATAGCGGCTAATAATCCACCAATAGGACCACCTATAGCAGAACCTACCATATAGAAAAGTGCAGTTTTTAAAAAAGACACGTAAGTGACTCCTAAATGGCAGCGAGCATTAGTCGCCTAAAAAAGAATGGTGCCACCTAATGTGGTCATCCATAAAAGTAGAAATGAAATTATAGGAATGGTCATATCCATCCTGCATACGTAACTCAAGTGGTATGCCTGCTCTCTCACATTCATCCCGCAATAGCCACGGCCGCAGACCATCCTCAAGAAAGTCATCCGCCCCTCCTTGATCTACTAAAAAAGAGCCAAACCGAGAGCCATTTGCGATAAGCTGTACTGCGTCATATTCAGTCCAATTTGACTCGTCAGCACCTAGATATTTAACGAAAGCATTCTTAGACCAGTCAGCAGTTGAGGGGGACACAATAGGCGCAAACGCAGAGCAACTCAGGTAAGTTTCGGGATTTTTCAAAGCAATAATAAGCGCCCCGTGACCTCCCATCGAGTGTCCCATAATACTCTGCCTACCCATATCAAAGTTAAAATTTTTCTTTACAACTTTGGGCAACTCACTCGTGATATACGAGTACATTCGGTAATGCTCGTCAAAAGGAGCTTGGGTCGCATCAAGGTAAAAGCCGGCACCCGCTCCAAACTGCCAATTATCAGCTTCATCCGGCACATGATCACCTCTCGGGCTAGTGTCCGGGCAAATAACCGCGACACCCAATTTGGCGGCGAGCCGGCGGTACTCACCTTTATCCATTACATTCGCATGGCTGCAGGTTAGGCCAGATAAATACCATAACACGGGGACAGGAATTTTCTCGGCCTGTGGCGGTGTGAATACCGCGAAGGTCATATCACAATTTGTCGACTCTGCAGAGTGCTTATAAACCCCCTGGGCTCCTTCAAAGGATTTTGCTAGCGATACTATTTTCATAGTTAATAAATGACGACCGATCGAATGCTTTCTCCTGCATGCATCAAGTCGAACCCTTTATTAATGTCTTCCAATGAGAGTGTATGAGTGATCATAGAATCTATATCTATCTTACCTTCCATGTACCAATTAACTATCTCTGGGACATCAGTTCGACCACTGGCACCACCGAATGCCGTACCTCGCCAGCTACGTCCTGTAACTAACTGAAAAGGTCTAGTACTAATTTCTTGCCCGGCTCCGGCAACACCTATAATAATACTCTCACCCCAGCCTTTGTGGGCACATTCTAGCGCTTGTCGCATAACAGTCGTATTGCCAATACATTCAAAAGAGTAATCCGCACCACCTTCGGTTAAGTCAACTAAATGTCCAACCAAATCACCATCAATCTTTCCGGGATTGACAAAATGAGTCATCCCAAACTTTTCGCCCCACTCCTTTTTATTATCGTTCATATCAACACCAACTATCATGTTGGCACCAATCATTCTAAGACCTTGAATAACGTTAAGACCAATACCACCGAGACCAAATACCACAGCATTGCAGCCAGCTTCAGCCTTTGCCGTATTAATGACAGCACCAATTCCAGTTGTCACACCGCAGCCGATGTAACAAATTTTATCAAATGGCGCGTCTTTATTTACTTTAGCAAGAGCAATCTCAGGCACTATGGTATAGTTTGAGAAAGTCGACGTGCCCATATAGTGCAAAACGGGCTTGCCGCCTATCGAGAACCGACTAGTACCATCCGGCATCACTCCCTGTCCTTGAGTGACCCGTATAGCCTGACAAAGGTTGGTTTTGGGATTCAAGCAATATTCACACTGTCCGCACTCGGGCGTGTACAACGGTATGACATGATCTCCTTCGCTTAAACTAGTCACTCCCGACCCGACTTCTTTGACTATGCCAGCACCCTCATGGCCCAAGATAGCCGGAAACATACCCTCAGGATCCGCCCCCGAAAGCGTAAATTCGTCCGTATGACAAATCCCCGTTGCCTTAATCTCAACTAAAACCTCTCCAGTCCTAGGACCTTGAAGATCGACTTCCATAATTTCCAGCGGTTTACCTGCTTCAACCGCCACTGCAGCTTTAGTTTTGATCTCTCCACCCCACAATTATTTTTAGTTGTGTACAATTCTATCTTAAAAATCAGCCCAGATAAGAATCTTTTATAACAATCTTAACCCATAGCTTATTTATCTAAATCGAAGGTTTTTCCTCGATAAATCAGCAACAGAAGTAACTCCCATTAAACGCATATCCCTTTCAATTTCGAGTCGCATTAATTCCAAAGCCCTCTCTACCCCAGCTTGTCCCGCAGCCGCCAGCGCATATAGATAAAAACGCCCACCACCAACGGCTTTCGCTCCCAGAGATAACGCTTTAAGGACGTGACTCCCGCGCTGTACCCCACTGTCCATGATAACATCGATTTGGTCACCCACCGCATCTACCACCTCCGCCAACTGATCAAACGGAGCGCGCCCACCGTCAAGTTGTCTTCCCCCGTGGTTCGACAAAATGATTCCAGTACAACCTATATCGACAGCTTTTCTGGCATCCTCGACGCTCATTACGCCTTTCAAACAGAACTGCCCGTCCCAAATTTTAACCATTTCCGCCACGTCGTCCCACCGCATTGTTGGATCTAACATGTCGGTAAAATAACGACCTACTGAAATAGCGCCATCAGACATATCAACAAAATCATCTAACTGAGGCATGGAATACTTAGGATGAATCAGATAATTGATGGCCCATAGCGGTTTGATCGCGAACTGGTAGAGACCACGAAACGTTAAGTTAAATGGTATAGCAAAACCAGTTTTTAAATCACGTTCCCTATTTCCACCCGTAATAGTATCTACTGTCAACATCATGATATTGACACCTGCCTGCTTAGCATTTTCAAGCATCACCCTATTAAGACCACGATCTTTGTGAAAGTAAAACTGATAACATTGCGGACCATTATATCTATCGCGTATTTGAGTAAGACTTGCCGTGCCTAGCGAAGACACACCGAACAATGTTCCAAACTTGTTCGCCGCCGCAGCCACAGCATTTTCTCCTTCATGATGGAATATTCTCTGAAGCGCAGTGGGTGAACAATAAATAGGCATTGCGAGCTCTTGCTTCATGACCGTTACCGACATGTCTATATTCTCAACACCCCGCAAAATATTTGGGACAAGATCACAAGTTTCGAAGCTTTGAGTGTTTCTTTGATAGGTCAATTCATCATCGGCGGCGCCATCAATGTAATTAAAAATTGGGTCAGGTAATCTGCGTCTCGCTAGCTCCCGAAAATCCCTAAAACCGTGACAATCTTTCAAGCGCATAGTAGCGATGACTCCGCCATAAAGTAATTTCTCCTTGCATTCAAATCGATGACTCCCAACTGGCCCATTCAAAACTCAGTTTAACCTACAGTATTTGCGTAAAAAAAAACAGACAAAATCGGAGCTAGGCTAAAATGTCACTCTTTTTTAATAGACGCGAATGCCTCGAGCGCTCTAGCTCTAGACTGTTTTAGATCAATAATTGGGTAAGGATAGTCCTTCCCTAGTTGGATACCCGCTTCCTCCAAAACGTTCTGAGGAGCCTCCCATGGAGTGAACAGGAATTTATTTGGTAACTTTTCTAACTCTGGTACAAATTTTCTGGTGTACTCTCCATCCTTGTCGAACTTCGTCCCTTGTGTCACAGGATTAAATATACGGAAATAAGGAGCCGCATCGGCTCCAGAGCCTGCCACCCACTGCCAGCTAGCTGCATTATTCGCTAAATCAGCATCAACCAAACAGTCCCAAAACCAGCGCTCTCCCTCACGCCAATCAATCAGTAGGTTTTTTACTAAGAAAGAACCTACCACCATTCTGATACGATTGTGCATGTAACCAGTCTGCCAAAGCTCTCGCATACCCGCATCTACAATAGGATAACCTGTGGTTCCTTTTTGCCATCTGACTAGAAGGTTAGAGTCATGTTTCCAAGGAAAGTCATCAAACTTTTTTTGAAAATTCGTATCAACAAGATCCGGGAAGTGAAAAAGCAAATTGTAGGAAAATTCTCTCCAACCTAACTCACTATGGAAATGTTCAAGATCCTTGATACTACCCCAAGTCGACTCCATCTCTAGAGACTGATACCACACCTGATTTGGTGATACTTCTCCAAAATGAATATGCGGTGACAAACGAGACACATTGCTCCTTGCTGGAAAGTTCCTTCCTTCCTTGTAGCCTGATAGTCCAGCACTCAAGAATATCTTCAACGCTTTATGTGCACCGTCCTCTCCCGGCGTCCACAAACTATCCATAGCTTCGTACCAAAACATTTTTGGAAGCAATTTCAAGCTTTTTAAGCTCTGCGAACCATTCAAATTACCAAGCAACTCTAACTCTCTAGGCGCTGGGAGTACTGACCTTGGCTGCGGGGCGGACAAACAACCTTTTCTGTAGAATGGTGTAAAAACCTTATAGGCAGTACCGTCTGTTTTCACTATATCCCAAGGCTCCCAAAGTAAAGAGCCATTGAACGTTTTCACTTGGATATCATTTTTTTCTAACTGCTTCTTTAACCTAGTATCTCGAGAGATTCTCCAAGGTTCGTAGCATCGGTTCCAATAGATCGCTGTGACATTAAATTTAGCTGCAATTGTCGGCAAAATATCTTCTGTAGCTCCATGATATAGCGATAAACTCCCTCCTAACTTTTCGCCTAAATTTTCCAGCGAACGATGCAACCACCATCGGCTTGCTTGTCCCATCTTAAAGTTTGGGATATTTTCTTCATCTAAAATATAAACCGGCAAAACATTTTTATGTTGTGACGCCGCTGTTAAAGCTGGATTGTCTGCCAAACGAAGATCTTGCCTAAACCACATAATTGCCACATCAAGCTTTTGCATTACAAATCCTTACTTAGTAGGTTCTTCAGACAACATTAAACGGGAGCAAAGGCTGCCATAAAGTTCTTCTATCTCGTTGAAACGCCGGAAGTCTCTCTCGATTAACTCCATCATAATATCAGAGGCATCTCCAATTCTTCGCGTGACAACCTCCGAGTCGAGCGAAGCTCGCGCCCGATCAGCAGACCTCACCCCTAGTTGAAAAAGTTTTTCATACTCTTTTGCGGGAGACATCTTAGTAGCATTAAAAAAATACGCAGCACAAGTAGTGGGATCTACTTCCTGAGACGGTACTGCTAAAGAATTGCTTCCGTGTACCGAAAGGAAAATTAGCAAGAGAAAAAAAGGAAAATAATTTGGCATACTCGCCTTAGGTCATTGATAAAGTAAGACACTGGATAAACAGCCCTTAGATTTTAAAACTCAAAGAACTTTCTAGCCCCTCTTCAAGGAATTTAACGTGTTCTTTAAAATTAAGCATGTCGATAAGACATTCGCCTTCTTGTATCTTGTCAATTATAGCTTCCTCAGCTTTTTGAATTTGAAGCGCTGAGGGTACCAAATCTATGAGTTGTGCGATGGATGCTACTATAATCCCATCCTCATCCCCAAATACAACTTCCTCGGGAGCTACAGCTATCCCACCACATTGAATTTCAGTCTGGGTCTCCATCATTTTTTGTGTAGTCCCGGAGCACGGACAATAAGATTTAGCAAAAACTGGAATCTCCAGCTTTCGCAACATTTCTACATCACGGACCGGTCCGTCTACTATTATGCCCGACAATCCTCTACGCTGCGCTTCAGTGCTAAATAGCTCCCCGACGAGGGCTCTTGTACTTTCTTGCGAGTCAACTACAAGAACGTCTCCGGCTTTAGACTGATTTAGTGCATCTATAACAGTTAAGAAATCATTATGGCAGCTCACTGTACGCGCAGTACCTAGGATTTTTTTTCCATTATTAACCGGTCTTATAGCCGAAGACATTACTCTAATAGTTTTATCAGCATCAGCTATTGACGCTACCGACAAAGAAGATAATGCATGTAATAATTCAATCTTATTCATGGCTACTCTCCTTCTCGCAACTTGGTTAATGTATCCTGAGCTCCGCCCGTCATGAATGAAATATCCAAACCGCTACAAAGTAAAGTGAACCCCTCACCAATTTTCGCTGACACATCAGCAGCATCAACACCAAAAAATCCAAGCGGCATTTTTTTAGCCACACATACGTCTCGTACATGCTCGATCGCTGAAACTACCTCTTTATCGTCAAGTAATCCCGTCTTATTTAGACTCGCAGAAAGATCATAGGGACCTACAAAAACTCCATCTACGCCCTCTACAGAACAAATCGTCTCGATATTGTTTACGGCGTCGATATGCTCTGCCTGAATTACGACCGCAAGTTCTTGGTTCGCCTTTTCTAAGTACTCATGAAATCTCAGTCCATAAGTGTTTGCTCGACTTAAACCAATCCCCCGACTTCCGTTAGGGGGGTATTTGACGCAATCCACTATGTACTGAGCATCCTCAGCGGTATTTACAGAAGGTACGATTATTCCCGCTGCACCGGCATCTAATGCTTGTTGGATCTGTACTTTTTCTTTCGACGCAATTCTTACTAGGCATGGAGTACTGCCAGCAGTCTGGATGATATCACGCACCGCTATGGCAGAGAGCGGAGAATGCTCAGCATCTACAAAAAGCCAGTCAAAGCCAATTTGCGCAAGGGCCTCCACCACCTCAGAAGAAGCCAAAGTGACCATTGTCCCACAAAGAATATCACCACTATCCAAAAGTTCTCGAAAATTAATCATACCGTTTCTCTCCGCTAATTATTGCCAGCCTGACCGACACAACTACCACCATAATCTCAAAAATGTTTGTAGCCTTTCGTCTTTAAGATAATGTCTTCATTCTCACCCGACAAACACCGTACATGACTTCCTTCAGTTACCATACCAATTTTTGTGAGTTTTATTCCCTCTGTAGCGGCCATGGCATACGCCTCAACTAGAGCATCTTGAGGAACGGTATACATAAGTTCGTAATCATCTCCTCCACTCAGCGCGAATTCTAACGCTTCTTTTTCAGTATAAACACTCGATAACGACGGTGAGATAGGTATAGAGCTGGCTAGAAGATCGATACCCACGTCACTAGCCGCGGCGATATGACCAGCATCCGCTAGTAGCCCATCTGATATATCAATGGCCGAATTAGCTATTCCAAGCAAATTAATAGACAGGCTAATTCTGGCTAAAGGTCTCTCATATCGCTCCACGAGAAATTTCTCTTCTGCGTCAAGAGGAGCCTTGTTCAAAATGCCTAGCGCCCCGCTAGCATCACCTAAAGTACCTGACACCAGAATAGTATCGCCGATCTTTGCTCCAGCTCGCGTCAGCGGAGGCCCCGAAACATGCCCAACCATGGTAAGACTTATCGCCAGGGGCCCACGCGCAGTATCCCCGCCTATAAGCGAACAATTATACTTATCGAGACATTCCCCCAAGCCCAAAGAAAAATTTCTTAACCATGCTTCATCGTTGTCTGGAATTACGAGTGATAATAGGCCATAACATGGCTGAGCCCCCATTGCTGCCATGTCACTTAAATTTACTGCCGCCGATCGAAAACCAATAACTTCGGGCTTGGTATCAGGTAAAAAATGGATCCCTTCAACCAACGTATCTACCGAGAGAGCGATACTTTTCCGTTCCGGCACACTAATAACCGCGGCATCATCGCCATTTCGAACTATTGTTGAATTGTCTAACTTTTCTAATGGAGAAAAATATTTTTTAATGAGCTCAAATTCATCCACTGATAAAGACTCGACAGTTTGGACTATGCACTTACTTTTGATTCTGCTGGGCGCATGTTCTTTGCTAGTTGATCTAATGTTCCGTTCACAAATCGGAAACCCTCAACCGTACCGAACATTTTGCAAAGTTCCACCCCTTCATTAATCACAACCTGAAAGGGAATATCTTGGCAAAATCTCATTTCATACGCGCTAAGTAACAGCACACTTCTTTCTACGAGATCTAACCGCTCCCAGTCCATATCTAAACACACCAGCAAGGATTGTTTCAGTTCTTCGAAATTTGCTGCGACTTCGCATACCAACTTAGAAAAATAAATTAGGTCAACTTTAATTAATTCTCGACACTCTTCAAATTCGTTCACAATTTTTTGGGCACTTTCTTGCTGCATTTGCCATTGATACAGAGCCTGCACGGCGCACCTTCTGGCTCGCACACGCCCTTCACGCACCCGTGATACTTTCGGCATTTAAACTTGACGCATTAGATTGATCATTTCTATCGCCGTAGCCGCCGCTTCAGCACCTTTATTCCCGGCTTTTGTTCCAGCTCGCTCAATAGCTTGCTCGATGGTATCAACAGTCAGCACTCCAAAAATCACTGGTACTCCAGAGTCTGTTGCTACTCTCGAAAGACCATTGGAGCAGGCACCCGCAACTTGTTCGAAATGAGGGGTAGCCCCTCTAATAACAGCGCCCAAAGCAATGATTGCATCGTATGAATTAGATGCGACCATTTTTTTTGCTACAACGGGCAATTCATAAGCGCCGGGCACCTTCAATATATCAACTTCAATTTCAGCACTCGATGACCGTTGTAACATATCAACGCAACCTGTCTCTAAATGATCGACTATAAAGCTATTAAACCGAGTACAAATAACGCCTATTTTCGCGCTAGAATCAAGTAATAACCCACCCGACATATTGTTAGTTTTCAACATAATTAATTATTCCTCACGTTACATATTCCACCACTTCGAGTCCGAAGCCAGATAGTGCGTGATATTTTCTCGGATTACTCATCACCCGCATCTTGCGAACTCCAACATCTGCCAAAATTTGCGCACCCAGACCAATCTGTCTCCATTTCATAGGCTTACTTTCTTTCCCAAGGGAATGAGGGGACACATCATTTTTGTCACTGTACCTTGCAACTTCATCAATTAAATCAGCAGTCTCCACCTGATTATTTAAAATCACAACAACACCTTCGCCAGCTTCAGATACTCGGCGCAAAGCATCACGCAAGGGCCAACCGGCCTCAGCACGAATACTCGCGGTCAAATCATCTAGTGGGTTCGCGATATGTACTCGAACCAATGTCGGCCTGTCTTTACTAATATCTCCTTTAACCATGGCCATATGCATGTCGCCTTGCAGCGCATCCTTAAAGGCGTGCAGCGTAAACTCTCCAAATTCGGTTGGCAGAACACTTGTAGCCGAACGATAAACTGTCTTCTCATTTTGCACACGATATTTTATTAGATCAGCGATAGTCCCAATTTTGAGACCAAAGCTAGCCGCAATTTTCTCTAGGTCTGGGCGCCTAGCCATTGTTCCGTCATCATTTAATATTTCAACAATAACAGCGGCTGGTTCTAACCCAGCACATCGAGCAAAATCACAACCCGCTTCAGTATGTCCAGCCCGAGTGAGTACTCCACCCGACTGAGCCATTAGCGGAAAAATATGTCCTGGCTGAGTAATATCATCTGCTGTAGCGTCTTTTGATACTGCTGCCTCTACAGTTCGCGCCCTATCACTGGCCGAAATGCCTGTAGTGACTCCTGTGGCAGCTTCGATAGACAAGGTAAAGTTCGTACTGTGAGTGGCCTGTGTATCTCGGACCATTAAGCCCAAATTAAGCTTTTTACATCTGTCCCCTGTCAGTGTTAGGCAAATAAGTCCTCGACCATGCTTAGACATAAAATTTATTGTCTCGGCAGTACAGTGCTCAGCAGCGATTATGAAGTCTCCCTCATTCTCGCGATCTTCATCATCCATGATGATGATCATCTTCCCTTCGCTAATGTCGGCAACAAGTTCTTCAGTGGAATTTAATTTCATAGTCAAATACAACCCGTTCAATCTTATCTATTATAAGCCCTAGCTATGGATTTTATCTGAAAAAGGTAGGGAATTTAGCAACATACTGTATTATATAACAAATATCCTATTTATCTTCATTCTAGTAAGCCTGCGCGCTCTAGGATTGATAACGAAATAGTAGAATCCACATTGTCTGCGCTTGATTCAATTAGTCGGTCAAGATAACGAGCTACCAAATCCACTTCTACGTTTATTGTGGAACCGGTCTCACTTTCGCCCAAAGTTGTATTATCAAGTGTGTGAGGAATCGTTAGAACTTCGAACTCATCTTTGCCGGCACCGTTTACGGTTAAGCTCACACCGTCCAAAGAAACTGAACCTTTGAAAGCTAAATATTTGGAAAGTTCACTCGGTATCTGGACTACGAAACGAATATATTCATCAAGTACTTCTCGCGATTTTATCTTTCCTACGCCATCTATATGCCCGCTGACCAAATGACCGCCGAGGCGATCATTAAATCTAAGTGCTTTTTCCAAATTAACCTTGTCACCTGTCTTACGCTGCCCTAACGTCGTTCTAGCGAGAGTTTCAGCAGATACATCCACCTCAAATTGTCCAGATTCGAACCCAGTAACGGTGAGACATGGACCCGAAACTGCAATAGAGTCTCCTAAGATTACGTCCGTAAAGTCTAGCTGAGGTGCAAGAATCCTCATTCGCATGGACGATTTAACCGGCTCTATCTCAACTATTTTTCCTACTTCTTGTACAATTCCTGTAAACACCTGTTAAGTCCTCCATCTATCAAATATTAGGCACTAACGTCGCTACCATGTCGTTCCCTAAGGATGACCATGATTTTAACTTCAATTCTTGTACCTCGCTCAGCCTGTCAGGTGAGGGCACTTGGAATGCACGTCTACCTTCGGTACCGACAATTTTTGGCGCAATATATAGCGTCAACTCATCAAATAGTTTTCTCTGTATGAATTGCCGAGTCAAAACAGGTCCGGCCTCGATCAATATATTATTTAGTCCGTGAGAGGCACACCTTTCAAGAACAAGTTCAAGAT
>Ga0222715_10000263_pt1 | contig 52689 bp, 64 predicted proteins | sample C33_9DmetaG_FD_165056 | JGI IMG/M metagenome (GOLD analysis project Ga0222715, IMG submission 165056) | Estuarine water microbial communities from San Francisco Bay, California, United States - C33_9D | ecosystem: Environmental > Aquatic > Marine > Unclassified | place: USA: California...
TTGGGTGACCTACCATCGCTGTTAGAAGAACTCAAAGCAGAAGCAGTCAAGGTGAATGCTGAGTTGTCTAAGAAACTTGGAATCAACCAGTCAGTTGCCATCACTTGTGTAAAACCCTCTGGTACGGTCTCACAGCTCGTTGACGCGGCATCTGGGATACACGCACGACATAACCCTTACTACATTCGTACTGTACGTGGAGACAAGAAAGATCCTCTAACCAACTTTATGATCGATAAAGGGTTCCCTGTTGAAGACGATGCGATGAACCCTGCAAACACCGTTGTGTTTTCATTCCCTGTGAAGGTAGACAAGGGTGCAGTATTCCGCACTGATATGACGGCGATTGAACAGTTAGAGATGTGGTTGATCTACCAGAAGCATTGGTGCGAACACAAACCATCCGTTACTATCTCTGTCAAAGAGCACGAGTGGATGGATGTGGGTGCGTGGACATATGCTAACTTTGACTACATGAGCGGTGTATCGTTCTTACCGTTCTCTGAGCATACATATAAGCAAGCACCTTATCAGGATACTGATGAAGCAGGATACAAAGAGTTGTTGAACATTATGCCAAAGGATATCAACTGGGCAGATCTAGCAGAATACGAACTAAGCGATACCACGGTGGGTAGTCAAGAACTAGCATGTGCTGCTGGCAATTGTGAAATCGTATAATGGAGGAGTTCGATTATTCTTTAAATTGTCCTTCGTGTGATGCAGCAGTTGACATTAGAGTTCGTCACGAAGACGAACTTCCGGTGTTTTGTCCTATGTGCGGAGAAGACGTTAATGAAAGCTGGAAAGTGACTGATTAACGCATGTCGTGTAAATTCTTTACTTATAAAGGCCATGACAGTTCTATAACTGAATATGTACCAAATGAGAACTTTATTATACATGATTTGTCAAAGATATCCGGTATAAAACATTTTTTTTACCGCCAAAGAAAAGATCATTACGAAGAACTTAAAACCAAGATTACTTCGGGTCAACTTTGTATGACCAAATGGGGTACCAAAGTATTGGGTCCTAATCATAGTGATGTTGGGGGGGAACAAAATTGGTCTCGGGACCCCAAAGACCGATCTTTTTTAGATCATCATGAATGTCATGCTTGGGGGGCATTTGCTCAATCACCCTTCAAACATGATCGGGCATTCATTCTAGCATACGATGGTGGTGGTGATTCCAACTGTACTTTATCCTGTGGCATCGATGCAAAGAAAGGATTGACCACTATTGATCGTCCAACTGCTAGTGAAAATATTATAAACCATTCACCCGATTGCATTACTCGAATATGGTCAGAGTTTGGATTGCAAGGCGGTTTCAAAAAATCCATAGGTGTACCCCAAGGCAATACCGCCAATTATTGCCTAGACATTTCTGGTAAGATTATGGGGTTAAGTGCTTACGGTAAGGAACATCATCAGATAGAATCCTATATTAACAACCTGATGATGTATGGGGCATTCGGGAACAATGCTTTTGTAAGTTCTAGGCATATTGGGTCATTGCTAGATTTGTTTGAAGCAGACGAAAAAGACGTTGCGTATGCTTTACAAAAAAACCTAGAAAATGTTGTGCTTTCATATTTGAAACAATTCGATTTCAATGAATGGAATAATAATCTAATCCTTACGGGTGGTTGTGCATTAAATGTTTTAGTGAATGAGTTGATACGAGAAAACTTTCCCAACGTTGACGTTTGGGTACCTCCCAATCCAGATGATAGCGGAATTTCTCACGGTGTTGCCGTATATGATCTATGGTCTAAGGGTAACCCCGATTGGAGTCTACCAGTTATTGGCGCACCTCTTAATGACATTCCTCTCTTAGAAACTCACATCCGTACCAAAGAGTGCATTCAAATATCAGAGATCTCGGATTTAATCGATTCAGGAAAGATATTGGGCATTATTGAAGGCGAGTATGAAATAGGCCCTCGTGCATTGGGGCGGAGGTCTATCATATGTGATCCTTCTAGGGTTAACATGAAAGATGTTCTCAACTCAAAGGTCAAGTTCCGTGAATGGTATCGCCCGTTTGCTCCTTTTGTAAGAAAAGAAAATGTTGAAAAATATTTTGAAACTTTAGACTATCGATGGCACGACTTCATGAGTTTTGCGGTTAAGGTGCGAGGAGATACTGACAGGTTTCCGGCAATAACTCATGTAGACAATACAGCACGAATTCAGACTGTAAGCGAAGGTTCTGGTTTTTTCTATGATATTTTGGGACACACTCAAAGCGAAGTGTTGTTGAATACATCCTTTAACATTCAAGGCAAACCTACCTTAAACAGTATCGAAGATGCTCTTTGGATACTGGACAACACCGAACTTGATCATGTTCTTGTGGTGCATGAAGGCAATTACTACCTTTTCTAAATCATATAAGTAATGTCATGAGTTGGCAATACAATAGCGTTTTATACGAACCTACAGAAGAAGAACTCTCTTCTTTGATAGGATTTGTCTATTGTATTGAAGAAAAAACTACCGGAAAAAAGTATATTGGCAAGAAAGGATTCTGGCGCAATAAGATCCTACCTGTCACCAAATCTCGCAAGAGACGCAAGCACACGCTCGTAGAGAGCGATTGGAGGACTTACCATGGTTCTAGTGCCCTATTAAAAGAAAACGTATTACTTAACGGAGAAGATATATATAATAGGGTAATATTGAGATTATGTAAGACTAAAGGTGAAATGTCGTACTTCGAAGCGAAAGAACAGTTTGATCGAGATGTGCTTTTAAAGGATGATTATTACAACGAATTTATTGGATGCAAGATACATTCTAAACATTTAAAATTATAAATATTAACTGATTCAATAAGATTAATTAACCATGTTAAGATTTTCACAACACATTCTCTCCGAAGGTGTCAACGACCCCGCAATCTTCAAAGCAATCTTTCTCGCCGGTGGTCCTGGCAGTGGCAAATCATTCATCGCAGGTAAGACTGGGTTACCAGCACTGGGATATCGCGTTGTCAACTCTGACGATGCATTCGAAGCATCAATGAAGAAAGCCGGTATCGCATTAGACCCCGAAGGTATCTTCTCTGACAAGGGTCAAGAACTCCGTGGTCGAGCAAAGACTCTCACTGGTAAGAAACAAGAACTCTATCTCAAAGGTCGTTTAGGTCTTGTCATTGATGGCACAGGTCGTGATCATGCGAAAGTGGCGCAACAAGCAAAGATGATGAAGAAGATGGGTTACGATGTCGCAATGATATTCGTAAACACCGACAAAGACACCGCACTGCAACGCAACCGTGATCGTGAACGCTCACTACCTGACGCAGAGGTTGCTAAGATGTGGGACACTATCCAACAGAACGTTGGTCTGTTGCAAAACATTTTTGGTAAGAAAAACTTTTTAGTAGTCGATAACTCTGACGGCAAGGACTACAAGAAAGAGACGTTACGTGCATATAGAGACGCGGTGAAGTTTACCAATAAACCACCTGAGTCAAAAGATGCTAGAGCGTGGATTGCTAGTCAGAAGAAGGGTCGAGCAGTGCAACAGAAACTGCCCATTTAAATAAAAACTTGACAAATGGTTCTAGATGTGTTACCCTAGAGCTATAGTTCGAAGAGAGAATATACTATGGTTAATTACGTACAGCGACAAGTATTTGAAATATTAGAAAAGTTTGTTACATGCAAAACAAGAAAAGAAAAAATCGAACATCTGCAATTAAACAATATCATGCCTCTTAAAGATGTACTTAGGGGTACGTTTGACGACAAAATTCAATGGAATCTTCCTCCTGGTAAACCACCGTACACTGCTAATAGACCAGAAAGTACACCATCCACACTTCTTAAACAACACAAAAAGTTTAAATATTTTGTGAAAGGATTTCGCGAATCCGAATCTCTCATTCCCGTTAAACGAGAAAGAATGTTTATAGATATGCTTGAATCAATTCATCATGAAGATGCTAAGATATTAATATCTATGATAAATAAAAAACCACCAGTGAAGGGATTAACTAAAAAAATAGTAGAGGAGGCTTTCCCCAATTTAATCTCAACTTAATTATGTGAATACCCAAATCGATAACAAGGAGACTTATGCCTATGGTAACAAACCAAATAGAACGACTAAAAAAAGACTCTAGGGAACTTGGACATTATATTCACAAGTTAAATAAAAAAGGTAAAGGCGATGCAGCACATAGAATGGTTAAGAAACAAGCATTCTTAGATGCCGCCATACAACAAGTCACGAGGGGGTGATCCTTATCTAATCGGATCCCTCTCAAAATAGAGGGATCCATTTTAGGATATTATTATGCCAACATACGATATGAAAAATAAAGAGACAGGCGAAATTAAAGAAATGTTTCTGAAAATTAGCGAAAAAGATACACTAGAAAAAGAAGGGGTTTGGGTGCAAACGCATCTTGAACCAATGAAAATTGTACGTACTACAACTTCATCTTTATCTAAAACTTCTAATGCATGGAGAGACCACTTGAAACATATTAAATCTACCTCGGGTCGCTCTAACACAATTAAAATTTAATGCGAGGATCACAACCCCCACATCAACAACCGGATATGCGGATCCGTCTTGACCAGATGGATACCATCGAACCTATCACACCTCATCAAACAGATGCATGGAAAGGTTGGAGAGACGGTGACCATCTCGCCATGACTGGGACTGCCGGTACAGGCAAAACGTTCCTTGCCATGTATCTTGCACTCGAAGAAGTGATGGACAAAAGCACCCCATACGATACCTTGCGTATCATTCGGTCTGTAGTACCAACCCGCGAGATTGGATTTCTTCCCGGAACTGTAGAAGAAAAGTTGAACTCTTACACGGGACCATATCGAGCTGCAGCAACCGAGTTATTCAATGATCCCAAAGCATATGATAAGTTGGTGCACAATAATTTCGTCACGTTTGAAAGTACCTCATTTCTACGTGGTATTACATATGATAGCAGTATCATAATAGTTGATGAGATGCAAAACATGACCCTGCATGAGTTAGATTCTGTTATCACGCGAGTGGGTCAAGCAACCAAGATCGTATTTTGTGGTGATTACTATCAGAGCGATTTCAAACAAGAGAAAGACAAGAACGGTGTAAACCAGTTTTTAAGTATCCTAGACAACATGAAGAGTTTCACGCATGTTGAGTTTGGGTGGGAAGATATAGTCAGGAGTGATTTTGTTCGTGACTATATAATGACAAAAGAATGGATGGGAATCAGATGAACAGAGAAGAAATTTTTGAAACATTAAAAGTAGACGAGGGTGTCAAGTATGAAATATATGCAGACCATCTCGGTTACCACACCTTTGGCGTGGGGCACCTTGTTACCAACGAAGATACCGAATGGGGACAAGAGTTCGGAACGCCAGTCTCCGAAGAGAGAGTATGGGAATGCTTCGACAAAGACCTTGACACCTCAATCAGCGAGTGTCATGTGTTATACGGCCAAGGGGTCTTTGAAGAGTTTCCCGAGACCGTCAAGCAGGTCGTGGTTAATATGATGTTCAACATGGGCAGACCTCGGTTGTCTAAGTTCAAGAAATTCAATGCAGCACTCCTTGCTAATGATTGGAAGGAAGCAGCAGTTGAAGGGCGTGACTCACGATGGCACAAGCAGGTGACCAATCGTGCTGAACGTTTGATGGTAAAACTCGAAGATATCTAAAAAGAGTTATAAGGGTAATTGAAATGGCAAAGTATGGGAAATTTGATCCCCGTAACAAAAAGAAAAATAAAGATAAAAGATATATCGTTGATACAAAACGGGCAAATAAATCGAAACCTACTGATTACAACGAAAATATCGAGAAAATTTTAGATTTAGAATTGAAAAAAAAATATTCTTGAGTAGATAATATTGAACCCTTACGTCACAGATGTGAACGGCGATAAGTGGCTTTGTAAGGGTAACACTTTGTTATTTCGAGGCACATCAGGCATTAATGATTGTTTGATGGGTCTTAACACTGCCTACTTTTTGTCGCACATGCTTCAAAAACAAATTCATCTCCACTTCTATTGGTGGCACGATGAAGACTACTTGTTTCATTGTGAAGACCCAGAAACTATTATAGAACGCACGAACTACCTCGAATCATTTTACCTCAACTATGGATCTGTAAAAGTCTCACATTTCTCCAATGTAGATGTGGATTTTTTTAACAAAGACTTACATATTAATATCGAAAGGGGTGATCGTCTTGGTACACAGACCGCATTGTCTGGCGTTAACTCGTGGTTCATGAACGATAAAGTATCCTATGAAACGAAAGTCAATCCTAACTTAATTGTATTGTGGAGACCGATTCGCGCTATCGGTACTGTTCGGAAAGAAAAGCTTTCTTACGACAATGAGTATTGGAACGGAGTCATTTGGATGCTTAAGCATAATGGGTTCGAGGTGCAGGAGATTGACTATCGCACTCCTATCCGCGAAGTCATGTATTTAATACCAAGATGTGCCGCAGTCATTGGGTACCAAGGATTGTATCAATACATATCTCGAAATTTGTATAAACCGTCTATCATTGTAGCAGACCATGTTCTGATACGCAATCACAATCCCCATGCCGTCATTTTCAAAGCACCTAAGCATGACACAAAAGACCGAAACTTTATGGACTACATAAGAGTATTGAGGAAAAAATTACCTGATATGACAGGTAAAGCAATTTTCACTAGACGAAAATTGAAAGGAGTTGTATATGGCAAAAAATAGAAAACCAGCAGTCCATATGATTGTCATCAAAGATAATCCTGTTTCAGAATACTATGCTGACATTAGCATTAAATCTTGGGAAAGGTTTGGATTTAAGGTGGTTGTTGTAGATGCAGTGACACCGGAAACTTTAGATGAATATAAAGATTTGAAAGAGTTGAATTTTGGTACTAAGATGTCTGGTCGAGGATCTCCGAGAGAATTTACACCAACTGAAAAAGCAATATGGGCAAGTCATCATAAAGTATGGCGAATGGCAACTTTAAAAAAATCTAGTACCATTCTTGCCGAACACGATGCTATTCTACTGGAAGACTTCGATGAGTCTAGATGTTTAGTGAATGACAAAATTTGTGCGGGTCTTTCACATTGTGGTTATCTGTCTAAACACCCCGAAAAGGGTAAACGGATCAGCGCGGGTGCATGTTACATTATGTCGCAAGACATGGCAAAATATTTTCGACAGTGTGTACCTAAGAACATTACTTCCAACAGTGACAATTATATACATCAGATGATTACCCAAAACGGTATTTGGTTGCATCAACATGTTACTCAATTTTATGATGCAACTGTAGGCACAACTATCGATCATGGATGATCTGAAAGTATTCATCGGATGGGATCCTCGCGAGGTAGAAGCTTATGAAGTATGTCGAGCATCTATATTAGAACATTCTCCCAATACTAGCATTACTCCCATAATAAAGGATCAGTTGTGGGAATATACGCGTGAAGATATAAATGCTACCTCTGAGTTTACACTGACTCGTTTCTTTGTTCCCTTCTTAAGTCAATATGAAGGGTTTTCATTGTTCATGGACTGTGATATACTATGTACCACGGACATCAGAAACATACTGAATGAAGTAGATCCAAACCACATGGTCAGTTGTATAAAACATGACTATATACCTAAGTCAAATACAAAAATGGATAATCAAGTACAGTCCGTATATCCCAGAAAAAACTGGTCTTCGGTAATGGTGTTTAATAATGAGAAATGTAAAATACTTTCTCCAGATATCGTGAACAATTCAACACCTTCTTATCTACATAGATTCAAATGGGCATCAGACCACGCCATAGGTTTTTTACCTCACACGTGGAATTACCTTGTGGGGTATTATGATGATATAGAACTTCCCAGTTTAATTCACTATACTGACGGTGGACCTTGGTTTGATAATTATAAAGATTGTGACTTTGCAAAAGAATGGATAGACAAATATGAAGAGATTAATATATCAGGTGTATTTGGGAGAAAAAAACAACCTGTATGATTTTTGTACTGAAAGTGTGAAAGACTATGCAAAGAAAAATAACATAGACCATTATCTTCAAACTAAACCCTTACTTAGAATTAAACCAAATCCCTTTAGTAATGGGCGCAGTGAAAATGCTACTCGAAAACATGGAGGGTTCCTTCCTATTTACGAAAAAGAAAATGCGTTCGGATTTATTGATGATTATGATCAGATTGCAATCGTTGATGCCGACATATTCATACGTCCTGGTTCACCCAACTTGTTCAATAACTTCGGAGATAAATATCCGTTTGGGGCAGTTGTCGAAAGAGATATGCCACTACAACCATGGTACGTAGAAAAAATACGCAACTACTCTCAGATGCAATATTCTACATTGCGAGATGTAGATTGGAAATGGAATAGAAAAGGAGGAGAGTTCTACAACATGGGGTTAATGGTTATGAATTGTGAGTTGTTTAAACCTTATCTTCTAGGACAAACTCCAGCAGAATTTTTTAATCGTCCTGAATTCCAACGGTTTATCGATGGTGTAGGTGCATGGAAATGGAGTACAGATCAAACACTTTTAAACTGGTGGGTTAAAAAGCAAAACATCCCAGTGAAACAATTAAATTGGCGCTGGAACGGTTTGTTTTCTGCCAACAGTAATATTACGGAATGTCATTTCGTACATTTCTTTTTACGTAGTAAATTGCCCAATAAGGGAAATAATATTGACGAATTGATGATGAGGATATAACCATATGAAAGTTATGATAACCGGTGGAGCAGGATTTATTGCTTTTCATCTAGCAAACCAACTAATAGATGAAGGACATACGGTTTGTGGATTCGATAATTTCAATGATTATTATGACCCTGCATTAAAACGCAAACGGGTTATGCTTCTTGAGGAAAGAGGTATTCCTGTTTCTGAAATTGACTTGAAAGATGCAGATGCAGTTAGTCGTTATGTTGAAGAAGAAGTCCCCGACACAGTAATTCATTTGGGAGCATATGCTAACCCTCGTCATGGAGCAGAATTTCCTGAACTCTATTTAGATAATAATTGTATGGGGTCGCTTAATCTTATTCGGGCTCTTGAAAAACACAACATTCGTAATGTCATATATGCTTCAACCTCGTGTGTTATGCACGGCAACCCATTACCATGGAGAGAATTTGAGATGCTTGCTCCTCAGATAAATCCATATGGTTATTCTAAGATGGTGAACGAGTCTCAATTTGCTATATCAACCATACCCAACGCTGTTGGTTTAAGGTTCTTTACGGTCTATGGTCCTTGGGGTAGACCTGATATGGCATTGTTTGATTTTACAAAAAAAATACTTGACGGAAACCCTATTACGTTGTATAATTATGGAGACATGAAACGAGATTTCACTTACGTGGATGATATCGTACAAGGTATTATTTTAGTGATGAATAATATGACAGAAAGAGACATGTATAATATTGGTCGAGGCGAACCAGTAGAACTTGAAAGGTTCGTTGATGCAATTGAAACATCTCTGGGGGTTAAGGCAATACGAGAATATGGACCTCAACATCCGGCAGATGCCAAAGACACATGGAGCGACACCACTAAATTGCAGAAACTTGGGTATAATCCACAAACCTCTATAGAAGAAGGCGTGAATAAATTTGTGCAATGGTATAGGAGATATCACAATTGAAAATTATAGTACTGGGCGGCGATGGATTTTGCGGTTGGCCAACCTCTTTAAAACTTGCAAGAGAAGGTCATCAAATTCTTATTCTGGACAATCTTTCTCGGAGAATGATTGACGAAGAATTGAAAACCAATTCTCTCACCGATATCCAAAACATTGAAACCAGAATTTCAGTTGCCCAGAGTTGTGCGATGGAGATTGAGTTTAAACGAGTTGATTTGAGGCATTACGATTCGATAGTAGATGCCATCGAAGAATTCCAACCAGATGCCATAGTTCATTTTGCAGAGCAAAGAAGTGCCCCTTATTCCATGATTGGATCTAAAGAGCGTCGATTCACTGTAGAGAATAATATGTGTACGACTCACAATGTATTGAATGCAATTGTGGAAGTTAAACCAGACACCCATCTTGTCCATCTTGGTACGATGGGTGTATATGGATACAGTAAAGATTTCGGTTCAATACCTGAAGGATATTTGAATATTAAGGTCAATTCTACTGAGAAGGATGTTGATATATTATATCCTACTCAACCAGGAAGTGTCTATCACATGACTAAATCTTTGGATCAATTATTGTTTCAGTTTTATGTGAAGAACTGGGGTCTTAAAATTACAGATTTACATCAGGGTATTGTATGGGGAACTCAAACCGAAGAAACAATGTTAGATCCTGCACTGGTCAATCGATTTGATTATGATGGTATTTTTGGAACTGTACTCAATCGTTTCATAGTACAGGCCGCCAACAAACATCCTATCACCGTCTATGGTACCGGAGGACAAAAACGCGCATTCATTCATATTTCAGATACGGCAAAATGTATCCAACTTGCATGTGAGAATCCTCCATATGGCGAACAGAAAAAAACACGTATATTCAATCAAGTTGCTGAAGTAAAACAGGTCAAAGAATTAGCATTCATGTGCGCTAAAGACACCATTGATTATGTTACCAACCCTCGAAAAGAACTCAGTGAAAACGATTTAGAAGTAAGTAACGAAGGCCTTCGGTCTTTAGGATTTGAACCTACATTGTTGTCTGAAGAGTTAATGAACGAGGTTTCGTTTATTGCAAAACAAGGGGAGTTTAAAAAAGAAACTGTATTGACTTCTCCTAACTGGTAATCCTATGAAAAATATAATATTACAACACTACACCGGAACTTTAGGTGATCTTGAAATTTTATCTTCAAATAATATGCAGAAATATGCGAACAGCATAGGAGCAGATTATCATTTAATTCGAGGAGATAAATTTCACAAAGGCCTACGTCCTCCCTTGCAAAAATTGCATATGTTGAATAAAGAATTTGATGAATATGACAACACCGTTATGGTTGATATTGACGGGTTCGCACGAACTGAAGAAAATATATTTACTTATACCGGCATTGGACAACACAACTGGATTCAAGAAAAATTGAGATCTGAACTAGCGCAAAAATTTCCTTTATGGTGTTCAGTGAAGTGTCCTTACTGGGGTGGATTCATATACAAACTATCTAGGGATCTTCGTGTTCGTTTCCGAGAAGTATTATGGAAAGATCCAGCAGTTTTGCAAAGACACAATCCAAGAAACAACAAAGGAGACGAAGGTGTCATGCATTCTTTGGCAACGAAACTGAAAATGAATGAAAAGAATGTATACTTTAATGGATACGAATGGGGACATCCAGGTTTTTGGTGGGAAGGAATGGAACAATCTAAATTTATACATGTTCGAGATAAAATAGATGTAGATAGCAAAGGGAATGGCATTAAAGCACCTAAAATCGAATCATATCGAAAATTGAATGCAATGGGAATTATTGAATGAGTAAAAATTTAATATATCAATGTTGGGAAGGTACCCCTAGACCATCTGCACATTACGGTAGTGATGTTATGAAATCATATGCTGAACGCATCGGTGCAGACTACGAGTTCGATATTAACTCTGGATTCATTAAACGTTTTCGTGGTATGGGCCCTGAGAGAAGATATTACGGTACACTTAAACCAATCTATGAAGATAGGTTTTTAGAATATGATAAAGTAATGTATGTGGATACTGATATTTTTCCAGTCGAAGGATTAAAAGAAAATATTTTCGATACCTTTAATCAAGACATAGGAATGTGTACAGAACCTACTATGCCAGATATCCGCGCTAAACGCGCAGATGAAATGCTTTGGCATCGAATGTTGAAAAACAAATACAATACCGAATGTGCTAAAAGAGAAGACGGTAAGTACCTTGTTTACAATGCGGGTCTTGTAATGTGGAGCAATCAGGGATTGAAACATTCTCGCAGTAAATGGGGTTCGGTTTCTAATTATGTTTTCGATGTTAAGCATGCAGGTATTACTAAAGAGATTTACAAAACAGATCAGAACTACATTCATGCTATGGTATTTTCTTCTAATATGTCATTACAATCATTAGACAATGAATGGAATAGATATATCACATGGAACAATTGGAGATTGCCAGATCGTAAAGTTATTGATCCGAGAACCCCAAACACTAAATTTGTACATGTGCAAATGCGCGGAGCAGATGATCTGGACAATGACACTCATTGGCGAGTGGTAAACAAACCGGTGTCTGAATGGGGCATTGATAAGTGGGGGAAACCTTTCGAATGTTAAGTAAAAAACTAATAGTCATAGGTTTGTCTCGTACTGGTACGACTACTATACACCAATATTTAAGGTCTAGACATTTAGTTTCTCTTCATTATCCATCCAAAGCACAGTTATATGATAATAGATACGATTCTATTTCAGACCTTCCTGCTTCACTCTACTTTAAAGATCTAGATAAGTATTGGAAGAAACGTTGTAATTTTTTATATCTTACTAGACCAATTGAAGATTGGGTAGAATCTGTCCTTTGGAAATTTGGTGATAAACCGATTCCTCCAGATCCGTTTCATCGAGAACTTAGAGAGAGAGCGTATGGTTCTCAGCTTCCAACCCGCGAAGCATTCATAGATGCGTACCATAAACACGAAGAACAGGTGTTTAAGTATTTTAAGGATCGTCCGAAGGATCTACTTACCATGAGTTTATTTACAGATGATCAAACTAAATCTTTAAATACATTGTGTGAATTTATAGGAATAAAAAATAACGGCATACCCTTTCCGCATGCTAATAAAAGGAAACAAAAATGACAGAAAAAATGCGTAAAGTATTTAATAAGAATGGCTGTGATAAAGGTGACGGCATGCACGGTCATGGATACTGGAGAGTCTACGGTCCTAAGATGGAAAAGGATTATGACAACGAAGTTAATATTCTGGAGATCGGAATCTGGAAAGGTAAGTCGATGAAGTCTTTTCATGAGATATTCCCTAATGCTCAACTTTATGGCATTGATGTTTTCACTCGAATCCCATCGAACGAGATTGCCATTTTAAAAGAAGAACGTGTTCATTGGTCAGAGGGAGATTCTAGAAATCCTGAAAGTGTGGCAAGAATGTTTAATGATGAAAACTGGGGGAGTGATATTCAGTTCGATTATATTATTGATGATGGGGAGCATACTCCTATTGCCAATCTTAAAACTTTTAAAAACTTTTATCCTTATTTAAAACCGGGCGGTAAATATTTTATTGAAGACATTTGGAAAATAGATGACATGACTACGGCAGAATTGTCATTTAATTATTTGACTAAAAATAACAATCGTAACCGCAATAAACAGAACCCCATTTTGTACAATGAACTAGTGGATTATGCTGAAACACAAGGGAAAGTAGAACATCACGATTTAAGATTCAGAAATGCTATTATTAATGGGAACCTAATTAGGAAACCGGATCACAAGCACGGATCAATTGATAGTTACATCATTGAGATTACTAAACCGCTATGATAAATGCTTTTATAATTACTCTTAAAGGGGATTCAGAAAGTTTGATCAATGCTCAAAAGTGCAAAGAGAGTGCTCCATCTAATGTGTGGGCAGATATCTTTGCTGCCTGTACTCCCGAAGAAGTAACAACCAGATTTAAATCGTACCAGATTCAGTGGAACTATCCATGGACAAAAAAGGTACATGATCTTCAAAGTGGATTGATCAAAACGCCCTATCAAACGGCAGATCCAAAGAAACGAATGGCATGTTTCTTTTCCCACTGGATGCTTTGGCATAGGTGCTTTACCAAAAACGAACCTATTATAGTTTTAGAACAAGATGCGTTGTTTCTTTCATCGGATACCCTCGTTGATTTCAAGACACTAGATGATGCAAAAGAAACTGTGATCTCTCTTAATCGACCTGAAGTAGGAGCAACACCTAATGCAGCAGACTATCGAGCGCAAGTCGAACATCAAGGAAAAGGAGTCAATAAAGTACCATGGGTTAGAGATCGAAACCAACCCAATGGTCTGCCTGGAAATTCTGCATACTATATCAAACCAGCAGGTGCAAAAAAACTACTCACACTTACCAAGGAGTTTGGAGCATGGCCCAACGACTCCCTCATGTGTAAACAACTTATGCCTAAAGATCTGGGGTGTCTATTCCCCTTTGTTACTACTAATCAAAAAACTAAATCGACTACTACATTATGAAGTCGTTCGTTATAACAATTAAAGGTAATTCACATAGCGAAGATGCTTCACGGAGGTGTATTAAAAGCATAAAGAATTTTGATGTGAACGTCTTTGATGCAGTGACACCTACAGACAATCCTTTAAAACTTTTGGAAAATGAAGGTATCCCTCATGTCGGATTTACCCGAGACGATTCGGAATATACAGTAGTAGAACCTTGTATTTCTGCATTCCTATCACACTATTCCCTGTGGAAAAAATGCATAGAAGATGACGAGGAATACCAAATTTTTGAACATGATGCCGTTGCAATAACGAATATTCCTGAGTGGATTTCTTATGATAAAGTTATCTCTCTGGGACAACCGAGTTACGGTAAATTTAGGACTCCAGAGTTTCTAGGCAGTGGTCCTCTTACATCTAAACCTTATTTTCCGGGTGCTCATGCCTATCGTTTGAAACCTAAAGGGGCAAAGATACTTGTAGACACCGCCAAAACGTACTGCCGAACAACTGATATATATTTAGATATAAGAAGATTTCCTTTTCTTCAGGAGTTCTATCCATGGCCAGTAGTGGCAAGAGATGGGTTTACTACATTACAGAAAGAAAAAGGATGTCTTGCCAAGCACGGATATAGTGATAAGTATGAGATATTAACATGACTTTACCTAGAGCATTTGTAACAGGATGTGATTCTAATACCGAGTGGATGCTTCCTTGGTTTTTAAAAAACTATTTAAAACACAACGACACTCCCATTGTATTTGCAGATTTTGGAGTAACCGAATCGACCCGCTTATTTGTGAATTCAAGTGCATTTGTCGAAACCGTTAAAATTCCTAAACAGAAACACAATGGGTGGTTTCTAAAACCTCGTACTCTGAGAGATGTACAGGTCGATGAATTGTGTTGGTTAGACACGGACGTTGAAGTATTGGGTGACCTTAGCGGTATTTTTAAATATGTGGAAAAAGATAAACTGGCAATGGCAGAAGATCGCCCATGGACTAAGCGAACCGGAGAACATTGGCACAATAGTGGGGTGATTGCAATGAAGGGTAAACCGCAAATCCTAACTCGATGGATAGAAAGTTGTGCAAAGAATCCGGCAAGAGGAGATCAAGAGACCCTTCATGAACTACTATCCTTTCCTCCTTTGCTCAAAACTATGCACGTGAATACCGTACCTAATATATACAATTGGTTGAGAGTTCAATTAGAAAACGACAGAGAAGACAATCCAAACAAGTTAGCAATGCATTGGACGGGACACAAAGGCAAACTAACCATAGAGAAGAAGATTTATAATGAAACATAGAGTATGGCATATAATTGGTAACGGGGATATGGCACATCTTTATCAAGAAAAGAAAAGAGTGGGGAACAAATTAATATGTAATCAACCTCCGTTTGAAATCAGTCCGTCTGAAATATTTGCAACTTGTATGGTCGATTTTAAAATGATGGCTGCCCTCACTGAAGGTTCGATTACTATCGATGCTTACCGGTGGGTGTTAGGAACTCGCCCCAGAATTTGGATGTATGAGCGTCCAGATTTCTATCTTAAATATGCTCCCAACGTTCGAGAGTTCTACACTCACGTTCCTGATTATGCTTATAATGCAACTAACTTCAATTGTGGTCATATGGCAACTCACTATGCAGCAAGTCGGCATAAAGCAGATGAAATTCATTTATACGGTTGCGATACTGTCTTCGATTTTAATATGCGTAGTGTGACAGATTTTTATCTTTCAAGTGATCGTACTGATACTAACAACTATCGTTTGCTCAATACTTGGAGACCAGTATGGAGAGATATAATTCGAGAACATCCTCAAACAAAGTTCATTTTTCACCACAATCATGATGCTCTAAAAATTCCCCGACTTGACAACATGGAAGTAATCGTGTATAATAAACCTTTAAGCACAATTCAAAACAAAAAAGATACCAGTGATATTTCTGATGGACGCGGTATGGAAAAACAGAAAATCACGGGTAATGGTATTGAATATACCAAAAAGCAAAGTATCCTTGCAGGAAAATTTGCACGTAGAGGTTATAAGAATCATGAACTTTAAACACGAACCAACCGATCTGGGTTACACTGACATGATCGCACACACTACGGAAGATGGACGTACTTACGAACATCCGGTTGAGCGTAAGTCGTACCCTTCTATCACTACGGTACTTTCTATTTTAAGTGAGGCCTCGATTGCCAAATGGAGAAAGAGCGTAGGAGAAGAGGTTGCCAACCAAATTTCCTCTCGTGCATCTCGAAGAGGTACTTCAGTGCATGAGTGTATCGAGAGGTATATTAATAATGAATCTCTTGCAGATCTTCGAAAAGCATATACTCCGGATATCATGGCAAGTCTCAAATCTATTCGAGGTGTTCTCGACGAAAGAATAGGAAAAGTTTATGGACAAGAACTACCGCTTTATTCGGATCATTTATCTGTTGCTGGGCGCGTTGATTGTGTTGCTGAGTTTGACGGAAAAATATCGATTATTGATTTCAAAACCAGCAGAAAGTATAAAAAACGAGAATGGATTACCAATTACTTTGCCCAAGAAGCCGCATATGCGATTATGTGGGAAGAACGAACCGGAGTGCCAATTACCCAACTCGTTACCATAATCGCAGTTGATGAGATGACGTTCAACGGACCTCCAGGTCATCAAGTCTATATTGAACACAGAGATAATTGGACCACAAAACTTAAGGAAACGATCTGTGAATATAATAAAAGAGCGCACCCGAGATTTGCATGAAGATCTTGAACGTTTACCTTTCAATCAAAAAATGTTTCGAAGTGAACAAACTATACCAGAACGTATTGGTTATTTACTGGGACTACAGTCTATTTTTGTGTGCTTGGATCAGTACGTACCTACTGAGTTAAGACGTTATGATAACATTAAAAATGACATTGCCAAACTTAAAGAAATGTCTGGAATGACAGGAGATGCGGTTTCTCAATTACTTCCGTGGGCTTCAATTGGTTACTGTACCTATCTGGATTATATTACCGATGATATAGAACCTCACGTCTACCTAAATTATATGGGTCTGATGTTTGGTGGTCAGATTATGAAAAAGAGATACCCCCAGTATCCAATGTCTGTATATGATTTTGATGACGATTTATCCAAACTTAAATTGTGGATTAGAGAAGAAGTTTGTGAAGAAAATGACAAATTTATTGATGAAGTTAAGATGGGGTTTAAGTGGAATATGGCAATGATGGAAGAACTTGGGAATGAGCATGGTGTGGAATGAGTTTATTGATTTCAGCGAATATGCTAAGATTATGATGGAGGGGCACTGTGGTAAGCCTACCCTGACGATCAATGGTCCACACACGGACATACGATACACATCGAAAAAGACCGACCTCGCGAATATATCCATCATTGACTGTCGCGAGACAAAGAAGATGTGGATGATGCATGTGGCATGTTTCTCAAAAGACGATTATCCCATGCCCATATACGGGTTTGATATCATTTGTGGTAAGAACAAAGTCACCGGATGTTTTCATGACATGTCACCAGTCTCCAAAAACTACTCCCAAGCATTCAAAGATTTTATCACCAATGTGACTCCCTATATTCCTAAACGAACCAGAGAACTACCACCATGGGCAAAGGAAATATTCTCTGATCATATGGTAGTCGCAGGAGCAACCGATGACATTCAAGAGATCAAAAACCTCGTACACATGGGAAAAGAAAATCTTCATGCGTGGTTCAAAGAACTTGACACTCTGATGAACACTACGGTTGATTGGGTGCACCTTAAAAACTACAAAGAGAACCGCACTAAGTACTGTAAGAACCAGTTGGAAAATACCAACTCGAAAAATGTTATGATATCACTAGGGTTAGCGGAAGATTATGTCAACAAATTCAAAAAACAACAGTTCCCTTATTAGGATTTAATAAAATGGATATCAACGATTTCGGATTCACAGCGGTGAATGAAGACGAACTAGAAGTAGTACAAACTGCCAAGGAACAAGCATCTAACACACTTGAATTGCACGATAGATTACATGCATTATACAATGCCGTTCAACCTCTACTAACTAATCTCAAAGCAAATCCCGAGAAAGATTATATCTATTGGCCTAACAGAATGACCAAGGTCGAAGAGTTCTCCGACATGCTCGATAAGATATATCGCGGATGAAAAAAGCAATGTGGTACTCACTCGGTATGATATCTCTTGCTCTCGCATATATTGGATTTGTCACACCCGGTATACCATTCTCAATATTTCTTGTATTCTCTGCATACTGTTTCTCTAAGTCATCAAAACGTATGCATGACTATCTGTATAATCACAAACATTTCGGACCATTTCTCACAAATTTCATAGAGAAAAGAATATTTCCAACCAAAGCAAAATATGCCATGGTCACAGTCATGTCATCCTCTCTACTCTTTCTATGGTTCACAACGTATAATCTCATCGCATTGCTATGGTCAACAGGATTCATGGCAATGGTTGCAGTATATTGCTGGACACAATATCCTGGTTCTGAAGAAGAATATCAAAAGAGAAAACACAAAAACGTTTCATAAAATATACATTGTAAATTATAAGAAACAATATAATGCTTAAGAAACATTTTATACACATACCTAAAAATGGTGGAATGACTATCGTCAAGGAACCCACCATTTCTCAGTATATTATTAGAAGTACTTCTAAGCACATGAAAGATTCCATATATGTAAATGAAGTGAAGACTATGATGACTTCGCAGAAAGAACCTTCATATGGATGGAATCATGCTCGATGGAGAGACCTACACCCCATGGTTCAAAGTGCACGACCACACTTTGCTATTCTTCGTAATCCTTGGACACGTGCAGTGTCACGATGGAAGTTTGTGAACGATCAGTTTGACATTAACCATGGTAAGAATAATATGATGAATAATCATACAACTTATCGAAGTATGTCCTTTAATGAATGGTTAGAAGAAAGACATGTTTATGGGAGTCTGCCTTATTATTGGCATCGGGCAGGTAGGGGGTGGTCTCTACAGAAAGATTATGTCACCTCGGAAGAAGGAGAGGTCATGGTCGATTGTATGAGGCTTGAACATCTCAACGAAGACTTACCCAAGTATTTAAAAATCGAAATGAACCGTATCAAACGTAGTAATGTGACCAACAAAGAAAGGATTGACTATCGTTCTTTTTACACTCCCCGAACTCGAAAAATTATTGAAGATTGGTATGGAGAAGACATTGAATTCTTTGGATTTTCCTTTGATGGACCCGCAACGAAGAATATCTGGAATATAACGTATTCCAGATATTCATGTAAATAACCCTTGCGTTATTCCTTATTATATGTCATAATAGATTTGTAATTAAGGATAAGGAATAGAGATATGGATGAAAAACGTTATAAATTGAACCATGAAGTAGGTTCCGTGTACATTCCGCCGGAACGTCGCAAAACGATTCATGAATTTCGGTTTGATGGTACAGAGTTCGATGAAACTTTCATTCAAGGTGTTATAGGATCATTTATCGGTTCTATGGTTATCTTCGGTGCCTTCTTGGCAATTGTGGTAATACTATGAGAGTGCGTCAGGAGATCACTGTGTGGGACAAGACAGATTATCGAGTACCTGCACACATTTACCTCACCTCGGGTACATGGCTCTTAGGATACATTCCAGAAGGTACAACTAAGGCATTAATGTTCGATGCTCCCAAGAAACAGTGGTCGGTGTCGCGCCGTAAATTCAGAGATCTTACTAAAACTGAAATGAGAGCATATACTTTTGTATAAGTACTCTCTTTGAGGAGAGATTTATGCATGAATATAAATGTAAGGTTCGAAAGGTTGTTGATGGTGATACTGTCGATGTTGACATTGATCTTGGTTTTGGTGTATGGTACCTTGATCAGCGTGTTCGCCTTTATGGGATTGATACTCCTGAGTCTCGTACACGAGATAAAGTGGAGAAAATCTATGGGAAGGCCGCCGGAAGATTCCTGAAAACAATGCTTGGCAAAGAGTGCACCATGAGAACCCACAAAGATGCAAAGGGTAAATTTGGTCGCATTCTCGGAGAGTTCATAGTGTATGATATCGAAACTGATGCATGGGTAACTGTCAATCAATTAATGATCGACAAACATCTCGCAGTCGAGTATCATGGACAGAGTAAAGATGATATAGAAGGAGAGCATCTAAAGAACCGAGAACTATTGGAATCAATATATCTTGAGCAATAATGATGTTAGAGAACCTTGGCCGCGGACATGGCAAGAAGAAATTAAATCAGAATTCCGAAAATACAAAAAGACTTTTTTAAAGAAACCCACTATTCAAAGAACTATGCATCCGATGGGAGCATATACTCAGTACTGGGACTACATAAAAGAGAGATATGACTTGACCCGTGCCGCAGTAGATTCTAACGTAGGATCTCCTACAGTTCGTTCTATGCAAGGTGATTTGTCTCTGGTGAGCATGCAATGCGTTTTGTATCGTATGCTCATGGAAGAGTATGGACTAATTGATTTCGATTCCATTGTAGAACTTGGTGGAGGGTATGGTAACAATGCTCGATTCCAAAGACGATTAGGATTCGAAGGACCCATTCGAATTCTTGATCTTCCGGTGATGTCTGACATACAAAAATATTTCATCAAAGAAAATAACTTGCGTGATGTTTCTTGTGTTTCATATGATGAATTTAACGTGAGACCAGAGACAGATAACGCTTTGTTTTTTGCTACGTTCAGTCTAAACGAAATACCAATGGACGATCGAATACACTTAACACGTACAATCAATATGTTTAAATACATTTTCATTACATATAAACCAAACTCATTTGGCATGGATAATATAGAATATTTCCGAATTTTCATTGAATCATTGAACTCGCTTGGTTTTGATATGTTAGACAAACCTCACCCCCTCACCAATTCTAAAACCAGAATAATAATAGGTAAACGAAATGACTAATTACATGGTGTCCTTGGGCATGGACAATGCCCCCGCAACAAAAATAAGAAATACTGGACAGAGAAATGTAACATTCCCCTTTGATTGGAGTGTCACACCGATTGCCACGGCGCTGGATCACCTTCGAACTGGATTTGGCAACTGGCCGTTCCAGACCGATGATGATAATTCGCATTTGGTATACATGGAACCAGTTCTTCATAAGTTAGTGGATGATAGTATACATGATCCGGCAGTAAGCGATGCCGTTGTTACTCCGGTATTTTGTACCAGAACAAATACTTTCTTTCCTCATGATTTTTCTGTGCAATCTGATTATATCGCCGTCAAAAACAAATACATTGAACGTTTGAAGAGAATGTATGATTTGTTCCAAGACACAAATAATACCTTTACATTTGTCGCATATAATGGTATACTAAACCCTAATTCATGGACAGCACAAAAATTTAATGAACTGGGTTTTGTATGGAGTAATACCGGTTATGATCAATGGCAAGAAGAACTTGCAAGTGCTCTAACCGAAGGCACACTGAATGGTGTGTTGGACGGACGGTACACCACTATAACCAATTATTAATATGGAGTAAGAGTTTAATATTATGGAATTAAGAGACGTTTTTAAAGACGAATTTATTGAAGGAATAGTTATTGATTTTCTTAAAGAAGATTTAGATATGAATGAAGATACAAATTTAGTAAATGCATTACATACTGTGATTGCATACTATAGTGTTCCTGGCGAATATGAGAATGGAAAATATGACAACTAAGGTTAGTCTAGTTGGTATGACAACACCGAGCGCAAGCACCGGTTGTAATAGTGCTGCTGAGTTGATTGCCTATGCAGCACGTGTAAGCAATCCGAATAATCAAAACAATACCAAGACAGCAAAGAAGTTGCTTGGGTATCTGATCAAAGAGGGTCACTGGTCACCGTTTGAAATGGTCAGTGTAACGATGGAGATTACTACGACTCGTGATATCAGTCGGCAGATCCTGCGGCATCGATCCTTTTCGTTTCAGGAATTCTCTCAGCGGTATGCGGTCTCAGAGTCCTTTACGACCAATCGTGAGGCACGTAAACAGCACCCTACCAATAGACAGTTGTCCTTGGTAGATGACGATAGTGAGCGTCAGAGGAAGGCACAAGAGGTCTTCAGCGAGATGCAGAGCGAAGTCTCTAGGGTAGCAAAAGACTACTATGAGATGGCACTCAACACAGGTATCGCCAAGGAACAAGCAAGAGCGTTGTTACCCGAAGGATTGACCGAGACCACTCTGTATATGTCTGGCACTCTACGCTCATGGGTTCACTACTGTGAGTTGCGAATGGGTCATGGTACACAAAAAGAACATATGGACGTTGCTAAGATTGCTTGGGATATTCTCAGAGTTCATTTCCCCGATGTAACTGGGGCAGTTGAGGAAATGAATGTTTAATCTTAATGCTGAAATATTCGAGAGTCCTATTCCCCATCTTATCGTTCGCGATTTTGTGACTGATAAAAAAACTCTCGACTATCTTCGGCATAACACCGAATCTAATGAGTATCTAAACAGAATCGGCGCAGGTAATCTTGAACGCTTCGAAGTTGTAAGTGGTAAACATTTGAGAAGTGGTCAATTAAAATATTGGAAAACCAGTTCTTATCGACATCCAGTAATGCCCACCGACGATTTTTCGATAGAGTTTAATTCTATCATCGATGAGTTTTTAATAACTTTATTAGAGTCTCACTCTGTAGATAAAATGGTCAAGTCTGCATTTGATCCTGTTCTCAAACAAGAATTCGAAAAGTTTGATGAGGATTGGAACGATCCAAAGTTTAAAAATTATTCTTACGGTGCATATAACGCATGCACCTCTGCAAAGAATTTAATAGGGTGGCATTTAGATAACGGCGATAAGTATGTGGTTGGGTTCTGTTATTTCAAAGAAGAAAGTGATGCTGCAACAGATGGCAGATTGTCTCTGTCCAACGGGGAGACCGAAAAAATATTCCCTATTGAAGACAACGTATTGATTCTATGGCCCAACCTTACAAACGCATGGCATAAAGCAGGTATTCGATATCCGACTAACAATCTCAGACGTTTAGTAAACTTAACTTGGAAAAGTTCTTCCGGAAAATATCATGACTATAAAACAATTAGATCGAATAAAGTGGTTGATAAGAACGAACTATATGATACTAAAGAATTTGGATTCAAAAAGGTTAATAAAATATGAATGGTAAAAAAGCAAAACAACTTCGTAAGGTCGGAAAGGTTGACAAGAAAGATAAAAAGTTGTATAATAGTTTAACAAGTGAGCAAAAAACTATTCTTGGTATGCTTTATACTCACATCATAAACAAAAATAAAACAGAAGAAGAATAAGCGTATGGCAACTTATCTAGAACTAGGTGCTAATCGAAAGCGAGCACTGAACTGGGACGCAGTAAATATTTCCAGCAACTATGGTGATAAAGGTATCATTCTTCAAGATCTCACTGAGTTACCGATTCGAGGTTGTCCTGGGAATTTCTATGATGGTGTGTATTCAGAACATTTCATCGAACACTTCTACCGCTATCAAGGCGTAAATCTATTCAAAGAGGCCTATCGAGTGTTAAAACCAGGTGGCAAGATTCGCACTGTATGGCCGTCATATGATTACGTTGAGTATTTGGTGAGCGATGAAGATTTGTCAAACGATCCTTTTGTACAGCACTACTATCAACGGTACTGTGTTCAAGAAAGGTTTCAGGCAAAAGGGCACGAACGAAAGCGCCCACAAGAACAAGTTGCTCTTGGTTTGTTGCATCAGAAAGGCGAGCACCTTTATTTGTGGCGTGTCGAAGAGATGAAAGAGACTCTGACGGCTCTGGGTTTCGACAACGTGAAAGAGTGCCAATACGGGAAGAGTTCTGTTACTGGTTTCAATGGCATCGACTCACCCGGCGAGATTCGAGCAATGCACAGCACCGTTATAGAAGCAAGTAAACCATGGTAACAATATGAATGTATTCTATTTAAACAAAGATCCAAAAAAATGTGCATCAGAACATAACGATAAACATGTCGTTAAAATGTGTTGTGAATATGCACAACTTATGTCTACCGCACATCGTGTGTTAGATGGTAATGTTTGGTTAGGAGTCAATTCACGAGGTCATAAACTTAAGCGATGGTTTCTAGAAGACGGAGAATTAAATTCTAGATTGTACAAAGCATCTCATGTCAACCACCCATCTAATATATGGGTAAGAGAATCTATGGCAAACTACGAGTGGTTGTACAAGATGTGGAGACACTTATGTCAAGAATACACTTATCGATACGATAAAGTGCATAAATCTCAACGAGATTTAGAAAGTATGCTCATTGTACCCCCAATGTTGATTAAAGATGATAAATTTACAGAACCACCTCCAGCAATGGCAGCATTTCCTGAATGTATCGTGGAAGGGGATTCAATAACATCTTATCGTAATTATTACTGGGTAGCCAAAAAAGATTTTAGTAAATGGACTAAACGCAAACAACCGGAGTGGTGGAATGAACGGGAAAGGATCGAAACCAAGACCCCTGTCTGTGTCACAGAATGAATTTGATGCACAGTGGGACCTTATCTTTGGAGGTAAAGGTATGAAATATGATGAACATAAAACGAAAGTAAACATCAATGAAAAGATATCTTCTCATTGGTCAGAGAACGGCAGGAAAGAAGCAATCGTGATGAAGAGTGAATCGGGTTATTCGGTTGAACTGTATGAACAGTCACGTTATATCAGAACGGTGGAATGTTTTGACAAGGCATTAAATTATGCTGAAGATGTTGCAGAGAACTTTTGCTTGGGGATGCTATCATGAAAATCGTAGTTGCGGGTTATGGTCCAGTAGGACAAGCAGTAGAATGTGCACTCAACAGACATCCATCTGAAGCACTCGATATATACATCGACGATCCGGCAAAAGGTCATACGTATCAGATGAGTCAGGGTCTTTATTCTGCCAACGTGCCTACGGGTATATCCGATCCGGATGCCGTAATCGTTTGTGTGGCAACACCCATGGGCGAGGAAGATGGGTCCTGCAATACTGATCATGTAGAAGAAGTCTTTATAAAGTATGGTAATCGTAAGACAAAGTTTCTAATCAAGAGTGCAGTAGATCCTGTGTGGTTATCTAACTGGGCAAACTCTCATACGAAAGATAGTTTCACATCTTCTCCTGAATTTCTTCGAGGCAGTCATGCCCACGGTGATCCAGGTCAAGAATTTCTTGGTCAGGAGTTTGCGATTTATGGGGGCAGTGATTGTAGGTACTGGGATGAATTGTTTCGTGCATGTTTACCTAACTTAAAGGATGTAAAATATTGTACCCTCGAACAGGCAGCATTCTCTAAATATGTTGAGAACTGTTTCCTTGCCACCAAAGTGACGTTTTTTAATGAGATGTATAAAATTTTTAATGATATAGGATTTGAAGGATTTGATCAGATGGTAGATGCAATCACACTTGATCCTCGTATAGGAAGATCCCACACTCAGGTGCCAGGCCCAGACGGTAAGTTTGGATATGGGGGACATTGTTTTCCAAAAGATATGGCAGCACTTAGAAGTCTTACCCTTTCATCTCCACTCTTGGACGTAGTTGTAGATATAAACGAGGAAATTAGATGCCAGCAAGAAAAGTAAAGACTACGCCCCGAAAAAAACAAGTCTCTTTAATTCCCGAACCTAATTGGGATAGGCTGAAGAAAGCAAAAAGCGAAGAAGTGAGAGAAAAAGCATTTCGCGAATGTGAAGACTATGTTCATCAGGAAGTTCCTGATCGAGAACAACTTCACTGGTTGAAAAAATGGTTGCGAGATGAGTCTGGTTGGGATAATGCACATCAAAATAGTGTTACTATACCAGATGTTTTTCTCCTTGCCTATGCTAAATCTGGATGGAAAGCAATTAAACTGGGTTATATGCCCAATAAGATTAGAGAGAGTCTGACCAAAAATCTCAATCCTTTACTTCAGAATGCGGAAGAACTCAAGAGTAAAAACACTGCGGAACCTCCGATTCATCCTACGGTTTCTTCCCGAGACAAAGAGGATTATTTACATCCCGACAAGGTAAAGAAATGGATTGCCGTATGGAAAGATTACCTCCGTGCAAACAAGGTTAATGCTGATTCGAAAGATTCTAAATTACGTATGGATTACCAATCCGCAGAAAATTATATCCACAACATGAACAACTATCTCCGAAGCGGTATTTGGAGTGATTTGTTCTATGGTGAGAATAGAGAACATCGTACTATGTGGGTTTCTAAATCAATGGCATATGACTCAGAAGGTATGGTCAAACGAACTATAGGTGTATTTTATCCTGACATCGGATTTGTTTGGGGCAAGGAAGGAGAATTTTATGAATCTTGATGGTTTAATGCTTACTAAACAAAAATTTTCGAAGATGGTTGAGAGCGAAGTTATTGCCACTCGCTCCAGTTACGTAGATGCTATTCTTTCCTTATGCGAAAAGTATAACATCGATCCAGAAGACATGAAGAGGTATGTTTCACCGGTAATACTTAATAAATTAACTGTTGAAGCAAAAAAGAATAATCTATTAAAAGTTAAACATCATAAAAATGAGTTGACATTTGATTAGATTTGTGGTACTATATACTAGTATATTATGAATAATGTGAAAATACAATACTCTGTTAATACAATACAATAAGGAAAATAAAATGAGTTTTAAAAACTTAAAGCGCGACCGCGCAAATTCAATCTCCAAACTAGTCGGTGCGGCAAGTGCCACTAATGGATCTGCTGAAAAAAAATCATATGTCGATGATCGCTTCTGGAAACCTACTGTTGATAAGGCAGGTAACGGTTATGCTGTAATTCGATTCCTCCCTGCGACTGAAGGTAGTGAACTACCATGGGTACGCTTCTGGGATCATGGTTTCAAAGGTCCAACCGGACAATGGTATATCGAGAAGTCATTAACTTCTATCGGTCAACAGGATCCAGTATCCGAAGCAAATACCAAACTCTGGAATTCTGGAGATGAGCGTGACAAGGATATTGCACGTGAACGTAAACGTCGGCTGCATTATGTCTCGAACATTTTAGTTGAATCTGATTCGAGCAACCCTCAAAACGAAGGTCAGGTCTTTCTGTTTACCTATGGTAAGAAGATCTTTGATAAGGTTATGGATGTCATGCAACCACAGTTTGCTGATGAAGATCCTATCAATCCTTTTGATTTCTGGGAAGGAGCATCCTTTAAACTCAAGATTCGTAATGTCGAAGGATATCGTAACTACGACAAATCAGAGTTTGCTAAATCAAGCACACTTTCTGAGAGCGATGAAGAGTTAGAAGAGATCTATGAACGAATCTATGATCTAGGTGAGTTTGAAGATCCGAGTGGTCCCCACTACAAGACATATGATGAGTTGTCTCAACGACTTAACATGGTACTTGGTGTTGCACCTTCACGCACAACGTTTAGTGAAACCGCAGACTTTGCTGCTCCGGCAGAACCTAAATCTGCTCCCGCGCCGACAATGGCAACGGAAGATGCGGATGAAGGTGAGGAGGACACGATGTCTTACTTTGCTAAACTTGCAGCAGAAGATTAAGGCGCGAGTTATCTCTGCCTTGCTAAGGGACCTTCGGGTCCCTTTTTTTATCCCCAATTGTTCTTCTTTCCTTCCCTTTTTGCCGCAGGATCTTCCGCGGCTCCCGCATCAACTGTTGTTTGACTATTGGTGGTCACGGTGTTTGTAGAGTTATCTGAAACGTTAGTAGATCCATTTCTCTCTGCATCTCTAAGTGCTTGCTGCTCTTTTCTAAGTCTTTCCTGTTCTTCTCTTTGTTCGATGCGTTTATTTCGGGCAATGATAGTGGGGTTCTCGTCATCCGGAGTATTGAAGTAATCGAAGATGGCACCAATTTTATCATCAAACCATGTTGCAATCAGATCAGTAAGTCCTCGGATACCATCTAGTATCATTTCAGTAAACGAAAATTCGTCCAATCTTTTCATGAAATTGCCGAGAAAGGTTTCTTCATTGTACGTACCGTCTTCATTGAATGAATCCGGAAAGAATAATTTGGCAACACCTTTGGTAATTAGACCTATTGCACCTACTACAAGATCTAGAAGACCCCCAATAAAAGATCCTGATGCCCCTCCAATAAATCCAAATGCTGCTCGAATAGATTTAGACACCCATCCTTCATCCTTTGCATCTGCTTGCTCTACACCAAAGATTGCTTCTTTGATCCCATCATAGACAGCCATACCCCATGCCACAACACGAAGCAATGCACTGTTCAAAAACCCCCCGACAATTTTTCCTATACGAGAATTCTTTATATAATCTGCAATTTTACCTGCTTGTTCTCCAACCACCGTACCTATCTTCGTAGCAAATGCTCCAATCCTATCACCGGCACTGGTCATGAAGGTAGTTAAAGGTTTTAAAAAGTTTTGAACTGCCCAACCCAATCTCATAAATTTAGTCTGAAATTTATTTAAGTTGGACTTCATCATCTTACCAGTTTCGGGATCTTGCATTGCGCCATTCCATGGAATCCTTTTACCATTGAGGTCAGTCAAACCAAGTTTGTGAGTGATAGCATTTCGAATGTTCCGAATGACGTTTCGTATCCTGTCTGAAACCATAGTGCCAATCTTACCAATGTTCATTGCTCCCTTGATCTTGGCAGTCATATCTTTCATACCAACAAGACCAAAGTTAGATGCCATGAACCCCGCAATGACGCTTGCCAGAGTAGGAAAAGACATCATGTCTTTCAGACTGCCCCCCAGACTGCTCATACTAGATGCAACAGACCCCTTGTCGGTTGCAGTGTCAGGTACATCATTGCCCGTCAATCGATCCTTTCGCATCTGTTCGAAAAACTCATTGAAATTACGATTAATCTGTTGTAATTCTATATTGTTTTCAGAGGTCAGATTAAGAGTCTGTTCACTGGTTCCCCGTAACGAACCTATCGCACTTGCGAGAACTGCATCGTTAGCCATTATTTTGTTTCCTTTTCTCGTTCTCTTCTTCTATTTTTTGGTTCAACAGTATGATATAAATTTCCCTCTCCCAAGGCATCATATGATCTAACTCATATAATGAAAATTTCTCGTGGTACAACAATTCAAAATTAGTCTTATAATGATTCGCGAGATTATCATGAGAGAGGCATATTAAAAAAAACTATTGATTCCTTCTAGTGTATGTTGGTTCTTTGCACTGCACGATGAGCAATCAAACTTAATATCGTGCTTCAACTTGGGCATCGTGTTAACGAAATCCGATACTAAGGAAAATTGTTTCGCATTCATCGAGTTAATAAAATCTGTTAACTCTTCGTTAGTACAATCTTCTGCCAGAGTTCTTTCGTCTTCATGAGACACCGCATGAATACATTTTGTTGCAATACTAAACGTACTTTCGATTTGGTTTTTTTCTAACGCTTCCATATCCAATTCACATATGTCCGTGTAAGAAGGGTATTTCAATTCAACGGTAGTATCTTCGTTTAACTGTACCGGGTCTTGCCAATCGTTGGGCACCTTTACCGTTAGTTTATCAAGAGCAATCGATACCTCGTTTGGCACTTTACACTCAGAACAAGGCATAGTCATATCAACACTTTCACCAACACTTTTGGCACGAACCTGAGTGAACATGTATTCTACATCAAAGGTTGTAAGAGAGTTCGGATCAATCTTATCTTGTATGCAATTAATAAGTGTGTTCAGAATTGCGCTCATTGCCTGTTTAGTATCTTGTTGTTCTGCCGCAATCATCAATACCTTTTCTTCTTTTACCAAATAAGGTCGGTATTTAATCTTTTTCTTACTCGACGGTATTGTCAAATTGTATATGGGTGCATCATTGAGTTTAGGTAATGCCATATTGTAATCATCCTATTTTAAATTTATCAAATATATCAAATAAACTATCGAGAAATCCCGATGGTTGGTCCGTTGACTGGGTGACCCAATCTTTATATGAAAAGGAAACATTAATATCTATTAACCCATCCATATTATCATCAGACATTGTTACTCCGACAACTGCCGCAGGATATGCCTCTAGAATTCTGACTTTGTATGCTACCTTATCGTTGGTGACAAGATCAAGATCGATCTCTCCCTGCCTAAAGTTGATAGGTCCAATAGTCGGAAGACGATTCTTAATAAATGTAGGTAAAGGTAAATCAAATTCTTTCTTGAAAAGAGGTAATCCTACACCTTTTTTTAGAATAGAGATTTCAATATCTCGTACATAATCGTTGTAATAACCTACTTCTCCGGTATCTCGATTGACTGCCGAAGCTTGCCATGCATTGAAATATGTCAAGACTGCCGGATCATTCATCACTCGGAAAGTCATCGACAATTCGCCTACTGCTTGACCATGGACAATGTTTCTCGTGAACATACCTATTTGTCTTTGGGTAGTGTTTAAGTTACGACCCGGAACAGAAACGTTTTTACAGACAAGGTTTAGTTCTTCAGACCCTATCACACTTGAGGGAGGTAGTTTAACGAGGTACAGGTTTCCTCGCATCAACCCTCCACGATTAGTGATAACTCCCATTAATTGATCTATGCTATTGGTCATTTAGATCTTTCCTCTAGAATCTTTCCAAACTTGTTGTTGACTTGCCTGAGAAAATTGTTGGGTTGGTAGAAAGGTGGCAATTTCCCACTCTGGTGCAGGAACATATGCAAGACTCCCTTCAACTTGTTTCGTTAAGTAGTGCTTAAAACAGGGTTTAAAATATTTCAACTTTGAGGCACGTTTTAAGTATTCGTATGATAGTTCGAATCGTGTAGTTTCATCATACTTGTTGTTATTTGTTTGGTCCATCAACCCGTCAAGAAACTTTGCGCGTAGTGTCATCGGAAGATAATGAAGGTTGAGACCGTAGAATCCTCCTTTAATCGACTCCACAAAAATGATGAGGGGAAAATTATCCCAGTAAGGAAGGGTTGCCTTTGTCTTGGGGTCGTAGAAAAACATATACATTCCCCCAACACCACCTCGATTCCGCATGATAATTTCATCTTCTCGCATTAAACTGCGCCTATTTACGCGCATATTCGACACTTTCTTGCGGAACCAGTCACGAGACTGCCTAGTGCGCGGTGTAATACCAGCACGAAATGCTTCTTGTTCTACTGTTTGAAAGAGATTACTCATAACTGTTATTTATTCTTTTTCTTACTGAATTTAGGAAGTGGTTTCATTTTTTTATAAGGTTTTGGCATGATACCCATTGCGGTTAAAGTTTTTTCTGTCCAAATCTCAAATCCCCACCCTCGATCTTTAGCATATTCCCTCGCCGCCTCCCACTTATTCTGGTTTTTAACAAACGTATAACCTTCAGTGATATATCTTTTGGTTCGCTTGTCACCCTTTGGCGGCTTGGTTTCTTTGTCCGGTTTGACTTCAATCAAAGTTGTTTTATTCCTCACAGTAGTAATTTTGAAGTCCATAAAATATCGATGATATCTTTTATCTATATCATAGTAGTAAGGTATTACGGTTTCTTCACTACTCCAAGATTTAATATCGGACGAATTATCGAAATGTACCATACAATGCCGTTCCCACATACTACGAAAATAGACTTTTGTAGGATCCCCGATATACTTTTCGGGGTTTTTTGGTTTGTATCTTCCTGAGTATGCCATAAAAGGGTATAAATAATGATCATCAACTTCTATATTTAGGCACTTTTATGGCAAGGTTAAAATATCCTTTGGAACGACAAGGAGAATATAAAGGACGAATTGTCTTCGAATTGCTTGAAGTACAACCTTTGGAAGCGGGTTCCATTGCAGAATTAGGGTTTGTCTCAAAAGTGTTTAGTGAAAATACTCTTAGTCGAATTCGAAAAAATACCGATGGTGGTGAGTCTGAAAGTGAAGAAGAACTGACAGAATCCGAGAAGGAAAAATTAAAAGCAGATCTTAAAGCAGCAGATAAACAATTGCAGGGAGACGAAAACCGATCATACGAAAAAACAGGAACGACTAGAAACAGCGGTGATCGTGTTGTTCTTTATCTGCCTCCGTCAATTTCGATTCAAGATGCTGTAACTTATGAGAATCTAAACTTGGGTTTTATAGGTGGTGGTGTAGAGGCAGGTGTTAAGGGTGGAGGAAGTGTTGTTGGAAGCGCCGTAAATGCGGCAGGAGCAGGAATCAGTTCATTCATATCTGCTATGGGGGCAGGTAAAGCATTAGACGGGCCCATGGCACGTCTTGCTCTAACTCAAGCAGCCTCTCAAGGCGGAGATCAAATAGGGGGAGCGGTACGAGGATTGACAAGGACGGCCGTTAATCCTAATGCCCGAACTTTGTTCCGTGAGGTTCCAATACGTTCTATACCATTTTCTTTTCGCATGGTGGCAACCAGCAAAAGAGAAGCAGAAGAAATTAAAAAAATTGTTAAGTTCTTTAGAACTGAAATGTATCCCGAAGAAATTAAAACTCAGTTAGCAGGAACGGAGTTGTCCGTGGGGTACAAATTTCCCAATCCGTTTAAGATCAAAATGCAGTACGATAAGAAAACGGTTGCGACTCAGTTCCTTGATTGTTACCTTCAATCATTTAGTGCAACTTATAATCAAAACGGTCCTGTCATGCATTCGGACGGTAACTTTGTGGAGGTTGATATATCAATGACGTTTATAGAGACTCGTGCATTGTCTAGAAGTAAAATAGAAGAGGGATTGTAAGATGCCGTATTTTAAAAATTTTCCTCTTACCCCATATCGTTTTGGGGATAATGCTACGAGTACATTTTTTCAGAATGCTTCTCTTTATGTTGATCTTATCGATAATATATCTGATGAGTTGACGTTTTATAATAAAGAAACTATATTAGACGGGGATCGTCCTGATACACTTTCATGGAAACTCTATGGAACAACCGATCATTACTGGACATTCTTTTTACTCAATCCGACTCTCCGAGAAACCGACTGGCCTAAACCTTACGAAGAGTTAGATAATATCACTGCTAATCTTTATCCAGGAGTATTCATTGACTATGACAACGTAAACAGTTACAGTAGTGGAACCTATACCAAACAGCAATTTTTTGATTTGTTTGATCCTTCAATTGACCAAACGATTACCATGGGTCTTTCTTCCGGCAAATTTAATAGTGTGTCTATGAATGCTAGACGCAATCATGATCTTGCCCAAGTATACCTAGAACCAGTATCAAGTTCATTCACAACACGAGATCCATATGCTCAGTATGAAAACTCCGCATTCAAACCCGGAGACAGTGATGGATACTCTATTGAAACAAGTTTGTCTGACAATATGACAGGTCTTCGCTTTAAAGATTTTGTTTATCCTCAGATAGACAAAACTATAACAGTGGGTGGTCTGACAATTACTTTTTCTTCGATAGAGTTAGTATCAGAGGCAATTCATCACTTCGAAAACTCTTCAAAAGAATGGTCTGATGTGACTTATACTTCTAATGTAACTTATACGTATGGATCACTTGCACCCGTAACACATTTAGAACATGTCACTAACCTTAATAATAAACAAAAAGAAATTATTGTATTTAAACCCGATGTCATTGATAAGGTTGTTCAAGAATTTCAGAAAGCAGTGAAAGCCTAATGGCAGTCACTCCTACTTTAGAGCAAGAATTTAAATTTGTTGAAGCATTTATTTCAGCAGATAGGTTAGGTGAGGAAGAAATAGATGTCACTCAGCGTATCTATGAATTAGTCATATATGAAAGCATGGAAACTCCATACCTCGAAGGAGAGGTTGCCATATCAGATGATGCGGCATTGATGGAAAAAATAAAGATTCAAGGGACCGAACTCTTAACGGTGTCGCTTACTGGAGTAGAACGAGGCCTCGATCCAAAAATTGCTAAGACCTTTGTCATGTATAATATGAAACGGGCAGTACGAGGAACAGATAATACTAACGTGTACTTATTTGATCTTATAGAACCTCATGCATATTATAATGAACTGAAAACATATAGTCGCGCATACACCGGCAAAATTGAAAATGTAATTACTCAGATTATTAACTCTGAACTGGGACAAAAAGTTGATCAATCATATCTAATCAAAGAAGGATCTGCTCAAAACATTATCAAATACCTTGTCCCTTATCTCACCCCTCTTGAAGCATGTGACATATTAAGAGATCGAGCAACAACTCGAAACGGATCTCCCTTTTTTCTTTATGCTTCTTTATATGACAATGCACTCCGACTTGGAGACTTGGACAAAATTTTACAACAGAACGCATACAACAAAAAACTTCCCATGATTTATTCGGGTGCCGCAGTTGCCAACACCGAAGATCAAGATCAGATGCGTAAAGCATCGATTATTAAAAATGTTACTCGAAGAAATCAAAACGACACGCGAAGTGATTTCGAACAAGGTAGTATCAGTTCTTTCTACACCAACACTGATTTGTCAACTGGTATATCATATCGAACTCACACAAGAATACAAGACGTTCTAAACTCTATGGAAACTGGAAAGATTATCCAGAGTAAAGATCAGTCTATATATGATGAGGATCAAAAACACGAGGGTAAGCGAGTAGACACTTTCAATCCTGTCTATCATCATCAGATTAGTTCTTCCAACTCTTTTGGAAATATTCGAAGTATTCACGATGAACCCAATGCGGATTCGTTTTCTTTAAAAGTACGTAATTATATGCTTCGAGATGCCCTCTATAAAAACATGATAAATGTCTCAATATCCGGAGTAACCATGATGGCGGCTAGTGCGGGTGTTGGGGATATCATTCGTCTCAATTTTTTAAAGGGTTCTAATACAACAGAAGGTGAAAAGGATCCTTTGGATAAAAGACAGTCTGGTGATTATATTATATATCGGGCAAAACATATGTTTAGACAGACTACTCACAATGTATCTGTTGGGGCAACGCGAATTGTTTACACCGAGGATCTGAACTAAGATGAGCATGACTCCTTACACAATTCCCAAAGACTTTTATGGTGATCGTAATCGGTGGTTTATCGGTACTATAGTAAATGCTACACCTCCTGCCGGATACGAGGGACGTGTCCGAGTACGTATACATGGTGTGCATAGTATATACACTGGAGACGTAAAGGAAAGTGATCTACCATGGGCACAAGTGTTGATACCAACCACAGAGGGTGGCATTTCGGGTCTGGGTCGCATACCTCAAATTTCTGCTGGTGCAAGTGTATTCGGCATCTTCCTTGATGGTAAAACTTCTCAGTTGCCATTAGTCCTTGGATCCGTTCCTCGAAATGAATTACCTTCTACCACACAACAACGGGCAGGTCAAGATATAAATTCATTTCAATTTAATCAAGAAAAACTATTGAATGTTGTCACTGTCTCTTTACTGGGAGACACTTCACGTACAGGTTTACCAACGGTTACAAAGATCTTACGGCGATCTCAAGCAATGCAATTCTTTATTGACAATGGATATCGTCCTGTACATGCGGCAGGTATCGTAGGTAACCTCGAAGCCGCATCTAAATTTTATCTCTATGAAGATGATGAAACGAAGGAGAGACAGGGGATTGCCCAATGGTCTAATCTATCAGATAACCGACTTGGAGAACTGAAATCTTTCTCTGGTTTTTATGAACCTTCATCAGATTGGAAAACTTATTCGGTACAGTTATCGTTTGTTCTTTTTGAATTGCGTAACAAAAGAAACCTTGCCAATGTAAAATTATTGTCATCTGATAATGTACAAGATGCGGGAGATGCATTTAACAAATACTATATGAAACAGGGTCTAGAGTATACTTCTCTATGTGAAGAAGCACTTGATGGAGTGAACAATTAATGTCTAAGACAGAAATAAAAAACCAGATTAAAGAGGTGGCGGGAAAAGTACAGGAATATTCTGCTGTCAAAACTGCCGCAACAGATGCCAAAAACAAACTGACTGATAGTATCAATACCAAAGTTGGGGCGAGTGCAGGTAAGATAGTTGGGGGAATTAAAAGTCTTACCTCAGAAATATCGGGTGCCAAAGATAAACTAGATTCTCTTGTCGATAACCCAGTCGCGGGGTTGTTAGACGCTGAGACAAATGATATCTTGGGTGGCGCGATAAACGATAAGTTAGACACCGTGGTTGCCAAAGTATTTACGGTACCTCAACTCAAATATGAAGAGTTTGCCGGAGGTAAGTTTTACCCTACAGCACAATGGGCAGATAGTGCAGTTCAAACACTTTCGACGGCAATGGGTGCGGTAACAAAGACTGCACAGGGCAGTGTGACGGTTCCGGGTGCACCTGCCGGTTTAACCAAAGCAATGAAAGAATTGGAAGGAAAGGTTGGTGCATTCGATAGTGGTGATGCTCTCAGTAAACTGGCATCTAAAGCAGCAGCAGTCAAAGACATAGTAATTGCAAGCATTCCGGCAGATCCGCCGGGTATGTTAAATAACGTGTCAGTAGGCAGAGATGGAATCTCCTTAAACATCACTGACGCGTTGCAACAAAACTTTACGGGTCCAATAAACGAGGCCATTGGGTTGGTCGATGATTTCAAAGACAATCCTCTCAAAATTTTAGATGATAAATTGGATAACGCATTAGGAGATATAACCGGAAAGTTAGGATCCGATATTAAGAACGCAGTCGATCAGGTCGAGGGTGCAATTAATAGTATAGTAGATAAAGCAAATGAATTTGTTGATAATGTGTCCGAAGATCTTAATCAATTCGGAATGGGTCTGTTGCAGGGATTTAATTTAGACGGATTGGAAGAGGCAAAGAAAACAGTTAAAGATCTTGGTCCTGACATGCGACCAATTGAAATAAATGAAGTGATTGCCAAAGCACAGGGTAGTGAACAAGAACTGTCCGAAGCAGTCAACATTGTTCGAGAAAAAGGTAACAGTAAAAAAAGCAACGAAGAAATTAAATTTGATCTGTCACAACTCGATACTACGATTGCAGGATCTTCGGTGATTAGTAACGAGAGCAGTGCGTTTGCTGATCCGTTTAACCTTACAGAAGCATATACTTCTTGGGCAAAGGCAGACCCGAGGTTTTATTATATTTCATCGTTCGAAGAACTAGAAGCAGAATTTAACAAGAGAACTAGAGACATCACTGAAATGGTGATTCACTGGACCGAAACATTCACTAACAAAAATATCGGAAGTGAAGAAATTGACTCAATACAAAAAGATCTTGGGGGCAAGGGTATAGGTTATCATTATGTGATACGAAGAGATGGTTCTTTGCAACGTGGTCGCCCCTTAAATATTGAAGGTGAACATGCTTCTATTAACGGACATAATGAATATAGTATAGGAATAGTCTTTGTAGGTGGTTTAAATTGTTCAAGTGAAACTCCCAACCCCGAACAGTATTTGTCTAGTGCTTCATTGACACGAGCACAGATGAATACTTTCTATGATGTTTGTTCTGCATTCTACAATGCTTATCCTGGTGGTCAGATCATTGGTCATAATGATATCGATGTGACAGTGAGTGATCCGGGCTTTGACGTAAGAGATTATGTTTTTGATGTATTCAATAAAAAAACTTTATTCACAGATCCTTTGACCGAAGGTCCGTTCAGTCCGACAGATTTAATTGGTAAGGAAGTATAATATATGACTACTGAACTTGACAATAAAAACAAACGAGAAGCAGTTACGGGTGATGCTCGGGAAATAACCGAAGGTATTCCTCGGGATGGGTTCAATGATGCGACAGGTGAGTTTCCTAACCAAGATTACTTTTATGGATCCTCGATCAATAAAGCAGCAAAAGGTGAGAAGATCAATGCTTTGTTTTCAGGAGGAGGAGACTATGGTGTTCCGACTTTACTTCCTGAACAACGTCCTTCTCAGTATCCTTTTAATCAAGTAAATGAATCTAAAAGCGGTCATGTTGTTGAAATAGACGATACTCCCGGTGGCGAGCGCATCTTAATTCGTCATCGATTGGGACATGGATTAGAACTACGCGCAGACGGAAGTGTTTTGTTTTCCTCTGTTAACAATAAAGTAGAAATCACTGGAGGTGATGAAACTATTATTGTGGAAGGAAACGGTAATCTAGTGTACAGTGGTGACCTTAATTTACATGTGACCGGAGATTATAATGTTACCGTAGATGGTAATTATAATGTCAAGACCGCAGGTAATAAAACCGAAGAAATACACCGTAATCATATTAAGACAATTGAAGAGAATCAGAACTATATTGTGAAAGGTGATCGAAGTGCAAAAATTATTGGAACTTCTACCGACACAATATTTGGGGACAATCATTGGTTAGTCAAAGGTTTACAGAAGAATTATGTTGAAGGTTTGATCGAATTCAACAGTGGTAAATCAATTTTATCAACATCCGTAGAGAAGTATACAATCACTTCTCAAGAGATACGAATTACTGGGCATACTCTAGAAGCAACTGCCGCTCTCGGTATAATTGGAGGGGAACAGGTCGATCATTTTGGTAAGATGTTCGGTGGTCCTGCCAAAGGATTGGGTGGGGGTACTACCTTCTATGGTACTCTGGTCGGTAAAGCAAGCAATGCTATTGTGTCAGACTTTGCAGAGGAAGCAGGAAAAGCATCCCATGCTCGACAGGCAGCACATGCTCGACGGGCAGATCTGGCGCTGGTTGCCAAAGAAGCAGTAGACACATGGAAGGATACTCTTTCTGCGGATCCTGCGGCGGGCAAGGACTTTGGCGATTACGATTCGGTCGGCCCCCCCGAAACTTATCCGACTATTTTTAACTATGTTCAGATTCCACCGACTGCTCCGATGCCTACCAGTGCCACTATCATTGGAAAAATATCGGGCAGTGAGTATGCGGTACAGAACGTGAAAATTGATATTGCGTCAACCGATCCCGACTCGATCAAATTAAAAATACTACGTAGTGATGACTATGATGAACTGTTTACTTTTGACCCTACTATACATGAGATTAGATCCAAATTAAGAGACAAAACTAATCGAGAAAACGGTAAGTTCACTTCGTTTTTGGTTGCAGAAGGCAAGTTAAATTCTGAATTCAAAAGGGTGGTGCCTAAAAAGATCAATCGTTCGGTCAATAAAAAATCAGTTTCAAGGTTTGGATTTAAGTTTATAGGCAATAATCCTGCGGATAAGAAGAGCAAGAGGTTTACAGTATGATTTACTTGGCAGATCCCGTTTACAATCCTAATTTTGTTACGGACTTTACTAGTGCCACTAAACTTGGCCGTGGTATTACGATGGGCAAATTCCTTGGAAGTCGAGGAACAAGGACTCAGTTGATACAATTAACTACTGACATTCCTCAACTTGCACGAAACCTTTACCTTCATGCCGAACTTCTGACTAATGCCAAGAAAAATCCGGATTTCGGAACTGTACGGATCACTGTAAGTGAGGGAGTATATCTTCCGGCAATCAACGAAACTCCAAGCGGAGTCAATAAACTTAAAGTCGATGGTCGCGCCGTGGTCTATCAAGTCATTAACAAGAAAGGAAAGACTGACATTCCTAAGACGTATGATCTTGCCAACTACTGGAAGGATTATGCCGACTATGATCGATTGTCTATTGACTACGATACATACGATCCCTCCGGAGAATTGACTGCACAGTTAGTAGTAGAAATGCCAATGGTTCCGGAAACTTTCGATCTCCAGTTTAAAAGTGCAATTGATACTTATTACAACGGAGAATTGCAGTCGAAGAATGAATTAATAGAAATCCTAGAATAAATGTATAAATAAGCATATGGCAAAAATACAAAGTACAGAAGACAAAAACTTACAGTCAGTATCTCTAGTTACTAACAGAAAACTAGTTTACTCTGATCTAGACTTATCTTTTGCCGTAAATACTACGGCAAGTGATGATATCTTTAAGAAAACTGATGCTGCGGCAGTCAAACAAGCAGTTAAAAATCTTTTATTAAGTAATGAATGCGATAAACCTTTTCGTCCGAGATATGGGGCAAACCTAACTAAAATGTTATTTGACTTGGTAGATGATGAAGATGCCGAAGACGATATTCGCGAACGGATATATCAGGTCATTGACCAGTACGAACCTCGTGCGTCCATTGAAGAATTAGAAGTAAATCTTGCACCAGATCAGAATAGATTACAAGTAAAATTAACTTTTCGTGTGTTGAACATTGATCAGACCGAAACTCTAGAAACTACTGTTACGAGGTACAGATGACGGAAACTACTATAAAATCGACCGGACTAGACTTCAATTCGATTAAAAACAATCTTAAAACGTTTTTTAAATCTACCGAAGAGTTTAACGATTACAATTTTGAAGCAAGCGGTCTTTCCAATCTTCTGGATGTTCTTGCATACAACACACACTATAACGGATTGATTGCTAACTTTGCTTTGAACGAAAGTTATTTAAGTACAGCACAGTTACGTAGTAGTATGGTAGGTCTTGCCGGAGCATTAGGTTATAATGTTAGGAGTCAAACTGCCGCAAAGGCCATTGTCCGATTACAAGTCACTGATGTTGCCGGACCTTCAATATATACCTTACCCTCTGGAACCACCTTTACCACTACCGTAGAAGGAACTGCATTTACATTTCAGACACGAGAAACTTATAATGCAACCAAAGACGGAAGTGGAAACTATCAATTTGTTGATGCAGATGGTAATAAAGATCTCTATATTACAGAAGGCATCGAAAAAACTAAAATCTTTCTGGCGGGTCCTGCAAGTGAGACCGATACTTACGTCATTCCTGATGAGTCTATGGACTCTTCGACTGCGATAATCAAAGTCTACAATTCTGCAACTTCACCTACATACGTGGCCTATCAAAACATTGATGTTATCACAACGATTGATGAGAATACTCGAATCTATGTGTTGAAAGAATCACCCAACGGTTACTACGAGGTTACTTTTGGTAATGGTTCGACTCTCGGTATCTCTCCGGTTTCAGGAGAAAAGATTGAAGTTAGTTATCTTTCTTGCGGTGGACCAACTGCTAATGGAGGAATTAACTTTACTCCAACCAGTGAATTCCCACTTGCTGGAGGAGGCACCACTCCCATTACTGTCATAAGAGTGCAGAAAAGTGCTGGTGGTAGTGACAAAGAAGTTATCGAGTCTATTCGAAAGAATGCGCCCTACCTCTATGCGTCACAAAACCGAATGGTAACTGCGGCAGATTATTCGACTCTTGTACTTCGAAATTTTGGTCAGTACATTGATGATATTAAAGCATGGGGAGGGGAGGATAATATACCTCAAAACATTGGGGCAGTATACTTGTCTATCTCATTCAAAGAAGGGGTAAATATTCCGGCACAAAAGACGGCAATTACGGCATATGCCAAAGACCTATCGGTTGCCAGCTTTGAAGTTAAATATACCGATCCTATTATTACTTACTTAGAAATCACTCCAGTATTTCAATTCAATTCAAGACTATCAAGCGTGACCAATCTTCAAGCACAGACACTAGTCGATAATTCAGTAAGTAAATATTTCACTGCCAACATTGGAAAGTTTGATCAATCTTTTAGACGATCTAATCTTTTGACTTTGATTGATGATACTGATGTCGGGATCTTATCCTCTCGGGCAATCGTTCGAATGCAACAACGCCTTGCCTCGACAGATATAAACTTTACTGTTGGGAAAGATTATACATTTACTTTTCCTGGATCAATTCTCTCAGATTTGGATGATGAAACAATTCTTGAGACGAGTGATTTCACCTTTTCAAACCGAACTTGTGCCATTCGAAATAGAATTGGATCAAACATCCTTGAAATATTTGATCGGGGTAGTGCTACGGTGCTCACGACCAATACGGGTTATTTTGATCCTCAAAGAGGTATTGTATATATTCAAGGGTTTGCACCTCAAGCATTGTCCGGTGGTGATTCTTACCTGCGAGTGTCTGTCCTCTCAGGCAACCAAGGGAACATCAATACGGTTCGAGAAAATGTTCTTGCTCTAGATGCTATTAGATCGTCTTCTTCGGCAGTCATTACAACTTCAGTATAAATAGGAAGGTAAACGGAAAATAAGATATGAGCGATCCAAAAGCAACCATTACCCAAGAACTGAAAACCACCTTGGTTGACCTTCTTCAGAAAGACCTTGATTCGGCAGACAATAGTTATTATATTGCGCTCGGACGATCCAAAGCATGGCCTGGAAATAACGATGTTCCCGAACAACCAGAAGCATCGGGCACCGCATCGATTAAAGACCTTCGTGCGTCATTTCAATCCTATAAGATTTCTGCCAACAATACGGCAATCATAACTAATACTTCATGGGATGTTAGCGGTACGACCTCGTATTTTCCGTTCGATGACAAATACAGCACACAGTCCAATGAATATTACGTAATAAATGATAGCGATGAAGTTTTCGTCTGTGTTGAAAACGGAAGGAATCTGATTACTGGTGCAATAGTTCCTAGCACGATACGTCCCAGTGCACCCACCAAAACTGTGGCAGATCCTAGCCAATCGCCTCCCAACGATCAAATACGTACCTTCAAGACCTCTGATGGATATCACTGGCGGTACTTGTACAAAGCAAGTCCTTTTGCGTCAACTCAATTTAAAACCAACACTTTGATGCCGGTCAAACGCGTTCGAGGTGCTCCTACATTAGAAGAAGAAATTGAACAGCAACAGATGCAAGACAGTTCTTTTGCAGGAGAAATCTTATCAATTCAGGTTGTTGCCGGAGGGTCTAATTACAGTGCTCCTACGGTTACTTTCAGTGGCAATGGTACTGCTAATGACGGAGAAGGTAATCTTTTAGGTTTTTCTGCCATCCAATCGGGGGGTGTTATTACTCACATTGGTTTAGATTCAGACGGAGTAGGTAAAATTGTACACGGTAGTGGATACACTGATGTTCAACTCACCGTTACAGACGGGGGTTCGGGGTCAGGTGCAATCGTAAGACCAGTTATCGGTAATCTCAATAAAGATCCTCGGGCAACCTTAAGAAGTAACGGTTTGTTGATTAAAACGGATTTTCAGAACTCCGAATTAAATACTATTTTGGCAGAGAACGATTTCCGAACAGTAGCACTCATACGTAATCCAAGTCAATATGGAGGAGGTTCGTTAACTGCTAATACGGCAAATGCTTTGAGTGCTTTATCCTTGACCGGAATCAGTGGTACGTTTATTGAAGATGAATTGATATCACAAGCGGCTACGGGTAGTCAAGGATATGTTGTAAATTTGGACGGAAGTACTCTGTATTACGTACAAGACATTTCTGTGGGTATCCAAGCATTTGATAACTCTTTGGTCACTACGGCAAGTGGTGGTCAGGGTACTGTTACTGGGACTATCAATCCAGATGTTGACGTATTTTCAGGAGATATTCTCTATATAAGTAACGATAGTGATACGCCCAGAAATTCATCACAAACTGAAGAAATAAGATTGATAGTAAATTTTTAATATGAGTATAAGACGTAGTAGACCTGAATTTAAACTTAAAGTTTATCCAGATGTTTATATGATATCGATGTCGGATGACGAGAAATCTCAATATTTTAAAAATTTAGTACTTCCCAGTTGGGAAAAATTTGGAGTAAAGGTTAATCATTTTGAAGCAATCACTCCGAAAGATTTTAGTAAATATAACAATACCCCGATTAGTTACGGTTTAAACTGTTATAAAAACAGTACAAAAGTAGGAACGGCAAACAGGAAATTTACACCAACAGAAAAAGCAATATGGTTCTCTGCATACGAATGTTGGAAAATGTGTGTAAAAGAAAATAAAGCATTTATATTCATAGAACATGATTGTGAATTACTTAAATTGCCTCCTATAAATCTATTACGAGACAATGAAATGATTTTATTATGTAACTGGAGAGGTAAAAGAGCAAATCCAATGACAGGATATTATCTAACACCTCCAATTGCAAAGATGTTAATTGAAATGCTTGTTTTACCGACACACTACAATGTAGATGCATGGGTACAAGAAATGGCAATTAACGTAGGTAGATTCGAAACCTCACATATGCGGGTGGTAAAGTGGGAAGATGAAGAAGGACGACAAATAAGCACGATAGATCATCGTGCAGAAAAGATAGATCAAAAATACTTAGACTTTAAGGGATAGGGAACACCATGGCGAATTTCACCAAAAACACATTTTCGCAGACATACTTCGATGATTGGGATAAGAATAATAATTATCATCGTGTATTATTCAACAGTGGTCGGGCACTTCAAGCAAGAGAGTTGACTCAAATGCAGAGCATCATCAATGGTGAGATGCAACGATTGGGTAACAACATATACAAGGAAGGCGCGGCGGTATCTGCTGGTGAAATTACTGTCAACGCTACCTATCAGTTTGTTAAAATAACAACCTCGATTGAAAACGTTGTAGTCGGGGAAGAAATTGAGCAGCAGTCTGCTCCTTCTGGTATCAAGGCAATTGTTCTTGAAAAGGATTCAGTAAACAACATCTTATATGTACGGTATGTCTCTGACGGTACGGCAACGATAGGCACAGAATCGGTTCGTTTTTCTCAGGGAGGTACTCTCCTTTCCCCCAATGCTGGTTCTTTGACGATAACAAATGCTGGGGCAGGAGCAGATGTAGGGAGTGCATGTAAAGTAACCATAGGTGAAGGTGATTTCTATACTATGGGTCACTTCGTGCATGCGCGTGAGCAGTCTATTATTCTTGGACCAGTTCCTCGAAATCCTGCCAATGCTGTGCTTGGTTTTAAAGTAAACCAAAGTGTCACAACTGTCAATTCTGATTCCGATGGTTATGGTGGTGCGATTGGAAGTCAACTTTATGATAACTGGGGTGGCACTTCTAATACTTCAGCACCCGGAGCAGATCGATATACAATTCGTTTAGATATAATAGAAGCAAGTGCCGTTACATCAGATGATACCTTCCTATTCATTTGTCGTATAGAAAACGGTAAACTCACTGAGCAAGTACAGGAAATTGATGCTTACAACAAGATCAATGATTTGCTTGCCACAAGAACTAAAGAAGAATCTGGTAACTATCTGGTTGCACCTTTTACTGCACATTATGAAGATGACAACAATGCAGATTCGGATTTGACAATGGTTCTGTCAGCGGGTACGGCATATGTTAACGGTTATCGAATCGATAAACAAGTGCCCACTAAAATTCGTGTACCTCGTCCAAATGCAACCGAAACAATAAACAATGGTGGTATTGGTATTGCTCATGGGCAGTATGTAAACGTCACTATGCCTACAGGATTGTCCAGCGGTCAATTCCCATTGATCAGTGCTAATAGCAGTACTGTTCTGGAAGTAGATCTTCGATCCGCGGCCGGATACGGCGGGAGTACAATAGGTAGTGCTACGGTAACCGACATAACTAAAGTTGGAGGAGGCGTTTTTAAGTTACACCTTACTCGAATTATAATGACTGGGGCAAACAAGTTTAGTGCCGTTCGGTCTATCGGATCCTCAGCTGCAATTGTAGCAGACGTTGAATTGACCGGGTCTTTATGTGTTCTTCAGGGTGGGGCAAATACAAGTTATCTATACCCCTATCCTTATGCACGTCCGGCTCTGGCAACAGCAACAGACATTTCTTATACTTACACAACTACTACGGCATCACAGGCAACGACTGCTGGAGGTGTGTTTGACTCTACATCTGGCGCTGCCGCCAACGATTTGAATGCGACTCGATCTGAAATTTACGTAAATCCAGAATCTTGGATTGTATATCAAGACGGGATAGGAATTGTTCAAGGCGTGACACCTGTAATCGCGGCAAATGGATTGTCATACATAATTTCTGGTCTTACCGGTTCAACTAATACTTCAGTATGTTTAAAAATTAAACGTTCTGCACCAGTACGAAGAACCAAGCAATTGTTAACTAAGACGGCAATTGCCTACACTATTTCTGCCGGTGGTATTACATTTAATGAAACTGATATTGCTCAAGTGTCTTTGGTTTCTCAGAGTGGGGTTGATATTACTAGTGACTTTACTTTATATAATGGTCAGCAAGACACCTTCTATGAAAAAGGACGATTGATTTTAAATGCGGGAATTGCTCATACCGGTTCTATCGATGTGACTTACACTCACTACGATCATAGTGATGGTGATTTCTTCGACTTTTCATCTTTCTCTAACATCGACTACGAAGACCTTCCTAATCATCGTATGACCAGTGGTGAGATCCGATCTCTTCGAGATTATATCGATTTTCGTCCTTACTATGACGGTTCAAGCATGTCCTCAACGACTGATGCGGCAAAACCACCTGCCAACGGAACTTCAGTTGAATTCGACGCTAAATTTTACCTTGGTCGCGCAGACAAAATTCTGATCACAGAAGACGGGGAAGTTAAAGTTTTGATGGGGCAACAGGCAAGGGAGCCTCAGTTTAAACAGACTCCTAACAACTCCATGGAATTGTATAAGGTCGTAATGAATCCTTATACAATAAATCCAGACGATTTATCTATGTACCCATTGGAGCATAAAGTTTACACTATGCCCGATATTGCAGAGTTAGATCGACGATTGAGTCTTCTTGAAGAACTCTCTACTCTAACAGGTATTGAGTTAGCAACTAAGTTAAACACTGATTTAGATTCAGACGGTCTAGAAAGACCAGAATCTGGTTATATTGTCGATCCACTTGATGATCAAGGTGTAGCAGATACCAACCTTATAGACTATTGTGCCTCTTTGGATCCCGAAAGCAAACTTGTTCGTCCATGTTTTGATGAAGAAAACCTCCGTTTAATTTATCAACCAGATGATGGAGCAGTTTTTGGTGGCGCATCTTATCAGAACACCTCGAAGAATGTAACTCAATCGGGTGATAATGTATATTTAAATTATACTACTGCTGAATGGCAAAAACAAGATCGTGCATCTACAAGTGTGGCAATCAATAAAACAAATGAAGTGGATAACATAGGTAAGATGATCCTTTCTCCTTCAAGTGATGAATGGAAAGGTACCTATTGGGATACTTCTCCGGTTCTTGCAGGAAAAAGAAGACTTGATAATCGATCACAAACCTTGTGGAATAACTGGGAATGGGGTTGGTTAGGTCGTTCGGTAGAAGATCAGGTGCAGCCCTACTCTCGTCCTAATCCTTTGTCAACCACACCGTCTGGACAGAACTTTGCTTTCTCGGGTTGCGAATCTACCGTAGATCTAAGTTCAGGTTCGACCTCACGCGCAACCAATTTAACTACTAACGGTTCAGTTCGAAGAGTGGTCAGTTCAGACACAATTCGACAAAGAGTCGGTAATCGTGTAATTGATATGGCACTCGTCCCTTGGATTAGGTCTCGTAAGATTTTCTTCAAAGCGGAAGGGATGCGACCCAACACAACATACAATGCTTTTTTTGATGGTATAAATGTAACCGCCTGGTGTAACGGTAATGATACTTTTACTCGATATGCTGCAACTACAGATGACGTAGGCAATCAATACGAAAACCTCTCGGGGCATCCAAGTGTGAATGCTATCACTTCCAACTCGGAAGGTAAAATTGAAGGGTCCTTCATTATACCTAATCAAAGACCGGTAATGACTGGGGTGGCGAATCGCGCACTTCGAAGATCACAAGCAAGTTCTGGTTTACGTTTCCGTGCGGGTGTTCGAGAATTCAAACTTGTGGATAACACGAGTGGCGATATCACTAATGCTGGAAGTCATAGTCGCTCATACTACGCGGTAGTTGGAGCAATTAATAATGCTAGAAACCATGTGCTGTCTAATCGGTACCTTGAACCCTCTTGGTCGGTATTGAGTCCTATGTCTGGACCATCAGATCGAGGTCAACGTCCCGGTGGTGTACATGCGAAAAGTGTTGATCAAACACTCGATGCTCTTTCAAGCACAGACATCAAATTGCTTTCTCCGCATCTTTCAGGATCTTACGGTCCTGATACTTCAGGTTTAGAAGGAAGCATTGGTAATATTGATATCAGTCGCATTCTCAAAGACTATGTTGATGTAGATATCAATTACTTTGGATCTGATGCAACCACGGTACGTGAAATTGGAGAAAGTTCGACACCATTTGCTCAGAGTTTTCGTGTTGATAATGCTCATGGAGTGGTACTTTCTAGTGTTGATTTGTTCTTTAAATCAAGACCAAGCACATCGATTCCAATTATTATGGAAATTCGACCGATGGAAAATGGCCGCCCATCCCTTTTAGAAAGTGTACCGGGATCAACAGTGGTTGTTGCACGTGCTTCAGTTGCAATTCCTAGTACCGAAACAATGACGGTTATTAAAGCAACCCCAACCGTATTCACTTTTGACGAACCAGTGTACCTTTCTCCTTGGCAAGAATATGCTATCTGTCTGAAGACGCAATCTTCGGACTATGAAATATATATTTCTAAGACGGGTGAGTTTGAACTGGGTACTGATAAACAAGTAACAACTTCACCTTTGGTGGGTTCATTATTCTATGCTCGAAATAGTACGTCTACTGTACAAAATGAAGCAGATTTGATGTTCAAACTTAACCGATGTGTTTTCGACACGAACGGGAGTTTAGTTCTACGTAATTCGGTCGCACCTTCAAAACTTCTTCTTAACAATCCTATTCGTACTAACGGAACTAGCACGATTTATGTAACCCATCCTTGTCATGGTCTGCATGTTGGAGAGACTGCAACCATATCGGGGGCAATTGATACTGGCGGCATCAGCGCAGCAAATATTAATGGAAGTCGAACAGTTACCGGAATAGATGGTAAAGGATATCAGGTGGTTGCAGGGGCGAGCGCAAGTTCTACGACGAAAGGAGGCGGCGCAAACGTACTGAGTGCAAGAAACATTCATTTCGAGGTTTTCAATCCTTACATTGAATCTGTTCTGCCTATTGGAACAACTACTGAAACCTTTGCTAGGTATACTCAAGGACGTTCATTATCAGATCCTCTCACTACTAAGTTTGTGAAGGATGTTAACTACACGAAAGTACAATCAAAACAAAATCTCGCGTTTAATGATTATCCTCGTATGATTGCAATGAGAAGCGAAGAGACTGATGCCAATGGCACTGCAACTAATAATGGTACTATTGCAGGATCTTCGACCTTCTCTTTGGATGTTAAAATTGATTTGAAGAGTATTAGTGATTATGTCAGTCCAATAGTTGATCTGCAAAGATGTTCTGCAATTCTTGTACAATCATGTGTTGATGACGATTCTATCACCCCTCCAATTTACAATGTGGCAGAAACGGAACCTGATGGAGGTTCTGCATTGGCTAAGCATATTACTGCGCCTATTACGGTAAACGAAGATGCGGTTGGTCTTTCTATTAAGTTTGATACCCAATTGCCACTTCAAAGTAGTTTAGATACATACTATAGAGTTGCAACAGGTGGTGAGGACCTTTTGAGTAAAAATTGGGTGCAATATAATGCATTAACAGAAATACCTAAGAGTTCGAATCCTAATAACTTTGTTCCGGTTACGTTGTTACCAGGAGGAGTGGCAGGAAACCTTGCCGGATTTAATCAGGCACAAGTAAAATTTGTTATGAAATCACAGAACTCTGTTTCTGTCCCTGCTCTAAGAGACATAAGTATTAAGTTACTTGCTGTATGATGATGAATAAATATACTGGAATAGAAGGGTGGTCCGAATTAGTAAGAGATAACGAAACTAATGCAATTATCAATACTAATTCGGGCGCTATTCATGCAGCAAAGCAGAGGAAGAAACTCCGTAAGCTTGCCCGAGAACAGTTGGATAATCGACTCAACAAATTAGAAACCGAAATGCAAGATATAAAAGGCCTCCTTGAAGTTATAGCAAATAAAATCATATAAATAGAGGTATTGTTGATTTTAGAGAAAGCGTAACTGCACAATGGTAGCCCCGTTAAAAATATTAGAGTCTGGATCTTTAAAGGAAATGGTCATTTCCGAAGAAGATTATCTCGCATATCGTGCAGGAATACATTTATCTACTACTACTGTATCCGATAAGGCCGCGTTAAATATTACTTCGGGGGCAACGGTTGGTACTTATACCGACACCTTCTTCTCTACGGTTACTGTTACTCCTACTATTCATAATTTAGGAACAGTCACTGCTACCACAAGATTAGACAAACCCACTCTTTTTGATATTACATGGGGATCTGCACCTTCTGCTCCAACAAGTGTGGCAGTTGGGGACACTATTCGAATTACCGCAAAGCATGCTCTTACGCTTGGAGTAGGTCAAGATGCGGAAACTTTAGGTCTTTATCTCTCATGGACACGTAACACATCTTTGCTTAATGATGGCGGTTATGTCATCAGTAATAATATTTCGCCTACTCCTAATCCAGTAGATCCACCTCCAAGATTTGCGACATGGCAAGCTGCAGCAGCATCGACTGATTATACGGTTACTTGGGATTTGGTACTAACCGAACCCGGAGACTTTGATCTTGAAATTCTTGGAACCATGTCGGAAACCGATGATGCACCTCCTGATTTTGCCAGTGCAACGCTGCAACTCCCTACCATAACAGTTGCCGCAGTCAACGAACAAGAAGAACAAGGTAGTACATCTACCACGCTATATCAAAACAATAGTGCTATTGTCCCTCAGAGAGGGGAAGCAAACTGGAGAGGATTGACTTACTGGGACAAGGCAACTAAATCTGTTCGTGAAATGTCCAATACCGAACTTGATATTGTGGTAAAACGTTTAGTTAAAAAAATTATGCACGACGAACTTCCAGGAGTTTTTCGTTTATCAGATACGCAACCTAGTGGAGATTGGACAACTTTCATCTCTAATATATTTACTGATACTCGTTTAGACGGCACTTCTAATAACTATTCTATATGGATACGTTCTACTGGCATTGAACCGACAAAATATTCTCCGGCATCAGTCAAAAGATCAAATGGCAATACTGGAGCCTTTCAAGGTCTGCAAGCGGCTCCAGAAAGTACCTTAGAAACTACTTTAGGGCAACGTGCCAAAGAAGTTATCATGGCAACTGGAATCGGAACCTATCAACTTAGAAGTTCTGTTCAAGGTGCCCCCACTGATGCAGGTGTTTGGGTTCCTCGGGGTATTGCAGTAGATACTCGAAATGATGTAGGTATCAGTGTAAGTACGGCAGATTATGTTGGAACTTATACTGGGGATTTTGATACAATAATTCAAGAAGATTATACTGGTACTTTCGAGACTACCGTACTTGAACCGTATATTGGTACCTTTGAGACTGTTGTTCAAGAACCGTATATTGGTACTTTTGAGACGGAGGCACTTGAACCTTATACGGGTACCTTTGAGACTGTTGTTCAAGAACCGTATACTGGTACTTTCGAGACTACCGTACTTGAACCTTATACGGGTACCTTTGAGACTACCGTACTAGAACCGTATATTGGTACTTTTGAGACGGAGGTACTTGAACCTTATACGGGTACCTTTGAGACTGTTGTTCAAGAACCGTATACTGGTGATTTTACACGTGTTGTCCAAGAAGATGAACCTTATACGGGTAATTTCGAGACAACGGTACAAGAAGACGAACCTTACATCGGTGATTTTGATACGACAGTATTAGAACCTTATACTGGTGATTTTACACGTGTTGTCCAAGAAGATGAACCTTATACGGGTAATTTCGAGACAACGGTACAACAACCTTATACTGGTGACTTTACACGTATTGTACAAGAACCTTATACGGGTAACTTTACGACTACTGCTGTAGAACAATTTCCTTACACTGGTGATTTTACACGTCTTGACCAAGAACCTTATACGGGTAACTTTACGACTACTGCTGTAGAACAATTTCCTTACACTGGTGATTTTACACGTCTTGACCAAGAACCTTATACGGGTAACTTTACGACAGCAGTACAAGAACCTTACACTGGTGATTTTACACGTCTTGCCCAAGAACCTTATACTGGTAACTTTACGACTACTGTTGTAGAACAATTTCCCTATACGGGTAACTTTACGACAGCAGTACAAGAACCATATACTGGTAACTTTACGACTACTGCTGTAGAACAATTTCCCTATACTGGTGACTTTACCCGTCTTGCTCAACAACCTTATACGGGTAATTTCGAGACAACGGTACAACAACCTTATACTGGTGACTTTACCCGTCTTGCTCAACAACCTTATACTGGTGATTTTGATACGACAGCTGTAGAACAATTTCCCTATACTGGTAACTTTACGACAGCAGTACAAGAACCATATACTGGTAACTTTACGACCACAGTACAAGAAGACGAACCATATACTGGTAACTTTACGACAGCAGTACAAGAACCATATACAGGTAACTTTACGACCACAGTACAACAACCTTATACTGGTAAC
>Ga0222715_10000265_pt1 | contig 52677 bp, 51 predicted proteins | sample C33_9DmetaG_FD_165056 | JGI IMG/M metagenome (GOLD analysis project Ga0222715, IMG submission 165056) | Estuarine water microbial communities from San Francisco Bay, California, United States - C33_9D | ecosystem: Environmental > Aquatic > Marine > Unclassified | place: USA: California...
ATCACGTACGGTTTGTTCTGCACTTCTTTTATTTGTCATCATCGTTTCCTCTTCGGTTAACGATGAACGAAAACTATCTCTTAGGCAATTAGGCTAATTGGTCCACATGGGGCTGACGGGGTACAAATATCGGTGGAACGGCTGGTGATTGGGAACTGGAAACCAGGGAAGGTGAATCACTGCAGTATTATGCAGATAGTGAAGATAAAGTCTCGGTAATTATTTTCTGGGCAACCTGGTGCCCATACTGCGCAACCTTAATGCCACATCTGGATGCTGTTTATCGAAAATATCGCAATAAAGGCGTTAAGTTTTATGCGATCGATGTTTATGAAGATGGGAAAGTTGATCCGGTTACCTATTTTAATAGCAAGGAGTTTGGTTACACCCTGTTACTTGATGGTGATGATGTGGCGAGCCAATACGGTGCTAAAGGCACACCGGGTGTTTATGTTATTGATAAAAATAAGAAGGTCATTTATAAACGACCTGGTGGTATAACTGATGTGCTTGTAAAACAAAATGTTGATTTGCGCATAAAACAGGCATTAGCCAGATAATAAATCACTCGAAAATGCAGGCCTTCCCTGGCCTGCATACGGGGGTCTCTCCAGCCACTTCCGGAGACAAAGAATTCGATTTTATTATATAGCGATACTTCTTAGCGCTTCGTCCTCTTCATATTTTCTTAGAGGGTCTATTTCTTTATATTTATCAAGCATGGCTTCGATACCTTGCGCTTGTGACACTGTTTGATTCTGCCAACCCTCAAAGAGATTAATACCAACAAACCATTTTGTTTCATGATCACGGCATATGAACCAATGTTCTTTACCTAGATTTACAAAACCATCGGTCTTGTTACAAATTGGACATACACCAAATTGCATACTGTACTGAACGTCCGATATTGGAATAACGTTAGTAGGAATCATGGCACACCTCCTTAGGTGAGTTGCCTACAAAATCAATCTGCAATCTCTATACCATTTAAGTATAGTCTGCTATTTATGACTTTTAATACCGATTAAAGTTTGATTTTTATGAAGTTTTTCTGACGGTAGATAAAGTAGTTTCTTATAAAGGACTCATAAGATCATGGAGAAATGGATTTTAGTTGTGTTTGTTACAATGTAACCAACGGTGAAAAATTTTAGACATTAATGGCATAACAACATAAGTCATCAGACTGACCAGAACCAGGGAAGTGATAGCCAACCTAAAAATGGTTGGAACTGCACCAAGATAGGGCATCAACGCAGCCAGGCTTTGGCCGGCGCTTTACAATGATCGTGACCGGCGTGTCACAATCAATACTTTCAGATTTAGTCGTTTGCTCCATTTAATTCAGCATTCACCGCAGCAAGTTCTTCTTCAGTCACCCGAGCTATTTCTATAATCACATCTCTATTTTCAAGTTCGGTGGCTTGTTCTTCAGAATCCGCACTAAGTTTATGTGCTATATCCTGTTTAATTTTTTCCAGTCTGTCTTCAAGTTCTCTTTTTTTCAGCAGCAACGTTTCTTTGTCAGTCATGATTTAATCTCCGATAGATATGCTTACTACAATAACTATATTAAACTTTAATTTATTGTTTTAGATCAACCTTGACTGCATATATTAAATAATTGTTTATAGTGTTTCATAATGTAACTCTTTTTCTTGTTCCTTTGCGTGACCAAACTGAATTTCTGCAAGACGTTTATACAAGCCGCTCTTTTTCATCAATTCATGATGCTGGCCGATATCGACAATATGACCATCATCCATAACAACAATACGATCTGCCTTAACTACAGTTGATAAGCGATGTGCTATGACCAGAGTAGTATGGTCCTGCATCAGATTATCTAACGCAGCTTGTACCAGTTTTTCACTTTCTGAATCGAGTGCGCTAGTCGCTTCATCCAATAACATAATTGGCGGGTTTTTCAGAATTGCGCGTGCGATGGCTATGCGTTGTTGTTGTCCACCGGACAAACGGATACCTTTTTCACCCAAAAAGCTCTCATAGGACTCCGGTTGCTTTTCAATAAACTCATCGGCTATTGCAGCACGTGCCGCCTGCTTAACATCCTCATCAGTTGCATCAGGATTACCATAACGTATATTTTCCATTGCGGTGGTTGCAAATAAGATTGTATTTTGCGGGACGATGGCAATTCGTCGACGGACTGCTTCTGGATCAGCATCTTTAATATCAACACCATCCAGCAGTATTTTTCCTGATTGCGGATCATAAAAACGTAATAGTAATTGAAAGACTGTGCTCTTGCCCGCACCGGAAGGACCGACTAAAGCAACTGTCTCACCAGGCTGAATTTCAAGGTTGAAATGTTCCAATGCCTTTATACCCGGACGCGACGGATAATTAAAACAAACATCCTGAATATGAATATGACCTCGGCCTTCTGCAGGAATAGTAACGGGATTCTCCGGCAATGTTATATCCGATTGTATATGCAACAATTCCATCAGGCGCTCCATCGCACCTGCAGCACGTTGGATGTCATTCCAGACTTCACCTAATGATGTTGTACTGCCCGCAAGAAATGTTGCATATAATAAAAATTGTCCTAATGTGCCAGGAGTCATCGAACCTTCAACAACGGCGTGCGCGCCAACCCACAGGACAATCACCATTGCTCCAAAAGCCGTTAATATAATAGTACCTGATAAAATCGAACTGACCTGCAAACGACGACGTGCTGCTTTAAAGGTTTCTTCCACAGAAGCACTGAATCGTCTGCCAAGAAAATCTTCCAGAGTAAACGCCTGAATAATATGCACCGCATTGAGTGATTCGTCGGCAATACTACTCGAGTCTGCTATGCGATCCTGGTTCGCTCTGGAAAGTTTTCTGACCTTACGGCTATAGAGTAATACCGGTATGACCACTAATGGTACAAGTAGAATAATCATCAAGGTCAGTTTTGGGCTGGTGACAAATAACATGATCAAACAACCAATCACACTGAATAGACTTCGTAATGCAATCGACATTCCAGCGCCGAATACAGTTTGAACCAGCGTCGTATCCGTTGTTAGTCGTGACAACACTTCTCCTGTCCGCGTTATTTCAAAAAAGGTTGGACTCATTTTTATTACATGCTTATAAACACTGGATCGTATATCTGCGACAACACGCTCACCAATCCACATCACCAGGTAATATCGAATTGAGGCAAACAAGGCAAAGAGAACAGCAAGACAAAGCAAGGAAATAAAATAGGTGTTAATCGATGCCAGGTTATCACTGGAAAAGCCGTAATCAATCACATAACGTATTGCAATCGGCATTGCCAACATGGAAATTGATGCGAGTGTTAAAAACAAAAAAGCAAGTAGCAATCTGGTCAAGTACGGACGCATAAAGGGTATTGCCATGCGCAATGGTTTCAGACTGCTGGCCTTGGGGCGATCGATATTTTTAGTGTTTGATTTTGCCATGCTGTTATTTAATTAATATTTCCTTTTCTGCTTTAGTCATTTTTTTGATCATTGCCTCTCGCTTACTGGCAGAAGAACGATCAACATGCATTTCATGGTACACGAGGGTTAATGGTCGGCGTGCTCTTGTATATGCTGCAGCCAGACGATCATTATGATTGTGCTCACTTAATCTTCGATTTATATCACGAGTAATACCCGTGTAGAGAGAGTTATCAGAACAGCGCAGGATATAGACTGTCCAATCCATTTTTTGATATTACTAATTAAGAACGAATTAATTAAGGTTCACGTACACAGAAAAACATACTACTGAGACGCATTAAGGAGTTCTTCAGCATCTGCCTTTGCGACATAATACCAACCTGTTGAATTCAATTTATAATATGCAATGACTTTTTCACGTCCCCGGTCAATATAAAAATAATGACCCGATTGTCCTCTGCTTATTTTATTGACCACATATTCATTTGAGAAAACTTCGAGTTCATCAATTGAGTTTATTAAAGTCCCTAGACCATAAGATTGAGCCTTATCTGATGAGGAGACGATGATTTTACCTTTATCATTAAGTAAATAAGTTTCTTCGAGCCCTTCCATACCATACATGGACATAAGTCGTTTACGAATATATTCCACAGTTAACTCAACACCTGCAACACCGATAAAGTTACCTTCGTTATCAAATAATGGGCTGGTAGCAGGTAACAAGAGACCGCGGCCACCTACATCTACATAAGGTTGCTGCCAGGTTATTCCGGTTTTATCCATCGTTGTTCTATACCAGGGACGTTGCCGTGGATCATAAGATTCAGGATAACCTGTTTTACCCGGATAATCGGCGATGATGCCTTCTTCCAGCCCAACATATGACCAAACCAGTGGCAGCCCATCTTTCATAAGAATCCTGCGTGCTGCTTCATCATCGTCTGGCGCTATAGTTTCTTTGTAACTTTTTAGCATCAATGATTTAAACGAATGCCTAATAGGATTCAAGCGTTGAAGTATGGGTTTAACATCATATTCACTTACGCCCGGTGCTAATTTATAAACGTGATAATCAACGCTGACAGGAAAACCATAGATTTCAGAAAATTTATAATCTGATGGGCCCTTACCGGGAATAGCTATAGTTTCATTGGTATAATATGGTGATTTATCAATACTACCCTGTGTTAACAGATTGGTTGCACCAATCGTCAGTCCTTCCAGTATTCCCGCATATTTTAGAAACTGCGCATCTATGTTCTGAGCCTTATTTGCGACCTTGTTAGTAAAGATATTTGTCTTTTGACCTTCATCCTGCGTTTCTTTCATCGTTTGCATTTGTGTTACCAGAATAGCAACGACTGATAAGAAGCTGGCAAGTACAGAATAAAGCATGATATTAACGGCTGCTTTTCTGTGATGTGTAATCCAGCGCATGAACTTCTGTTTTCTTGATTCTGGACGTGCCTTGATAGCTTCACCGTGCATGAAGCGACGAATATCATCAGCAAAATCTGCAACCGTAGGATAACGATCTTCAGGCATATATTGTGTCGCTTTTTTAACGATGGCTAATAATTGTTCCTGGTCATCAGCCTGTTTACCGTATACTGGTGGAGGATCGATATGTCCTCGACGCGCTTTCATCATCACTTCATCGGTGTTTTTACCGTTGATAGCACGATGAAATGTTACCAGCTCAAACAGGATTAAACCGAGAGCATACAGATCGCTGCGATGATCAAGAATGTCATGCTCACCTTCCGCCTGCTCTGGTGACATATACGCCGGAGTGCCCATTACCTGTCCCATCTTGGTCTTATCATCTTCATCCACTTCTTCGTGTCCGACCAATACTGTTTTATCACCAAATGTTTCTTTATCGACTTCAACCGTTTTCGCAATACCCCAGTCCATTACATAGACTTCGTTATAAGGTCCAATCATGATATTCAAAGGTTTTAAGTCACGATGGATTACGCCTTTGCGATGCGCATAATGCATCGCATCACAAACCTTCAGGAAATGTTCAAGTCTGGCGTGGAGGGTATGATGTTCATCTGGCGCACCAAATTCGACGTATTGATCCTGTGTTTCACGAATAAGGCCTTTTAAGGTTATGCCATCAATCAACTTCATGGCATAACCTACAGAGTCATTGGTCGTCATTAAATCATATACGGGTACGATGTTTGGGTGTTGTAACTGTGCAGTAACCTGGGCTTCCATATAAAATCGACCGAGATAGCTCGGGATTTTAGCCACATGTGCATGAATCTTTTTATATGCAACCGTACGATTGAGCTTATTGTCCCTCGCTATCAGGATTTCACCCATAGCGCCTTCATCGATTGATTCGAGAATAGTGTAATTTTCGTCATCAACGTAAGTGCCACTTATGTCCCTGGTTAAGACATCTGAACCAGGCTGTTTTTTACCCAGATCGCTAATATCACTGATATTTCCGATCGAGGTCAGTTCGATTTTTCCATGTGTTTGGATATTCTTGAATTCGTTTGCGGTGATTCGTTTCGTATTGTAGAGGTGGTGCACAAATTCATCTTCCGTATGTTCTCCATTTTCAGCCATAAATTCCTGACATAAGGATTCCAGCTCCGACAAACTTATGGAGATAATATTCTGTTTAATGGCATCGGTTAACATACGTGAAATACTACGAATTATTATGTCTGATTAATTGAGCAAAAATGGTATCTTTTCTGGACTGATAAAGCTAGCGATCGATTACTCATTAATTTTAAAGTGTTGATTATTTTACAAATATCTCGAGCAACTCATTCAGGTAACGTTTCCCTTTCAAGGTAGGCTTCAGGTGATTAAGTTGCCAATCAATCAGCCCCCGTTCTTCAGCTTGTTGCAATTCTTTTTCCGCACTCTTCAAGAGCATTCCGGTTCGTTCTGAAAACAGTTGTGTTTCAATACCATCGGTCAAACGAAGTGCATTCATCATAAACTCCAACGGTAACTCATCACGGATCAAGGTTCTTTTTTCGGTGATTGCTGCGTCAGTACCAGCCAGTTCTATATAACGTTTTGGAATTTTATGCCGGGCAAAACGTTCTATTTTCTTTTCTGCCACATTGGTAAGTTTTCCATGTGCGCCCGCACCAATACCAAGATAATCTCCAAACTCCCAGTAATTGAGATTATGGACAGCGGCATGCTTTGGTTTTGCATAGGCTGAAATTTCATATTGCTTATAGTTATTTTCGTCCAGAAAAACCTGTCCTTGTTCCTGCATGTTCCAGATAGCATCTTCATGGGGTAATTTAGGTGGTTTTGAATTAAAGACCGTATTCGGTTCGATCGTTAACTGATACCAGGAAATATGTGTTGGCAATTGCCTCACTGCTGTTTCAAGATCATGTAATGAATCATCTACTGTTTGCCCGGGCAAACCGAACATCAGATCAATATTAAAATTATCAAAGCCGGCCTGTCTGGTTAACGCTATCGCCTGTATTGCTTCATCAGCACCATGAATCCTTCCTAGTGACTTTAAGTGTTTGTCATTGAAACTTTGTACACCCAGGGACAAACGGTTGATGCCGATTTCCTTATAGCCATGAAATTTTTCCGCTTCAGCAGTACCGGGGTTCGCTTCAATAGTTATTTCTATTCCTGGCTTTATATTTAATCTGGCACGAATCGCACTAAGCAATTTATCCAGCGCTTCTGGTGAGAACAGGCTTGGAGTACCACCACCTATAAATACACTATGGATTGTTCTGCCCCATATTCGTGGCAGCTCCGATTCAAGATCTCGTATTAATGCATCGACATAACGTTCTTCTTCTATATGAACTTCTGACAATTCATGTGAATTAAAATCACAATACGGACATTTCTTAATACACCAGGGCAAGTGAATGTAAAGCGATAGTGGAATAGCTTCTTTAAAATTAAGCATGGGAGACAGACTCATTATGATTGACTTTATTTAGGCTGCTCTGGTTCAAGTTGAATTGGGGCAGGAGATATAATTTATTGTTATTAAGGATAGCGACGTCAATCAACTGTTCCTGATTTAAATTAATCAAGCACTGATTTCTTTAATCAAGGCTTTTAACGCTTGTCCCCGATGACTGAGCTGGTTTTTAATAGCTGGTGACAACTCAGCAGAAGTACAATCATGTGTCGGCACATAAAACATAGGATCGTAGCCAAATCCATTTGGTCCATGTGGCTCAGCGATCACAATACCATCCCAAATACCCTGACTGATTACTGGAGTTGGATCATCCGCATGTCTCAAGTAAACCATTAAACATACAAAGCGGGCTTTTCGATCCACTTCAGTTAACGGTTTGATCTCTTCAATAAGCTTATTTAGATTATCCTTATCCGTCGCATTTACGCCGGCATAACGTGCTGAATAGATACCCGGCCTCCCTTTCAAGGCAAGTACTTCTATACCCGAATCATCTGCTATTACCGGGTGACCGGTATACCGGGCTGCGTTACGTGCTTTGAGTAAAGCATTCTCCACAAATGTTAAACCAGTCTCTTCGATTTCCGGGACATTGAATTCCGATTGCGGAACGATACGAAAAGCAGTCCCATCGAGACATTCGTTTATCTCTCTGACCTTCCCCTGATTATTGCTGGCGAGAACTATTTGTCGCTTTTCCAAAATGATATTCCTGCATTGAATTACTGTTTTAGAGCGTTGCGTTGAAGTTCAAATAATTCAGTAATGCCTTTTTGTGCCAGACTTAACATACTATTCAGTTCATCCGGCGTGAAAGCATGTCCTTCTGCTGTGCCCTGGACTTCAATAAAATGATTTTCATCATTCATAACGACATTCATGTCTGTCTCAGCTGTCGAATCTTCAGCATAATCCAAATCAAGTACCGGCTCGCCATTGTGAATACCAACAGATATTGACGCTATCATGGCCTTGATCGGATTGGCCTGAATCAAACCATCTGCTTTAGCTTTATTAATAGCATCAACCAATGCTATGTAACCGCCAGTGATTGAAGCCGTCCGGGTGCCACCATCGGCCTGAATGACATCGCAATCGATGACTATCGTATTTTCACCCAATGCAGTCATATCAATAACCGCACGCAGAGAACGACCAATCAATCGCTGGATTTCCATAGTTCGGCCGCCTTGCTTGTTTTGTGATGCTTCACGACGCATACGCGATCCGGTCGAACGCGGCAACATACCGTATTCGCCCGTCACCCAGCCTTGTCCTTTACCACGCAAGAAGCCCGGGACACCGGAGTCAAAACTGGCATTACAGATAACTTTCGTATTGCCAAATTCGATCAAGACAGAACCTTCCGCATGACAGGTAAAATTTCGTGTTATTGTGACCGGTCTTAGTTGATCCGGCGAACGTCCGCTTGGGCGCATAGGTAACTCCAATATAAAAAGGGCTGCATTATAACGATAAATTGTGTCCGCGTATTTCCCATATACGACTGAAACGTTAGTATTAGCAAATAATGATAATGGAAGGATAGATTAATGATTAAAAGCATGACCGCATATGGCAGAGCTGAAGATTCAGGAAATTGGGGGGATGCCAGTTGTGAGATCAGAAGCGTTAACCATCGTTACCTGGAAATGTCTGTTCGGCTACCAGAAGAATTGCGTCCACTGGAACAGGCAATTCGCGATCGCATATCCAGTCAATTAAAGCGGGGTAAAGTCGACTGTAATATACGTTTTGAGCAACGTGAAACCTCTAAAGATGCATTAGCTGTCAATCAGGATCTACTAAATAAAATCATAGAGACCGCTGAAATAACACATGGGCAATTAAAAAATGCTGCTGCGATAAATCCACTTGAGTTGCTAAGGTGGCCCGGAGTTCTCGATAAGGATGCGCCGGATCCTGAGGCGATGAGTGCTCCTTTACTGAAATTAGTTGATCAAACTCTTATCGCCGTCGTTGAAACCCGCGAACGTGAAGGTGAAAAAACTAAGAAAATGATTCTTGACCGCTGTATAGCAGCCAAGGAGATCGTTACCCGGGTTCGTGAACAAATGCCAACGATACTTGAAGGCATTCGTGAAAAATTAACTTTACGTGTACAAGAACTTAATACCGAGCTGAATAATGAACGTCTCGAACAAGAGCTTCTTTTATTAACCCAAAAGATGGACGTTGCAGAAGAGATGGATCGATTAGACGCCCATATAGATGAGGTACAAAGAGTCCTTGAACAGTCTGATGCTGTTGGTCGACGACTGGATTTTTTAATGCAGGAAATGAATCGTGAATCAAATACATTAGGCTCAAAGTCAGCGCATTTGGATACTACCAACTCATCCGTCGATTTAAAGGTATTGATCGAACAGATGCGTGAACAGATTCAGAATCTTGAATAGTACAACTGTCACTTAAAAATACATTACACAAATGGCTAAAAATAAAAGCGGATCATTATTTATTATCGCTGCGCCCTCAGGTGCAGGCAAAACATCTTTAGTTAAAGCATTAATTAATGACATGGATAATGTCGAGGTATCTGTTTCGCACACAACACGTCAACCACGTGCAAGTGAAATGGAAGGAACTGCATACCACTTCGTTAATGAAAATGACTTCAAACAACTGATTAAACAAAATCAGTTTCTTGAATATGCGAAAGTCTTCGGCAATTATTACGGCACATCACGCGACTGGGTTAATACACAGCTTGCGGCAGGTAAAAATATTATTCTGGAAATAGATTGGCAAGGTGCGCAACAGGTAAAATCGCAATTGCGGAATAGTGTGACTATTTTTATTCTACCCCCAAGTTACCGGACTCTTCGAGAGAGGCTGGACTCGCGCCAACATGATGATACAGAGACGATTGAACGCAGGATGGATGCAGCACGCGAAGAAATATCACATTACAAGGAATTTGACTATATCATTATCAATGAAGATTTTGACATGGCCCTGACCGAGATTAAGACAATTATTACTGCTACTAATCTGGGTAGGTGCCGACAATCTGCTTTTTATGATGATTTTGTCAGTAAAATCATGAATCAAGAGGATTAATCACCGTTAGAACCGATTCATATATTGCCCAACGGCCTCACTATCCAGTAGAATAGCGCTCCACAAAAATTCTGGTTATTTACTAACCAGTAAGTATCTGAATATCACTTTACATTTAGGAATGAGGAATTTACATGGCCAGACTAACCGTTGAAGACTGCCTGGAAAATGTTGTTAACCGCTATGATCTGGTTTTATTGGCAAGCAAACGTGCACGACAAATTGCAATGGGTGCGGATCCATTGGTACCCGCAGAGAATGATAAACCTACTGTTATAGCGTTACGCGAAATCGCCGAGAATCTCGTTAATAACGACAATATCGATAAAATAAACAGATTCGATACAGAAGATGAATTCACCGAATCTGATTTTGGAATACCCACCGTAGAATAAACAACAATACACTCTTCATATTACAGAAAGGCGCAGCATGCGTCTTTCTGCTGTTGTATCATATAATTTCCGTACCTTATCCGGACATTTTTATAAACAATCGCTGTTGACTTATTACCAGTGCTAACGATTAACGACCTCAGTAAACTTATCGGTACCTATCTGCAATCAGATCAGGTCTTTAAAGTACAGCGCGCCTATTACTTTAGTGCCAAGGCACATGAAGGTCAGAAACGGGTCAGTGGCGAACCCTATATTAATCATCCATTGGAAGTCGCTCAGATTCTGGGTGAAATGCATATGGATCATCAAACCATCATGGCGGCCATTCTGCATGATGTTATCGAAGACACCCCTACGGCTAAAGCACAACTTAGACGTAAATTCGGCAAGGGAGTGACTGAGCTGGTTGATGGCGTCAGTAAACTGGACAAAATCAAGTTCGAAAACTCCGCTGAAGCACAGGCTAACAACTTTCGTAAAATGTTGATGGCAATGAGTAATGATATCCGTGTCATTCTGGTTAAACTCGCTGATCGCTTGCATAACATGCGGACTCTGGAGGCGTTAAAACCCGAAAAACGGCGTCGCATTGCACGTGAGACACTTGAAATCTATGCCCCAATTGCATTAAGACTCGGGCTTAACTCTATCCGTTTAGAGTTGGAAGAACTTGGTTTTGCTACCTTATATCCAATGCGTTATCGAATTTTAAATGAACAAATAAATAAAGCCCGTGGTCATCGCAAGGAAATTATAATTAAAATCCGAACTGCGTTAAAACGGCGTATGCGCCAGGAAAAGATTCCCGGGCAAATCCTGGGCAGAGAAAAGCACCTTTATGGCATATACCAAAAGATGCGAGAACAGCATTTGTCATTTTCAGATATTTTTGATGTCTATGCCTTCCGCTTGATTGTTGACAATGTTGATACCTGCTATCGCACATTAGGCACAGTACATAATTTATATAAACCTGTCCCCGGCAAGTTCAAGGATTACATTGCCATCCCCAAAACAAATGGTTATCAATCACTACACACAGTTTTGTTTGGCCCATACGGCGTTCCTATTGAGATACAGATCCGCTCCAAAGATATGAATAATGTCGCAGAAGTTGGGATTGCAGCGCACTGGCTCTATAAGGCAGAGGGCAAAGCAAAAACATCTAACCGAGTAGATAGTGATCGCAGCAATGTCCACCGTCGAGCCAGAGAATGGTTGCGTAATATTGTAGAAATGAATAAATCAGCGGGGAATCCGGAGGAATTTTTTGAAAATGTAAAAATAGATCTATTCCCGGATGAAGTTTATGTCTTCACCCCTAAGGGAAAAATTATGGAGTTACCCAGTGGTTCAACTGCTGTAGATTTTGCTTACGCTATACATACCGATATTGGCAACCGTTGTGTAGGTGCAAGAATTAACAGAAAGTTGGCTCCACTTGGTACGCATCTGACTAACGGAGCGACGGTCAGTATTATAACTGCGAAAAGTGGTCGGCCTAATCCAGCCTGGCTAAACTTTGTGACGACTGTTAAAGCACGAACTCAAATAAGACATTTCCTTAAAAATCTGCAAAATGATGAAGCTATTGCATTAGGCAAACGCCTTTTGAATCGTGAACTGGAACCTTTTGGAATTACATATCAGGATATTAGTAAAAAGGATATGTCCTTTTTACTTACTGAAAATAACCTTGAACATGTGGATAACTTGTTTCAAGAGATTGGACTTGGAAATAAAATGGCGCCGCTATTTGCCAGACAAGTCGTTGCTATAGAAAAACTCACTCCACTAGAAGTCAAGAATGCTTCTTCCACAAATACCACGCCATTATCGATTAAAGGAACTGAAGGTCTGGTGGTCAATTTTCCGAAATGTTGTTACCCAATCCCCGGCGACCCTATCCATGGCTTCGTGACATCCGGACGCGGTATTGTGATACATCGTCAGACCTGTAAAAACATTGCAGAATTTAGAAATCATCCAGAGAAATGGATACAGGTTGAGTGGGAAGAAAATATTGATCGCGAATTCCAGGTAATGATCCGTCTGAATTCGAGTAACCAAAGAGGGGTCCTTGCTAATGTTGCTGCAACAATCGCTGATGCCGGTGCTAATATTGAAAAAGTAGAAATGATGGAACGAGATGATCGTTACGCTGACCAGCGATTTACGATTGATGTAAAAGACAGAGTACATCTGGCCGATGTAATCAGAAAAATCAGAACCATTAAAAGTGTTTCGCAAATATCGCGCGCCTAGAAAATCTCGAATTAATTCCAGACTAAAATTCAAAAACTTAAATAAGACTATCTGACATATTAAACAGGGGGCAATAATGCAACGAGAAATCATATCCACTACTGATGCGCCACAAGCTATAGGCACTTACTCACAAGCAGTAAAAGTTGGCGACACAGTATATCTATCAGGACAAATCCCGTTAGTACCAGAAACAATGGAACTCGTTGAAGGTGATATGCGTGCTCAAATCACTCGCGTTTTTGATAATCTTGCCGCTGTGGCAATAGCTGCCGATGGTAGCCTGGCTGACATTAGTAAATTGAATATTTTCCTCACAGACTTATCACACTTTCCTTTAGTGAATGAGGTTATGGCTGAATACTTTTCTGAACCTTATCCTGCTCGTGCTGCTGTCGGTGTTGCCAGTTTACCAAAAGGTGCTTTGGTTGAAATGGATGCCATTATGACACTTTGAGTTAACCTGATTAGCATAATTTTAAACAACATTTACAACATCGCATGGCATTCAACTAATTGCTTTGACATTTAATAAGCAACATTCGCTTTCAGATCCGGTCACTGTCCTGAGCGGGGTTGGAATCCGCCTGGAGGAAAAACTCAACCGCATTGGAATTATTAATGTACAGGATTTACTGTTTCATTTACCACATCGTTATATTGATCGCACACGTATAACACCTATCGGTACATTACTGCATGGACATAACGCTTACATTCAGGGAGAAATAGAACTTACACAAATTCGTTATGGAAAACGGCGCTCATTATTATGTCGAATCAGTGACGGAACAGGTGCGATCGTTTTACGCTTTTTTTATTTTTCACGCGCACAGGAAAAAGGCTTGCAACGTGGCTTATCCATACGCTGTTATGGTCAAGTTCGTCGTGGACCAAATTCACTGGAAATTATTCATCCGGAATATCGCGTGCTGGATATACACCAGAATGATGAACTGGAAGAACAGTTGACCGCAGTTTATCCCAGCACAGAAGGTTTGCAGCAGGCACGTCTACGTAAATTGACCGATCAAGCCTTGCTGACCTTGAATAATAACAAACAAGGTTTGATTGAATTACTACCGGGCAATATTTTATCTACGCAAAATTTACCCACCCTGATTGATGCATTGAAATATGTGCATCGTCCACCACCTGATGCTGATGTTCAAAGTCTGATAGCGGGCCAACATCCGGCACAGAAAAGACTCGCCTTTGAAGAATTGCTTGCCCAACAATTAAGCTTGCTTGAATTGCGCAATGAATTAAGAACGGAACATTCCCCCTCGTTCGCTACGAGTAAATATCTGGTCAGAAAATTTTTAGATAGCCTGCCATTCACGCTAACAAATGCACAAAAAAGGGCTTATGACACTATAGCGTCAGACTTGAATAAAACAGTGGCTATGTTGCGATTGATTCAGGGCGATGTCGGTTCAGGTAAGACAGTGGTTGCAGCATTAGCTGCATTGCAAGCTATAGAGGCGGGTTATCAAGTCGCTATCATGGCACCGACAGAATTGTTAGCAGAACAGCACTACAATAATTTCACATTATGGTTAAAACCATTGAATATCGATGTTGTTTTTTTAACCGGGAAACTGAAAAAATCAATAAGAAATGAAGTTGAAAACCGTTTACAAGATAAGACACCACTTGTTGCAATTGGGACACATGCTCTTTTTCAGGAAAGCGTAAGCTTTGCAAAACTAGGCTTGATAGTAATTGATGAGCAACATCGTTTTGGTGTGCATCAACGGCTTGCCTTACTGGAGAAAGGCCAACGACATGAAACATTCCCACATCAGCTCATCATGACCGCAACGCCGATACCACGTACATTGACCATGACTGCTTATGCCGACCTGGATCATACCTTGATAGATGAATTACCACCCAATCGTAAATCAATCGGCACCAGCGTTATTTCAAATGAACGTCGCGAAGAGATTATAGAGCGGATAAAACATGTCTGCGCCGAAGGACGTCAGGTTTATTGGGTGTGCACCTTGATTGAAGAATCAGAAACATTGCAATGTGAAACAGCAATTGAAACTGCAGACAAACTTACAGAAAAACTGCTATCAATTAAAATCGGACTGATACATGGGCGTATGAAGTCAAATGAAAAAGAAACCATAATGCAGGATTTTAAAAATGGTAAAATAAAGCTTCTGGTTGCAACAACAGTTATAGAAGTTGGTGTAGATGTCCCTAATGCCAGCTTGATGATTATAGATAATGCCGAACGATTCGGTCTTTCACAATTACATCAATTACGTGGTCGCATCGGACGTGGAGAGATTAAAAGTGATTGTGTTTTAATGTATCAACCTCCACTCGGCGAACTGGCACGACAACGACTGGAGATCATGCGTACCAGTAGTGATGGCTTTTTAATTGCAGAAAAAGATCTTGAATTACGTGGTCCTGGAGAAGTGTTAGGCACTCGACAGGCGGGAATACCTGATATGCGTGTTGCAGATCTGATGCGTGATGCACACTTATTGCCAGAGATTCAAAACACAGCGAAAACTTTACTGGTCGAACACCCCGACAAGGTAAAACTGTTAATCGAGCGTTGGCTTGGGAAAAGTCTGGATTACAGTAATGTTTAAAATCAAAGGAAAATAATAATTGAAACTGCAGTGGCAAAATAAACTGGATGCTGAAACAGGACTTGATGATCCTGGGTTGTATGAATTTCTATTTCAGGAGGGTTCACTCTCACGTTTTATAGAAGTGAACTGTAATGGTACATTTCATATTGAACTAAAAAATGAAACATGGAGCCAGCCTCTGTCAGATGAAATTGAATTACTTTCATTAGGTGAAAATGAAATTACATTTATTCGGGAATCATGGTTAAAATGTGACGATAAAAGGCTAGTTTACGCACGAACAGTAATTCCACGCGCAACGTTTGAAAAAGAAAGTGAAGAATTACTGCAACTGGGTAACAAACCGTTAGGAAATATCTTATTTAATGATAGTACGACTTACCGAAGTAATATGCGCTATGCGAAAATCCCTATAGATTGTAATCTTCATCAACAAGCAACTATGGGTAGTAAGATTGCCGGGTTTTTATGGGGCAGACAATCTCTCTTCTATATCAACAATAACCCATTACTGGTCACTGAAGTATTTTTACCAACAATCCTGGAATGCAACAAAAACTAAAAGACAATTTAAACAGGATATCAGGACTCTGTCATACGCTTTGGACGGCGATGGTTTTGATTCTGAAGGATCTCTCGGCCAGGATTAAACGAAACATGCCTGTGGTGCATGAACGCTTACGCCAGTATTCATTACTGATCAGACTCGACCGACCAATTGGAATCCTGCTCTTATTATGGCCAACATTATGGGCTTTGTGGATGGCAGCTGAAGGATTTCCCAGTCCGGGTGTTTTTACCGTTTTTGTACTTGGTGTGTTTTTAATGCGATCCGCTGGTTGCGTGCTCAACGATATTGCAGATAGACAGTTTGACCCGCTAGTATCACGTACTCGAACACGGCCATTAGCCACAGGAAAAGTAAGCTCTGCTGAAGCGCTATACGTTGCAATCAGTTTAATTCTAGTCGCCTTTCTGCTTGTATTAACAACTAATCAATTGACCATACAATTGGCATTAATTGCGGTAATACTGGCGGGGATTTATCCATTCATGAAACGGTTCACCTACCTGCCTCAGTTTTTTCTTGGCTTGGCATTCGGCTGGGCCATTCCCATGGCGTTCGCTGCACAAACCAATGCTATACCACAAATTGCATGGCTTTTGCTCATTGCGAATATTCTCTGGTCGGTTGTATATGATACGATGTATGCCATGGTTGACCGTGAAGATGACCTCAAGATTGGGATTAAATCCACTGCAATTTTGTTTGATGATGCAGACCGAGTTATTATCGGGATTATTCAAGTGCTGGTATTAGTAACATTAATTGCTGTCGGTAGACAAGCTCAACTTGGTCCGTTTTATTTTATCAGCCTTGGTATTGCTGCCTGCTTTTTTATGTATCAATTAAAATTAATCTGGCACAGAAAAACCGAGCAATGTATGCGTGCATTTTTGAATAATAACTGGTTCGGGCTTACTATTTTTACAGGATTATTTCTGGAATATTTAAATTAGGCGCATCATGAATAAATTAATTATAACAATAACCTTTTTAACCCTATTTCCTTTTTTACCTGTTCAAGCTGATGAGAATCAAATTCTTGTTGAACAGGAATGTAAACGTATTGGTGACAAATTAGGCAGTGTCAATGTTAATGATTGTCTGGCAATCAATCTCGTAGCTACAGATGGACGTTCAGTTAAAGGAGCCCCGATATTATTAAAAGAATATCCGCCACTCCCAAGTCGGTCACCGCTAGGGAAAGTTTTATTAATAGGTGGAATCCATGGTGATGAATATTCATCGGTTAGTATAATTTTTAAATGGATGCGAATCCTGGATGAATATCACTCCGGGCTGTTTCATTGGAATATTATCCCTTTGTTAAACCCTGATGGTCTATTAAGAAAAGACTCGCAACGTATGAATGAAAATGACGTTGATCTAAATCGTAACTTCCCTATGGAAGATTGGGAAAATACGGCGCTTAAATACTGGGTAGATAAAACGGACAAAAACCCAAGACGTTATCCCGGTAAAGCAGCATTAAGCGAGCCTGAATCAAGCTGGCTAGCTGAGTATATCAATGAATTTAATCCCGATGTGATTGTCGCAGTTCATGCACCACATGGAATAGTTGATTACGATGGTCCGCGCAATGGTCCTTATAAATTAGGACGTCTTTATCTAAACTTATTAGGGACCTATCCAGGTTCGTTGGGTAATTATGCTGGTATTCAGCGTGAGATACCGGTCGTGACGATTGAACTTCCCTACGCCGGAATCATGCCGACCAGAAGTGAGATAAGCAGTATCTGGCGTGATATGGTGAAATGGTTAAGTGAGAATATTACGGAAGAAGCCTACATAGAATCACTGGATAAAAATCAGGTAGCCGCCCCTTCATAAATAATTCGCCATTGGCCATCGTTTTCCTTACGCCAATACTGACGTTTAGTAAATTTTTTATGAAAATTATCACTGGCATAATCCTGATCAAATGTGACAACCATTAACTGATCTTCACCGGGATAAAGAAATATACTGGTATCTGTCAGGTTTACCTTAATGAATTTTTTTGATGGATTAACCCGGCGTTTATATTCAACCCAGGAATCATAGTCTTTACCCAGGCCTGAATATTCTTTTGAATAATGGCGAAGATATAAATTTGCATCTCGACTCTCCCAGTCCTGACGCCATGTTTCAACAAATTTTTCATAGTCATCGCTGCGTTTTTGCCATTCCTGTTTTGAAACCCAATCGATAGAATCAGAAATGATAACGGGTGTGTGTCCTTTTTTAATAAATGGCGAAAGGATATTTAAATCCTGATTACTAACAATCACACAACCATTACTGTCTCTTGGTGGACGACTATAGGTTTTGCTGGGTGTCCCATGTAGCCATATACCGTAACCCGTACGTCCATGACGCTGATCCCAGGCATTAGGGTAATTTATAGGGTATGCTCCATCACCATAAAGATCAGGCAATTCGTCCGGCTTGATAAAGCCAGTGACAAAATACACGCCAACAGGAGTCTTTTTATCTCCTTCCATATATTTTCCCGTACCATTCTTGCCTATCGTGATATAAAAATCCTTGGTCAAGGTTGGCACACCATTTTTATTTTCAAATAAAAATAAACGTGAACGGGAAGAATCAACAACGATAATATGATCCTGTTTGTTTGCAATTTGTATTAATGAAGAAGGTACCTTGTTTCGATCAACAGGCGCCTTGTAATATCGCCAACGCGCCTGAACCTCATCTCTAAGGGCTGTGATACGTTCAAATGAAGCATTTGGGATATTACCAAAATCAGTAATGATTTGAGAACGAGCCAACATTAAGTCTGCATACATTAACTGGGCGGCTTTAAAATCCGGATTTATTTGTATCAATTGACTTAAATCTTTTAGCGCTTCTTTGATATTATTGTTTTTTATATGTTCTACAGCATTGATTAACAAACCCTCAGAGTGAGTCTCTAACCCTTGATCAGAGGTTGCTTTGGAGAGTAAATCGCCAGCATTTACATGCAAAGTGAAACTGCAAATAAAAATTATAAAGAAAAGAGGCTTACAATTAATCTTCATCACACTAAAAATTAACGCGTTATCTCCTTTGTAATCAACCATTTATCTGAAACCTTGCGCATTAATAGTTCTTTTTTAACCTTATCGCTATAAGTATTAGACTGATAGCTCTGTGTGAATTTAATTTCAGCATAATCTTTCCCATGCAGATTAATTTTTACACCAGATAATGTGACCTTGATATAGCTGGGTTTGGCTGAACGTATATACCGATCCTTTTCCCATTCCTTACGGCTCAATTGATTCGGTGGCACAAATTCCTGCGCATAACTCGCAAGATATGTTTTTACATCCTGTGCAGACCAGGCATTGACCCAATTCTTCACCGCTGAATCTACATCAATTCTATTTTGGGCAATAACTTCTTCAACATTCTCTTTTTCTGGCTCGGGCGATGTGACTTCAGCCTGCTGCGTATTTGTGGCTACGACTTCAGTCTTGACCGGGACAGCAAGCTCTTCCTTATTGGTGATGATGGTTTTCGGGGGAGCGGAAATTAATTCATTGACCAATGATAATTTTTCTCGAGCAGTTCTATTACTAGTGTCCAGTTCCAATGCCTGATTATAGGCTCGACTGGCCATTTTGGCATAAATATCACCCAGATTTTCATGCGCTGTGGCATAACTTGGATGGGTATTAATAGCATTTTTGAGAGCTGCTTCAGCTTCAACATATTTCCCTTGTGCAGCATAGACAACAGCTAGATTATTATAAGGTTCTGGTAAATCCGGGTTATTTGTCGTTAGCTGAATGAAAACCTGTTCAGCCTCACTAAATCGATCCAGGCGTGTCAAAATCAGGCCTTTCATAAATTGTAATTTAATATCTGACTTATTTGACGCAAGTTGATCTTCAGTGTGCGTAAGCGCTTTGTTAAATTGTTCCTGATTAATTAAAAGCTGAATGTCGTTATATGCAGGTTCAGCATGGCTACTGGCTATACACAATAAGCTCAACCAAATGGAAATAATAATTTTATAAAAGGTCATGGACGTTCCATTAATAATATATTGATATACCTATTCAATCCGTTTTACCAGATTGGAGCCCCGAGAGGGAATCGAACCCCCAATAGGTGATTACAAATCACCGGTTATACCATTTAACTATCGGGGCAATAAACACTATTGCCTCAGAGTATATCAATACTTAATTCTTGCGTGGAAATTTTGTGGGCATATTCTAAGGATTTCCTTATTGCATAGCAATTTCATTGCAATCAACTGGTAATGCGTTAAATCTTGCTGGCAATCCGGTGAACAAATCATTTACATAATAAGAGTCTTTGATAACACGGACGTCAAACCAATGTATTTTATTCCCCCCGGAATAAGGTATGACAACAGACTGATATCTCTTTGCTTTAATCTCATTCAAGCGGCGGTTGATGGCAGCTTGGCTGGAAAACAAACCCAATGAAATGGCATTTGACAGATCCCCTTCATTTATCAACCTTATATCTTTTACTCCTTTAAGCTGCAAGTCTTTCATTGCTGCCTCAGCTGAAGCCCGCGAATCACGTGGTGTCAAATAAACCCAGAATAATTGTCTGCCCTGCTCGTCCGTTTCCTTTTGCTTATAAAAAATACCTCTATCATCCAGCCACTCAGATAATAGATTAGATTCTTTCAGGTTAGGGATCGGCCCATATCGATAGCATACGGGAACTTCGGGCGCTGAATAAGTCGTCAATGTATTATTTTCAAAATCCGGGACTATAGTCATATTGTCCTGTTGCAGTGTATTCGTTTCTGAGAGGAGTGATTCAACCAGTTTTTCTGTATTTGGATTTAAAGCAACGGGCAACACTGGTTCAGAATTAAAATACTCCAACGAATTTTCAGTTTCGGGCATGTTACGGATTCTTGTTTCCGGAAGTTCATCAAGTTCGCTTAATAATGACAGCCGTTGTGTACCCGCAGGGATTTTGACCGCATCTGATACATTGGCATAATCCAACTTCACATCACGATCCATTTCCCAGCCCAAATAAACAACATTAACGACCAGTAATAAGATAAATAACCATTTCATGTCGAATTCTTTTGAGCGATTAAAAGTCCATTTAATACCAGATTAGGCTCATATTTAAATGGTTCTTTAAGTAAGGGATTAATTAATTCTGCCATACCACCGGATATTATACATGTGGGCGAAGCGTGTAATTCATTTTGCATATTATTCACAACACGATCGATCATTGAAACTGCGGCAAGAAAAGCACCGTTGTTTATAGCTGCTTGAGTATTATTCGCATATTCAAGTGAAGCAAGTTTATTAATAGACACTTTTATGCGTGCTGTATTCATAATAAGTGCTTGCTGCATTAATTCTACACCAGGAACAATATACCCACCCATATGATTCCCGCCATCATCAATAGAATCAATAGTTAATGCACTGCCACAGTCTACAATACACAAAGCTGATTGATATTTATCCCAGGCAGCCAGCATCGCTAACCAGCGATCAAGTCCTAACTGTTGTGTATCAATATAACTATTTTTAAGCCCATTTAATTGTGCGCTGACACGAGGTTCCCATAACTGACGTTGCCAGTGTTGTTGTACCCAATTATCGAGGTGCGTGTATACATCCTGACCTGCCACATTCGAGAGCAACACCTCGGTCGGCGCTTGTAAGGATGAAAGGTTTTCCTGGAGACTGTGTTCAATATTATCTTTTTGGTAACTAAAAGCACCTTCACTTTCAAACCGAAGATTATCTTCCATTGCCCAGTTAACAGACGAATTACCAATATCCAGCAAGAGCTTCATTGTTTTAGCCTCAAACTAATTTCACCTGCGGTATATCGTTCCACTACACCATCGACAAGCATCAATAATTGCCCCTGATCATCCACCCCTTTTAACACGCCTTCAATTTTCTTATCAGACATAACTAATTTTGCTTCACGCCCCCTATAGTGATCAAACTGCCGCCACTCATCTATAAGTTTTGTACTAACGCCCGCTTGCACGTCGTGAAGCACTTCAAATACATTCGATAATAATGTGGCAACGATATAGTTCCTGGACAATCGTTTATTGCTCAGATTACATATATCACACACAGCCTGATCAATATCAGAAATAATTTTAGATGGTAAGTTGTAATTAAGCCCGATACCGACGACGACATCAACCGGACCACTCGCCTCGCCGCGCAACTCCAGTAATATTCCACCTAACTTTTTATCATTCACAACCACATCATTGGGCCATTTTAAACTAACATCTATTAAACCTGATTGGAGTAAAGTACGAGCCACTGCAACGCCCATATACAGTGACAATAACCCCAGAGCGCCTGGCGCTATATCAAAATGCCAGGCCACACTAAGACTAATCCCGCTAGCCAGTGGAGAAACCCACTTTTTACCTCTGCGACCTCGACCTTCAGATTGATATTCTGCTAAAACCACCTTGCCATGAACTTCTGCTGTCGCTAACTGATTTAATAATATGGCGTTTGTTGAACTTGTTTTAAACAGCACCTCTATATTATTACAGTATTGCTTGGCCTGAGATGTTAATGAGGCTTTAATTAAATCTTCAGACAACAATTCGACAGGAGCTACGAGGCAATATCCCTTTCCACGGACAGCTTCAACAGGCAGCCCGAGCGATTCAATCTGTTTTATCGATTTCCATATTGCTGCTCTCGAAACTTTTAATTTCGCAGCAAGTTCCTGGCCTGAATGAAAATGACCATCTGCTATCGCAGATAGAAGATCGAATTGCCCTTTGTGCATAAGATAAATACTGAAATGACGGTAACGGTAATTATATCATCAGCCTGATAACAGCAATTAGGCTGATTTTGGCGGGTCTGGATATTGAATATTTAATTGAAAATGCCGATATACATTAAACAAACGTGATATTAATTATTATACGCCGAATAAAATTGAGAAATTAACTAGATATCTTCTTTGCGTAGAGTGGCATCATCATCGTCTTCATCAGGAACATCGGTATCACCGTCGTCCAACATGATAGTCTCATCTTCAGAATCAATGTCATCTTCATCTAATATAAATTCTGGTTCATCTGCACTTTGATTATCAGCAGGCAATTCACGAATTATAGTATCTTCTTCATCCGGATCAGGCTCGTACAAATCCGAAAGTTCATCACCCGTGTCCGGGCCAGTCAAATCGAAGTCCATATCTGAGTCTGCAGTTTTAATTAATTCTTCCTCGCTCAATACTTCTGAAGCACCATGGTCACGCATTACCGTTGCTTCCTCATCCTCATCAACAACTGGCTGATTGGCGAAGACTGTATTGGAAATAACAGTCATGCCGCTATCTTCCATCTCCGGCATAATGAATTCAAACTCACATTTGTGTAATCGAATTCGATCACCATGCTTTAATCTGACTTCAGTACTCACTGCTTCACCATTAACAAAAGTGCCATTAATACTACCTTGATCAATAATCCAGAAGGAATAATCTTTATATTCAATTAATGCGTGACGACGACCAATAGTTGTTTCATTCACTACAATATAGTCGAGGTGATCAGTATCCTTTCCAGCAACCCGACCAAACATGACTGGCTTGGTACTCAGTTTGTGTGTCTGCTGATCTGTCTTTCCTTGCAAGTCATTAATGTATGCCTCTTGCACAGATTCATTTGCAACTGCTTTTAAATCACGATTGCGTCGTAATAGCAGTATGAGTATGCCTAATAATGTGATGGTTAATACAATTGCCGCTGCAATCATAATAATCGATCGAATTCGCTCTTCCTGTCCCATCGTCTGCGCCGGCACTTCGATAATGACCGGTGGTGGTGCTTGTTGCTGTACTACTGGAGCCGGGGTATCTATCACAGGAACAGGCTCTACTATTTCAGGTTCAGGAGGTGTATTGATGATTGTATTAATCTGCTCAAAGACATTTTGTAGATCACTCGCTTGCAACGCCCGATAGTACTCACCATTGGTTTTCTGAGCGATTGATTGTATTAACTGGAAATCAGCTGCTTCTGTAAAAGCAATACCAAATATCTTGATCTCATTATCAGCTGCATCCGGAGCCAGATCTTCACGCAACCATTTTGATTTTTCCAGATCACGATCTGGTGCACCCGTATCAACGATGCCATCCGTCATAAAGATGATAGATTTTTCTGCTTCTGGGCGTCCATTATTCTTCAATTCATAAATTGCGCGCTCGATACCAGCAGGACTGTCGGTAAAAAGTCCTTTGTAATTTATTTCTTCGATACTATTGAGTATCGCGTCACGGTTATTTAATGACGCATTTGTCAATGCGACCGGAAGCCGAACCCCCTGGTCGAAAATAACGATACCGACCCGTGTATGTTCATCCTGCTGACTTATGAACTCCTTTACCGCTTTTGTTACCAGAAAATTCGGATCATTTTTTTTCATACTACCGGAGTTATCCAGTACTAAAATTACATCCTTGATAAGCGGAACAGATGCTTCAAACAGGAACTCCTCTTCGACAAGATCTTCATCTATACTAATCGCAACTTCGTCCTCAAGCATATCATCGACAGCTAAAGCTTCTGTTGGCTCTGGTTCTGCATTAATACTTACAGACACCAGTAGTAGTAGGGTTTGTATAATTAGTCTGAACATTTTATCCATCGTTTAACGTATTAAGTCACTGAGAGCGCACATTATATGTTTATTAAGAATATACTGAAATGTTTTACTGATTTCAGTTTGAAGTCTGCCTAGCCACCAATAGCCACCGGTTTTCCGGGTGTACTACTCCATTCACTCCAGGAACCTGCATATAATTTTGGACAATTTAGCCCTGCATGCGTTGCCGCCAGCAAATTATGGCACGCGGTCACGCCTGAACCACAATAAACTACCGTATCCTCAGATTCAATATCGCCCAATATCACATTAAACTCCTGCTTGAGAAGCCGTTTAGATTTAAAAACGCCCTTTTCAGACAAATTGTCCTTCCAAAAACGATTAATCGCACCCGGAATATGTCCAGCTGCTTTGTCTATAGGCTCATGTTCTCCTCTGTATCTTGCAGGATCTCTTGAATCAATGATGCGTGTAAATTTTTCGACATCTCCTATGTCTACTACATCCAGTTCTGTCACATTGTTATTAAATTCAGTTGTCACTCTGCTCTCTATATCGAGACTGATTGGCCTTTTAGCGGCATTCCATGCTTGCCAGCCGCCATCAAGCACAGCAACCTTTTTATGTTGCACCTGCCTTAGCATCCACCATAACCGTGCCGCGAATGAACCAAACACATCATCATAGACAATTACCTGCATATCGGGACGAATGCCCAGCTCGGAAAATAGCAATTTCATTGTGCTAGCCGTGGGCAATGGGTGTCGACTTCTATTAGTCGAAGGTGACCGACTCAAATCATCATGTAGATCCACATAAATTGCACCAGGTATATGACCTTGCCGATAGGCCTCTTTACCTGCATGCTTATCCATCAAATCATAACGTGCATCAAAGATCATCCAGTCAGGACTTTTGTAATTGCTAAACAAGTCCGTTTCATTAATTAATGTAGTAAACATGCTGGCCACCTGAATAGAGTAATAACGCACATAATTTTGTTTCATTTTATAATGCTGACGACATGATAAAACTACAACCCCATTACTACAGAACTTTCATAATATTTTTTATTACGCACCTATTATCGGGTTGTGCCTCAATAAATTATTATGCCCAATCGATTCAAGGTCAATTTGAAGTTATTCAAAAACGACAGAATATAAATGACTTACTGATGGAAAACGAAATATCAGGCACGCTTCGGAACAAGCTTCATACAGTCCTGGAAATTAGAGAGTTTTCAATTAAACAGCTTGGAATGCCCGAAAATAAGAGTTATTTGTCTTACGTTGATCTTGAACGTGACTATGTAGTCTGGAATATATTTGCAACGGAGGAGTTTTCAATTGAACCTATAAAGTGGTGTTACCTGATTGTCGGTTGTCTGGACTATCGCGGTTATTTTGCAGAATCAGATGCACGAAAACATGCACAAAATCTAGAAGTAAAAGGGCTAGATGTCTACCTAGGTGGTGTATCTGCATATTCAACACTGGGCTGGTTCAATGACCCTGTATTAAATACAATGTTACGCTGGAATGATATAAGACTCGCAACTGTAATTTTCCATGAGTTGGCTCATCAACAACTTTATATTAAAAACGATACGGAATTTAATGAAGCGTATGCTGAGGCAATCGCTACCATAGGTGTAAGAAAATGGCTTAGTCAAAAATCTGAAGAACAATATGGGGATTATGTTGACTCACAAGATCAGGAGGATCAGTTCATATACCTCGTTATGAAATATAAGTCATTATTGAGCAAATTATACCAGTCCGGGCAAACTGAACAATCCATGCGTACCCACAAAAAAGTACTGTTTGATAACATGCGTAATGAATATGCTGTCCTGAGGCAAGGCTGGACGAAAGATGTCTACGCAGGCTGGTTTTCAACTGAACTTAACAATGCAAAATTCGCCGCAGTCGTCACCTACAAAAAATATATTCCTGCATTTTTAGAAATATATGAAAAACTTAATGATTTAGATGAGTTCTATTCTTTTGTTAAACAATTGTCGAATTGTAGCCCGGCCCAACGAAGAATAAATTTGGAAAAGCGTACGATTAAAATTGAATGCTAAATGGAAACTGTTACAATTTAGCGACAAAACGGAAAGACATAAGAAAACGGCTTTTAGCGCTGACCCAAATTTAAATATGTGAAATCATCCACATTTAAAGCGTTTAAAAAATCAGTTTAGAGTAAATTCTATATTGGCTGAGATATGATTATGGAAATAACCAACACGTTACTTATACGGTATCACTACATAAAGTCCTCATTAATATGTTAAATAAATTTTTCACCAAGCCAATAGAATTATCCATCGGTGAACAGAACCTTAAATTTTGTTCCTTGTCCGATTTCGAGTTTAGCCTTTCAGGCCGTACGTCTGTGCCTTCTAAAAAAATTACTGGCATGGTGAAGTTCTCTCTGGATGAACTTAAAAAAGAAGCAAGAACTATAAAAGAGATTGAAAAACGATTTGTCGGAATTTTGTCGAAATCAATCGAAAACCCTGACAGTATTAATCGTGCCTTACGGGAAATGGATGCTCAGATTTTTTCGCAAGATCATAACTGGCGCTTAATCATTGGCGCTCTGCACAGCGGCGACGATGAATTAAACGAATTTCGTCGAGTTGCACTTGTAAAATACATGCAATACCTCTCGTCTAGGCAAGAGATAATAAAATATCTCTATTCCGAAAAGAAAAGATCGTTAAATGACGCAAGCGATTCAGACGCTGGCGGAGAATTTAAAGATACGATCATGCTTGAAAATACGGTTTTTGAACCTATTTCAGGAGAATACAGCGGCGGTGAGATGGAAAAAATGCCTAAAGGTGAAAATGTGACCATCAAGATGAAGCCAGGCAAAAAAATTGTAATTTTATTATCAAAAAACAGCTGCAAGTTAGTTGCGGGGGAATCGGGCTGCAAATTTATTGATGATGTCGGACGCAGTTACGACTTAAGAATTGGCAAGAACATTATAGGCCGTGATAGCAAGAGCGATATTATGATGGACCCGAAATTAAGAGATATTTCACGCATGCATCTGGTCATTGAAATGGATGATACTAATACGTTATACCTGACTGATCTTTCTGCCCACGGTACCTATCTGCCAGCAAAGTACCTCGAGAGTCATACTATGTAGGACACAATCAACTTCCGCCAAATATTCCTTTTATTTTTCCAACTAAACCTTCTTTTGCGCGTTTTTTTGCTGCGCTGGCTCTGGCTTGATCAGCCTTGCTCAAAGGTTTACCTTCCTCATCGATAGACTTACTTATTGTTTTACCCGTCAATAATGCTTCAATGCGTACTGCGGCATTTGGACATACTTTTTTCTTAACCTTGTTGATAATGTACTCATCGTCATATTCCTTTGCTCGAAGGTCATCGATAACTTCCTTGACCAGTTTATCTTCTTTTTCCTTTCTCAACGCCACGTAGAGAGCTTCCAGCAAGCTTTCTGACCACATCGTTTTAATTTCGGTCATTTCAGGTGATTTATCGCTCATTGATCCGGCCCCACAAGTAATTACTGTATTGTTAAATATTATCAGATGATTATAGAAAAATAATAATCTATTCAAATACATAATAATAATCATTTCAATAAGGATAGCCTATCCAGACCATAAATTAGCCAATTTATTCGAATCTGGACTATAAATATAAAGACTTGTTCTATATTCGAGCTGTATCTTTCTGATAAACTCGCCGCCTTAATTTAAAATCAAAATCAATAACATACATTCATAGGCAAACATGAGCGCAACAGAATTTAATCCAGATCAATTGGCTAATGAATATAGCGAGCGGTCCCCCGCCGCAATCATTAAATTAGGCCTTGAAAGTTTTGAAAATATCGCCATTTCATTCAGTGGCGCAGAAGATGTCATTTTGATTGATATCGCCACAAAGATTAAACCCGATGTGAAAGTGTTCTCACTGGATACCGGACGGCTACATGCTGAAACTTATCGCTTCATTGAACAAGTCAGGGAGCATTACAACATAGAGATCGATGTGCTCTCGCCAGATGCTGAAACAGTACAAAATCTGGTACGGGCAAAAGGCTTATATAGTTTTTACAAAGATGGCCATAAGGAATGTTGTAGTATTCGTAAGGTTGTCCCATTGCGCAGAAAATTGATGACATTGGACGCATGGATTACTGGACAACGCAAAGACCAGAGTCCGGATACACGTAATGCTGTACCTGTAGTAGAGAAAGACGCGGCGTTTTCAACCGCTGATAAAAATTTATATAAATTTAATCCACTTTCTAATTGGACATCAGCAGAGGTTTGGGAATACATAAGAAGTAATGGTGTGCCATTTAATGCTTTGCATGAACAAGGCTTTAGTAGCATTGGATGTGAACCCTGCACCCGGGCAGTACTGCCAAATCAGCACGAACGTGAAGGTCGCTGGTGGTGGGAAGAGGCTACACAGAAAGAGTGTGGCCTACATGAGGGAAATTTAAAAAAATAAACATATGCGTATTACATATGTAAAAAAAATAAAAGCTGATGGCAACCCATGTCGAAAATGTGCTGAAGTACAGGCACGTCTGGAAAAGGACGGTTACATCGATGAGATAGCGCGCACGGTTATCGCAGATGAACGGGATGCTGATAGCGAGGGTATGCAACTGGCGAAACAATATAATGTTGATCGAGCGCCTTTTTTCATCGTTGAAAATGAAGCGCTAGACCCGATCATTTATACCGTTTACTTTAAGCTGGTAAATGAAGTGCTGAGCGGCAAAACCAATGAACAAGACGCAGCAAAAGATATTCTGGATGCCAACCCGGACCTGGACTTTCTTTAAACACTGAATTAATAATCTGGTAGCACAATATCTTTAAATATTTCTTCCAACTCATGTCTAGTGACAGCCTGCATTGATTGTTGAATGATGTTCCGAGTCAAGTGAGGAGCAAACTGCCTGATAAATTCATACATATAGCCGCGCAGGAAAGTCCCTCGTCGAAAACCAATCCGGGTCACACTCGCTTCAAATAAATGGCTTGCGTCGATTGAAACCAGTTCCTTATCAATATCCGGGTCATAAGCCATACTGGCGACAATCCCTACCCCCAAATTCATCTTTACATACGTCTTGATAACATCGGCATCAGAAGCGGTAAAAACCAGCTTGGGTATTAAGCCGGCTTTTCTGAAAGCTTGATCGAGTTGCGAACGACCAGTAAAACCAAACACATAAGTTACAAGAGGATATTCTGCCAAGGCTTCCAAAGTTAAAACAGATTCATTCGCTAAAGGGTGGTCATGAGTAACTACAACACTCCTGTTCCAACGATAACAAGGCATCATGATCAGGTTATCAAACAATTCTAATGCTTCAGTTGCTATAGCAAAATCAACCGTTCCTTTCGAAGCCAATTCGGATATTTGTACAGGCGTACCCTGATGCATATGTAAAGAGACTTCTGGATAAAGTTTGATAAAATCCTGAATTATTCGGGGTAGTAAATAACGTGCCTGTGTGTGTGTGGTCGCAATTGAGAGACTACCATTTCGTTTATCGCTAAAATCCTCAGCTACTCTTTTAACCCCTTCGACTTTATCCAGTATTTCTCCAGCCATATCAATTATGATCCGGCCCGCAGGGGTAATCTCTGTAAGATGCTTACCGTTGCGTTGGAAGATCTGAACATCAAGCTCATCTTCAAGCATCCTGACTTGCTTGCTGATACCGGGTTGTGAGGTAAAAAGGCTTTCTGCTGTAGCAGAGACATTCAGCCCATGATTAGCTATTTCCCAGATGTATTTGAGTTGTTGTATTTTCATCTTTATAAACTATGTATATACGATAAAATTATAAAAATATACTTAATAATTCCTTTTCAGAATAGTTATCGCCCTGTAAATTAGCTTACCTTTTTATTTCTGAACCTGATAAAACCTTATTTAACAAAGATATATGGATTTTTCATTTACTATTATCGGCTTTGTCGTCGGCTTTGTCGTCGGCATGACCGGTATCGGAGGCGGGTCCTTGATGACACCAATTCTGGTACTTGGCTTTGGTATCAAACCTGCCATAGCCGTCGGAACAGATTTACTCTATGCCGCAATTACCAAATCGGGCGGGATTTTTGTTCATCACAAACATGGCAATATTCAATGGCCGATCGTTATCCTGCTCTCATATGGTAGTGTTCCAGCTTCACTTTGCTCACTCATAGTTATTAAGAAACTGGATACTGCTGGCGTTAATTACGATAGCTTGATCATGTCTACTCTGAGTATCGCGTTGATATTGACTGCGCTTTTTTTATTGAGCCGAAATCAGTTACATAAACTCAGTCAGAAAGAAAACTTTGATGTTATAAAAGTTATTCATCGTAAGTATAGGAAACCGTTTACTGTATTTGCAGGTATTATAATTGGTATCCTCGTTACATTATCTTCGGTCGGTGCAGGTGTTATTGGCGCCGCGTTTTTATTTTTTCTTTATCCGAGATTAAAGGCTATTCAAATAGTCGGTACTGATCTCGCACATGCGGTACCCATCACGGCAATAGCCGGCCTTGGACATGCTCATATAGGCACTGTAGATTATATTTTACTAGGCAGTTTACTGATTGGTTCTTTACCTGGAATATATCTGGGAAGCCATTTTGGTACATTTTTACCCGATAAAATAATGCGACCGGTTCTCGCCAGTATGCTTTTGATAATCGGCATTCGTCTGGCCTTTTAAATCATAAAATTAAACTATATAGCATCTGACAAATCACGCCCGGCATGCCTTAACTATAAAATAAAAAACCCCGCAAATAGCGGGGTTTTTTATTAATAAATCAGTTACTAAGAAAAAGCGTTATGCGTGACTATGTTTGTAGTCTTCGATAATAGTCGCCATACGATCCTTAAGAATCAGTTTTTCTTTTTTTAGCCCTTCCAGACTAATCTGGTCAACATTAATGTTTTTTTCATTAGCCTCTTTAACAGTATTTTTTAATACGTCATGTTTTTCATACAGCCTTTTGAAATCCTTATTATCATTAAGTAATGAATTAACTATCTCCTGATCATGTTCAAACATAACACCCCCTTGATAAATTACGGTATTGGTATCGAAATTGATATTTGTAGGCATGGATAAATAGCCGTACCCCATGTTCATAGGAGTTGTCTCCTATAATCGGGCAGGCAAATAACTGAATGTAAGATAAACGTGTTTTTCATAACCACCAGTAATAACCCTAGCCCACTTTTTAAGATTCGACAAGAGTAATAATTTAACAACTTGCTAATCAACGACTTACAGAGCATAAACGTTCTTTGGGATTTTGGAGTAAACTAAAAATGCGCCAGATTTATATAATAGCGGACGAATTATGATGTCGGGCCCAGCAAAATTTGGTGACTACAGTTATCTCGACAACTTATTGTTTTTATTCGGGTCATATTAAACACATGAATATCCTAAAATATTTAACAGCTTTTGCTTTACTCATAATAATGAACCTTGGGTTTGCTTCAGATCCAGAACAGGATTTTAATCTCAAAGAAGTATCACCGGGAAATTTTCTGCATCATGGAAAACATGTCTCTATTGATAATGTCCAGCATGATGATATTGCAAATATTGGATTCATAATTGGTGATAGATGTATAGCCGTAATAGATACGGGCGGTTCGGTTAATACCGGTATAAAATTATTACAACGGATCAGAGCCGTATCTGACAAACCGATTTGTTACGTAATTAATACTCATATTCATTTTGATCACCTGCTTGGAAACAAGGCATTCATTGTTGAGAAACCTGAATATGTAGGTCATCACCACCTTGCGGTAGAGGTTGAACAAAACCGTGAGTTCTTTTTAGAACGATTTAAGGATGATCTAGGACCAAATCCAGCTACAACATCAGTTATAGGACCCGATATCTTAATTGATGAAACGACTACGCTTGATCTTGGAAACCGAAGTTTAACGCTAATCGCTTACCCTGTTTCTCACAGCCATAGTGATTTGGTCGTTATTGATAATAAAACCGGTACACTTTGGGCGGGTGATTTAATATTCCGAGAGCGCATCCCATCATTAACGGGTAATCTGATTGGCTGGCTAAAAACCATCGAAGAATTGCTCGGCTTGACTGTGAAAACAGTTATTCCTGGTCATGGCACAGAGACAAATTCAATAATCGACGCCACAGAACAACTACAAGGCTATTTACAACGTTTACTGGATGAAACACGACTGGCAATAGCAAATGGTCTATTTATAAACGAAGCTATCGAAAGTGTTGACAAGAACAACCACTCAAACTGGCTATTATTTGAATATCAGCATCCGACAAATGTTTCAAAAGCGTATACTGAACTGGAATGGGAATAATTTTATTCTATAATCCTGTACATTAAATGGAACTGTTTTAAAGAGACCTCTATGCCAACATATGATTATTTTTGTGAAGCGAATGGTAAAACCGTAGAGGTATACCATAGTATCAATGACAAATTAAAAACCTGGGGCGAAGTCTGTTTTACTGCACAAATTCCGCTAGAAGACACAGACTTTTCAGCCCCCGTAAGACTTGTTATTAGACCGATATCTATCAGTGTTCCGGTCGGTAATTCCAAACTCAAGGAAAGTGGTTTTACTAAACTTGTTAAACGCGATGACGGGGTTTATGAAAATGTAACCGCTTCAGGCGAAGAAAAAAGGTATATGAAAGCGGGTGATAAATCATCCATGCCTCATTTACATAAGAAAATTTCCAGCTAGCAACAATATTGATTCAGCTTTAACGCTTAAGCTGCGAAAACCATCACAGACAGGGTTTTTAAGCATATATCCGGTATTATTTTGGCCGTATACTCTCGACAATCCAACAGGAAAATAAAATGATCAGACAACTATTGTTCTTAACAAGCATTATCATTTCTCTCATATCAGTTCCTGTATTTGCTGAAGACGACAGTTATGATAAAGGCACTGTAATAGATGACGCGGCTAATTTTTTTGGCGAAGGTACTGAAGGTCTGGGCGAGGTTATAGAAAAAATATTCAAGGAACATGGAAGACCAAACGCAATAATTAAAGGAGAAGAAGCCAGCGGTGCTTTGGGAATCGGCGCACGCTATGGAAATGGAACGCTAACAATGAAAAAAGGTGGCAGTACAACCGTACATTGGACTGGACCCTCCATCGGCTTCGATGCCGGGGCAAATGCCTCAAAGGTATTTGTACTGATCTATCATCTCCCCAATGCAGATGCATTATTTCAGCGTTTTCCTGCGATTGACGGAAGTCTCTACTTCATTGGCGGCATAAGTGCCAATTATCATCAATCTGACAACATCATTCTGGCTCCTATGAGGCTAGGTGCGGGTTTGAGGGCTGGCGTCAATGTGGGTTACATGAAATACACCCGAAAGAAGACCTGGAATCCATTCTAATCAAACTTGTCGAGTCCTTTAGTTAGACATAATAAATAATTATGTTTAATTTTCTTTCATTTGTTAATGAGAATGCTTATCATTAACAAATTATTCAATCCTTATTGGAAACCACCATGCATATAACTAAAACTGGCTATTTAATCTGTACATTCTTACTAACAATATTGCCCCTTCCAAGCATTGCCAGCGGCACAATGGATAAGGACGAGGCTCGTGGCGTTAGCCGTACTGATGTAGTGAGTGAGAAAGATCGACAACGTATTTCTATCACTGCGGGATTATTAGCCGATTACGAAATAGCAGGGAAAAAATTGATCGCCAATCTGGATAGCAGTACTGCAACGGCGGATGGTGTCAGTAATCAGGCAAAGAACTTATTGAGTTTGTCCGAAGATGTTATTAAAAGTGCCCAATTCAGACTTCCTCAATGTGATGAATATCTGGCAAAAACATTAACACTTAAAAATAGCCTGCAAGAAATATCACACGATAGTCTGGAAAAAGATTATCACCATGATGGTGGACTCCCCAAAGCACCGGGTGAGTGTTATCACACTAAAGACCTGTTCGTGCACCCGGCAACGGTTATTGTATTAACACGCGATGACCCTTCATTAAATGCGGAAACCAGGGCATCTATTCATTCTGAAATTGCTGAAGTCCTTGGGCATACAGAAATAGTAAGGCAACTTGTCATTTACTAGGTATAGCTAGTGAGTTTCCAGACCCCTCAAACCTGCTTTTGCTGAATTGGCGTGAAATAAACGCCTTTCGCGTTATTATCTGTCCTATTCCCGCTTATTCTAATGGAACAAGTAGTTGTTCATTATGTCATAATTATTGTGTAAAAATTCTTTAGTATTTAGTTAAGAATTTACATACAAACTATTATTTAATATCGATTTCATAGGCTATAGCCTTGATAATATCGTTGAAAAACCTCAGGGTTAAATATTTGTTAACCAAATAGTGATATCAAATAATCCAATTCAATCAAAACATGAGAAACAATTGATGACCAGTCATTACGGTATGACAACATCACTATCCTTAAAAGATATATTTTTATGCTGCCTGCTATTTACTTTAACGGCTTGCAAGACAATGCCCACAACACCCGATAGCACTGAAAAAATAGTAGAGGAAAATAAAGCTACAGAAAATATTGCGCTCCCGACTGAAAAAACATCCACAAAATACAGTGACGATATTGATGTCACTACTTCGGCGACAACTAATGACAATCTGACCAGCGAAGAAAAAACACAGCAGCTCGATCAAAAACTGGATGACCGCTTTGCTGATTTTGATAGATTACTCTTACGTGAAAGAGAATTCTTAAATGAAAAACAAAATGAACAGGGTTCACCACAAAGTGGCGGCGGCGGAGCTACTGCTGATGGGGTGGATGGATTTAAGGGGCTGGATGAATATGGTGATATCGCAGAACAAGGTTCTGAGCCATATAACAATGGCACGGCCACTCAAAAATCCTCCGGTGAAAACGCGTTTCCGAGCGAGAATACCAATATTAATATTCCGCCAGATCTGGTAAACAGTAAGGGAGATGATGTCATTGCCAGACAGTTACGAGAAGCAGCAATAAAAGAGAAAGATCCTGCTCTTAGAGAAAAATTATGGGATGAGTATAGAAAATATAAAGAAGGTACCTAGGAACAGCAGAATATGTTCACAAAAAAACTTAACAATGTATTAATGATAGTCAGTGTGTTTTTATTTCTGGCAGCATGTAATACAACGACTATCAGAAGCACAAAAACCGAACCTGTTCTAATAACAGGCATGGCTATTCCTGAAGCATTATTACTTGATGTCGGGATTAATGTCTTTGACCCTGATATTACTGAAAGTAAGACTGAAGATATTAACGGTTATACCAAGATCCTTGAGGCTGAAGCACGTTATATACCATTTAAATTAATGCAAACAATTCAGGGCAGTGGCAACTGGGGTGTTGTACGCCTTATTCCAGAAAAGCAAAGTGAAATGGATGTTTGGGTCGACGGCAAAATTATTAAATCTGATGGTGCAACTCTGGAGCTTGATATTACGGTCAGTGATTCAAGCAATCGAAAGTGGTATAGCAAACGTTATAAGCAAGAAGCCAGTAAATACGCTTATGAAAATAATGCCAACAAAAGGGAGCCGTTTCAGAATTTATACGACCAAATTGCTAATGATATGTTGTTGTATTATCGAAAACTGGGTGCTGAAGAAATTAGCAATATTAGAACTATTTCAAAACTCCAGTTTGCCAAACGCTTTTCACCGGAAGCATTTGATGAATATATAGAAGCAGATAATAAAGATCGTTTAACGATTAAGCGATTACCAGCAAAAAATGACCCTTTATTACATCGTATAGAAACAATTCGTGAACGGGACAATTTATTTGTGGATACCTTACAAGAATACTACGCTAACTTCTCGCGTCAGATGGAAGAACCATACCACGAATGGCGCCGTGCCTATTATGAAGAAGGCGAGGCATTACGCGAAGTCAACTCACAGGCCACCACGCGTCTGGTTGGCGGCGTGCTAGCTGTATTAGCCGGTATACTTGCACAGGGTAGTAGTTCATCTATATCACGCACTGCGGGACAGGTTGGTATTCTTGCTGGTGGTGCATCCGTCGTCAGTGGGATGAATAAACGTGAAGAAGCTAAAATTCATGTTGAGGCATTACAAGAAATTTCAGCTTCTCTTGATGCAGAAATAGAACCACATACCGTCAACCTGGAAGAACGCACGGTCACTCTGAGTGGATCAGTTAATGAACAATATGCACAATGGCGCGAGGTATTGCGAGAAATATACAAGTCAGAAACCGGAAATATTTAACGGAATCATGAACTCCAATGCATATGGGAAATGATTCTGACAATGGTTTTAAAGAAATAAAACCTGTTCCATTTCAACGCACACCTGAAATTGCGGCAGATGGATCAGGCAATTCAAAAAACATCAGCACTAAAACCCTTATCATTGGCACAGTTTTTTTATTAATTCTAGTTAGCCTTGTTATTGTCATCTTCTTCTTGCCTGATTGGGTTAAAAAACCTGAAATCATTAACTCAAAAAAACAAGCGAATGATGTTTCTATTGATGTTTCATCCCAAATTGATAGTTCCACAACAACAGTTACTGGCGTTGACGTTACGACTCATTCAAGTTCATCTAATGAACAAATCAAGGACATGGACTTAAGAAAGGAAACACAATCATATTTACAGCAGAGTCTTGAAAAACAAAACATCCTCAAAAAAAATAATGCACAAATATGGGCAACAGAAGAATATACACAGGGACTAAAACAGATTGAAAGTGGTGACAGACAGTATAATCAACAAAATTTTTCGCAGGCTACTAAAGAATATCAAACCGGTCTGGCTATTTTTAATAAGCTCGTCGATCAGATTGATATTATCTATAATAAAAATATAGAACAAGGTCAAAATGCCCTTGATACAGGCAACACATTACTGGCATTCAAGGCCTTCAAGACTGCGGCTTTATTTACTGATGAGTCACAGCTCGCAGCGAAAGGACTTGCTCGCACGCAAATACTTGACGATGTCTTTGTTTATATAAAACAAGCTAATGAGGCACTTGAAAGCAGTCGCCTGGTTGATGCAAAAAAAGCTTTTCAATCGGCCCTGGACCTTGACCCTGATACAAAAGTCGCCCGACAAAAACTACAGGAAACGAATGAATTATTAGCAAATAAACAATTCAGCACAAACATGACTGCTGGTTATGCTGCGCTCGAACAACAAAATTTCAATACAGCAATTATTGAATTCAATAAAGCACTGAAGATTAAGCCTGCGTCCACATCCGCAAAAACTGCCTTACAGCAAACTGAACACAAGGCCACTGCCCTGAAGATAGCAAATACGTTGAATGAAGCTGCGGACAAGGAAAGAAATGAACAATGGCAGGACGCAATCGATCTATACAGCAGTGCATTAAAACTTGAGAGTAATCTCATTAACGCAGAAACGGGGAAACAACGGGCCCAAAATCAGTTAACCACATATAAGCGTCTGGAAAAAATATTGTCAGAACCGGAACGACTCAACGACAAAAATGTTCATGCTGATGTAACGACTTATTACAACGAAGTTCGCAATGTTAATAATCCAGGGCCAGTTTTGACTAAACAACTCAATGACCTTGAAAACTTACTGAGAGTTAGTGCGACACCCATAAAAATATCACTTGAATCAGATAATATGACAGACGTTATCCTGTACAAAGTTGGAAAGATGGGTGCCTTTGAATCGAAGGAGTTAAGCCTACGGCCTGGGAAATATGTTGCCGTAGGTAAGCGTGATGGCTATCGTGACGTTCGTATAGAATTTATTGTTGCACAAACATCTGCTCAAAAAATTGTTCGAATCGCAGCCACTGAAAAAATCAACTAGGCAGATTTTAATTTATGCAACATATCGAACCCGTAATTTTTGAACCACCTAATCCACATAAAAAAATTACCCCCCAATCTCGTTCACTAATATCGAGATTAATTATATTAATTTCATGCGTATTCCTTATAGTTATTATCTGGTTTCTGTTTACCACTAAATCAATACACCTGATTGTTGAGCCGGGGAATGCCATCATAACAATTCAAACACCGTTCAAGCTGGCATTGGCAGATCGTTATTTATTAAGGAAGAATAGCTATAACATAGAAATCAGTGCAGAAGGTTATCATGTACTTAAAGACGTATTAACAGTCGAAGATAAACAGAATCAGGAGTTTTCATATAAGCTGGATCCGCTGCCTGGTCACTTACAAGTTAATGCTACAAATGTGAATGAAGCTAAAGTTTTTCTGGACGGTATTGAGCAAGGGTTGGTGCCGATGAAAGTCAATGATATAGAAGCAGGGACACACCAGCTTGGTATTGTAGCGGAGCGCTATTTCCCGTATGAACAAACTATCGAGATCAAGGGCAAGGGCATTACCCAGGACTTAAACATTGAACTGATTCCTGCGTGGGCAGAAGTGAAATTTGCTTCAACACCTGAAACAGCCGACATCCTGATCAATGATGAAAAATTATCCAGCACTCCGTCAACACTCGAATTGCTGCAAGGCAAGTATAGTATCAGAATTAAAAAATCTGGATTTAAAGACTGGCAAAACACGATTGATGTCATTGCCAGTGAACCTCTTGCCTTTACTGATATTAAACTCAAGCCAGCTGATGCGACCTTATTCATTGAATCCGATCCGAATGGTGCTAATGTCACAATTGATGGAGACTATGCAGGAAAAACACCTTTAGAAGTGGCAATCACTCCCGGTAAAAAAAGTTCCGTTCGACTTTATAAACAAGGCTTTGTCTCCAAAACAAACAACGTTAATGTTGCCGCAGGACAAAGCGAACGCCTGAATATAAAAATGTCTACTGAACTGGTAGAGGTGATGTTTAACCTGCAACCAACAGATGCAAAACTATATATCGATAATAAAATAGTCCAGCTTTCAGGAACAACATTAGCTTTATCAACAACGCAACACACTATCAGCGTTAGCAAGGAAGGTTATGTTGACTACAAAACGACTATTACGCCAATTGAAGGTGTGCCTCAACAGGTTAATGTGACGCTTAAATCACTCAAGCAACAAAAAATGGAAAATATTAAGCAGCTTATTAAAACCAGTGCCGGTCAAGAGTTGAAATTATTTAATCCCTATAAATTCACTATGGGCGCATCACGGCGAGAACCGGGCAGACGTGCTAACGAAATGATTCAGACCGTAGAACTCAAACGCCCTTTTTATCTGAGTATTAATGAAATTACTAATAACGAGTTTAGTTTATTCAAAGCCAGCCATAGCTCAGGTAGCTTGCAAGGACACAGCATGAATAATGGTACACAGCCCGTTGCAAATATTAGTTGGGAAGAAGCGGCACTGTATTGCAACTGGTTAAGTCAAAAGGAATCATTCCAACCATTCTATATAATCAAAAACAATAAAGTTTCCGGGTTTAATGCCCGTGCTGACGGTTACCGCTTACCCACAGAAGCCGAATGGGAATGGGCTGCGAGAAGCGTCAATGAATCTGATTCTTTAAAATTCCCATGGGGTGATAAAATGCCACCTCCTAAAAAAAGCGGTAATTACGCAGACATGAACGCAAGTGGCTTTCTCGGCAAAACCATTAATAATTACAATGATGGTTTTGCGGTTTCAGCGCCGGTCGGTAGTTTTGCTCCGAATCATAATGGGCTCTATGATATGGGTGGTAATGTTGCAGAATGGGTACATGACTACTACTCTGTTCAGGCAAGTAATAATAGAATTGCTGTCGACCCGCTTGGTCCTGTAAAAGGAGAATTTCATGTTGTCCGTGGTGCATCGTGGGCACATGGAACGATCACAGAACTACGGTTATCTTATAGAGACTATACTGACAAACCACGTGAGGACGTGGGATTTCGAATTGCAAGATATCTTGATTAGGCATAAATAATTTTAACTATGATTAGAATCCTGATTGGTTTGTTGCTGTTTATATCTGTTGCTGTCATTGCCGAACAGGAAAATGAAGAGAGCACGACAAATATTAATAACGAACAAACCGAGACAACCGAAACTAATCCAACAAATTCAACGGTTATCAAAACACCAGATTCTTTCGATCCTACAGAAACCTTATCTCAGGATATCCCCACTGCTTTTCCAGTAGACATATAAAATATTATGAATAAAAACAACCCTTTATCCGATTTCATCTATCAAGTAATAGCATTATTTTTATCATTAATTATTGTGCATACCATTTATGTGACTGTAATCAGGCCTAATGCTGAAGTGATACTGGAACAACAAGCGGCTCAACAATCTGCTGGAGAAACTGTAGAAATTGAACGTTCCCTTTATATTGTGCTAAAAGACTTTGAACAAGAAGCGTGTTTTATCCTGGCCTTGTGGGTCTTCGTGATTATGGGTTTAAAAGCCAAGACTATTTTGAAAGAGCGTGCCCTATTATCGCAAACCTTAATTAATATAAGTCCAGGCACCAGCCTTCTGCCTGAAGATACGCGAGAGTACTCGAGGCCTATACAGGATCTTAATGAGATAGAACGAGAGTATCTATTACCCAGAGCATTGCTCTCTGGTTTGCAACGATTTGGATCAACCAAAAATATTCAGGATGTTGCGACAACTATCAAAGACATCTGTGAGCATGAATCTGAACGACTTGATTCAGAACTGTCTATGGTCAGATATATCATCTGGGCTATTCCTTCTATCGGTTTTATCGGGACTGTCCGTGGTATCGGTGAAGCATTGGGTCAAGCTCACAGAGCCGTTGAAGGTGACATCCTTGGCGTAACTTTAAGCCTGGGCGTTGCTTTCAACTCAACCTTCGTTGCGTTGATTATCAGTATTTTTATTATGTTCCTGATGCATCAATTGCAACTTCTGCAAGAACGCCTGGTTCTGGATACTCAACGCTATTGTGACGTAAGTCTAATTCGACATCTGAAAGCGCTATAACGGAATTAATCATGAATACATTAACTGTTATAGATCTTAATGATTCAAATATTCGTGTTGCCAGCGGTGGCCAGATGCTGCTGAATAGTCCAGGTTATGCCGTAATAAAAGATAACAAGATTGCGTTCGGTACCTCTGCGGAGAAATTAACACGTATTTATCCTCGCAGCACACATGATGACTACTGGTATCGCCTTGGTCAGGAAGCTATACAATCGACTTCCAATCAGATACGCCATAATGCTGATCTGGCCTATATGCAGTTGGCCGAAATTTATGAACAAGCAGGAAAACCTGCGAACAGTTTGATTGCTGTTCCCTCCAGTTTTAATCAAGACCAACTAGGACTATTACTGGGATTACTTAAGGCAGCTAACTTTCAGAACATTAAATTAATTGATAGCGCCCTACTTGCGTCAATCAAAGCACTGAATCAGGGAGAGCAACTGCACCTCGACATACAATTACATCAATCTGTTCTTACTCGTATTGAAACTGATAAAAATCATCAAGTCATTTCAACAGAGATATTACCGGATATCGGCCTGATGGGTATTCATGAGCAATGCGCCCGATTGATTAGTCATGAGTTTATAAATCAATCACGCTTTGACCCTCATCACAATGCCGAAACAGAGCAACTACTATTTGAAAAGATACCTGATTGCCTGGCGAGGCTAACGAATACATCCATAAGTAAAATGGATATCGAATACAAGTCACAATCCTTTAGTGCCAACATTACCCGTGAAACCATCTTAAAAGAACTATTGCCATTATATGAACGTATTTATAAGCGTATAGAAAAACCAGAAGTATTGTTGTTAAGCCATCGTTTCGGAAATCTTCCTGGTTTTATTGACGGGTTCGATAATGCAAACATGCTGGATGAATTTGCACTGTTTACAGCAGCAAAAAACTATACGGAATATTTTCATAAAAGTGATCCGGACAATAACTACTTATCTGAATTACCTGTACTTGAACCAGTCGCCAATTTGAAAACCCCCTCTACAGGCAAGCAACAATCAACACAGATCACTCATATACTGATTAATGATATTGCTTTTAAACTTGATGGACGACAATATTTTTTTACTGTTGATCACCAGATAGAGACAAAACAAAGTGCCGATAGCCAGTATTCAGTCCATTATCAAGACGGACATTATTCAGTGAAGAATGAGAATAATGCTCAGGTTTTTCTGAACGATAACATTATAAATTCAAAAACTATTCTTGCCCTTGGCGACAAAATAAAAACTACTTTAGAAAAAAGTTCAACTATGATTATGGTGAAATAAAAGAATGGCTAGGAACAGGCGCCAGCTAACGCCATTTAGCCTGTCATTTCTTGACATTATGTCTTGTGGTTTTGGTGCGGCTGTATTGTTATTTCTCATTATTAAACACAATATTGACAACACCATTCCATCACCAGTTAATACAACCACGCCAGTACATCAATCCGAAGTATCTTTGCTGGAAGAAGAAATATTAAAAGGCAAAAAAAATCTTGTTGAAATTAAAAATACGATTGATGAAGTTGATAAAGAAATAAATATTACGCAGGGATTGGCTCGTAAAATTACTGAAGAAATAGAGCAGCTAAGCAGCCAACACGATGACTTAATAGCAATGAGTGATAATACTGAACTCGACGCTCTCAAAACAGAATTGCTAAAGCTTGAACAGCAAAAAAAAATACTGGAACAAAAGCTGGATGAAACTGGAGAAGCATCTCGTAAATTTTCGGGTGATGGTGATCGAGCCTATGTAACCGGCTTAAAAATGAGCGGCAAACGACTATTAATTTTGCTGGATAGTTCAGCCAGCATGTTAGATGAAACCATCGTCAATATATTGCGTCGGCGTAATATGTCGGAAGACCGAAAACGCACAGCCCCAAAATGGCAACATACTATCAAGATAGTTGAATGGTTAAGCGCTAAACTCCCAATTGATAGCCAGTTCCAAATATACCATTTTAATATTGATACCGAATCATTGGTACCTAATAGCAAAGGAAAATGGCTGGATGTAAAAGATAAAAATAAGCTTGATAGTGCCTTCAAAACTCTCAACCAACTGACGCCAACTCAAGGTACAAATCTGGAAAAAGCATTTATAGCAGCTAATCAACTCAATCCGAAACCGGATAATATCTATCTCATTACCGATGGTTTACCGACACTAGGCTCAAAAGCACCACGGAGTACGACTATCTCCGGAGCGGATCGCTTTAAACTTTTTAACCAGGCTGTAGATAAATTGCCAGGCCGCACACCTGTCAACATTCTCTTGACACCAATCGAAGGCGATCCATACGCAGCGATTGCCTATTGGCGATTATCTCGTGCAACAGCAGGCTCGTTCATGAGCCCATCGAATGACTGGCCATAAAAATTTATATGAAGAAACGTCGTGAAATAGATGTCTTTAGTTTATCTTTTCTGGATATTATCACTTGTGGCTTCGGTGCCATCATACTTTTATTGGTGATTACAAAAACTGGCATACCTTCGACAATCATCGAACCCGTATCTCAATCAAGTAACGATAAGCTAATACGAGATCTACAAAAAAACTTGTTCGAAATTAGAGGGGAAACAACTGTCCTGAATCGTGAGCTTAATGATAAACAGGAACAAATATCTATATGGAAAGACCGAATCGCGCGTTTACAACAGGATAAGAATAAGACTGAAAAGAAATTGGTTTCGCTGGAAGATAACTCTTCTGTTCAATCCACGATTACTGGTCAATTTGAATCAGCAAAACAGTCATTAACCAAAGAAATGCAACGCCTTTTATCAAAGCTGAAAAATGCAGATACAAGTCTTGTTGGCGGTATACCAGTCGATAGTGAATACATTATTTTTATAATCGACACCTCAGGCAGTATGGTTAATGCCAACTGGGAGAAGATGATCAAACAACTCACAACAACATTGGATGTCTACCCAAACGTGCAAGGAATCCAGATTATGAGCGACATGGGTAGCTACCTCTTTTCACAGTATCGAGGTAAATGGATACCGGATACTCCTGGGCGTAGACGTGCAATAATCAGTAATCTTCGAATCTGGAACACGTTTAGTAATAGTAGTCCGGTAGAAGGTATAACACGTGCTATTAGTTCTTTTCGTGATCCCAATAAAAAAATAAGCATTTACGTATTCGGCGATGAATTTACTGGCAGCTCTATTACTGACGTAATAAAAACAGTCGATCGTCTTAATCCTGAAGACAGTAAAGGCAATAGAAAAATAAGGATTCACAGCGTAGGATTCCCCATTCCTGCTAATGCGCCGGAACACTTCCAAATCACCAGTCAACGCTTCGCAACATTAATGCGTGAAGTGAGTCAAAAAAATGGTGGTACTTTTATTGGGCTCAATTAATGTTGAAGCAATTTAGATATATTTTTATATTATGCTCGATATTACTCACTGCCTGTGGACAATCTTTTATTGTTGAAACGTCACTGGATGTCCCGCAACCAGTCCCATCACCATTACCACTGAAAATGGCTGTCTTATATGAACCGCAACTCCGTGAATATACTTATACCGAAAATAATGAAGACCGAATAAACTGGTCGATAAAGATCGGGCCTTCCCAGGTTCAGCTATTTGATTTAATACTGCCAGCAATGTTTACTTCTATTGATCATATTGAGCAATCAAGTAACACAGAAGGTCAAGGGTATGACGCTATCATTATACCGGAAATTAAAGACATACAATTTGCTTTGCCGTTTGAGACAAAATCCACTCTTCACGAAACATGGATAAAATATGCCATTCATATTCAACAAACTAATGGTATAGAAATTACAACCATGCATGTCATTGGTTATGGAAAATCTTCCAATAAAACTTCCATTAAATTCATGCTAAATGAAAAGGAAGGGCTCCTCTATGCAACAAATCAGGCGTTTCGCGACCTTGCAGCAAAGATTATTGTTACATTTCAATCCAACTCTGATATCCAGAAATGGCTAGTTTCAAAGTCGATTCATTAATTATGATTTAACATGCGTGCTCAAATATACGATCTGCTATTAATAACACTGGCAAGCTCATTATTAGCTGCTTGCAACACAGTCACTGTAATTGATAAACAGAAAGTATTAGATACGATAGATTTGAATGATAAAGATTCAATTGTCTTATTAGGCCGTAGACATAGTCATCAACATGAAACGGAAAGTGATTATATCAGTTGCGTAGGCACGAACTTATCTACCGGGAACGAGATGATCAATGTCATACCTGAACATCAATTCATCGATGCCATGTATCCTTATTTTGAAGCAAGTACGGCACCAATGAACATTGATAGACTCGGCGAACTTGTGCAACAACCGCTTATTCTTAAAAAGTTTACCGACTATAACATCCGTTATCTAATATGGGTCGAGGGCAATACTGAAACGATAGACAATAGTGGTGCTATATCTTGTGCTGGCGGACCTGCGGGTTGTTTTGGCTTTGTCATGTGGAATGATGAAGCGCATTATGAGGCAAAAATCTGGGACATAAACCAGTTAGCACTCTCTGGTAAAATAAGTACAGAGACACAAGGAACATCCTACTTACCAGCGGTTATCTTGCCAATCCCACTATTGGCTAGCGTTAAAGCTGATGCTTGTGCTGGCATGGCTACTCAGCTAAAGGAATTCTTAAAATAATGTACTTATCATTATTAAGAAATCCAGTCGTTTCATTATTACTTTGCATTCTCAGCATGCCGAGCTATGCCGAGCTTCCTGTTTACTCATGGTTGGTGCGAGATCTCGCGCGTGCGCCACTTGAATCTATCAAACTAAGAGATGAAAAAGATCGGCTGTTATACACAATAAATACACAACAAATGGTATATCTGTATGCAGTTATGACCAGTATCGCTGATGCATCTGAAACACGGGCTGAATTTATAATCATTGATGGCGACCTTCCAAATGCCTTCGCTGGAGAAATGGAAGGTGGACAAAAATTCGTCGCAATTAATTTTGCTATGCTTGATATTCTGCATAGAAATCTTGATATGGTTGCTGCCTTGTTAGGGCATGAACTGGCTCATTTGAAATTAAATCATGGAGAACAAGCCAGAAAACAGAGAAAATTGAAAAACGGACAATATTTCTCGGCTGCCAATACACGGTATAGTCGGGACAATGAACGTGAAGCTGATTACCTTGGTACAATATGGGCCGTTGAAGCGGGGTATGATCCTAATGGCGCTGTTTCATTGCAAGAAGAATTATACAAATCTTCAAAAACAACAATGGCCAGTACTTTTAACGCGTCGCACCCATCTAGTATAGAACGTATTACTGTACTCAAATCATTAGTGCGTCGTTTAACGAATAAATAACAACCTTTAAAAGTTAGATATTCCGCAAAAAATTCAATAGAAGACTGTTCTTTTAAGTAACGGAGAAGACTCACCCAAATGTAAATTTCTAATCTTTTTTACCTTACGCGTAAGTTTTACAACTTGAAGATTCATAATGTCCGGGTTGCCAAACAAACCTTCCTTAACGACCTTAAGCTTCCATTCCAAAACCCGATTTAGTACTGGTAATAATTCAAGCGAATCCACGCCATAGATTCGTCGATGAATCCAGTAAAGATAGTCATAATTACGATCTAAAGCTTCCCAATTCTGCAAGTCGATATTATTAGCAATAAGCTGTTCGATAATCGGCAACTGTTCCTTATTATGCAAGCCATAATTCAGTCGATGAATTTGCAATGCTTGCTCTAAAGTTTCATGTTTTTTTAATTTATCCCCCTGTGCCTCATATAGTTTAGAGAGGCTAATCAGATTTTCTCCTATCGCCTCATGATGAGGGCCATAAGTAACTTCAAGCCTATGTATCTCTTCTAAATACTGCTCAATAGTGTTTTCAGTAATCGTTGCGTCTCTGACAGCAGGCTGCTCTTCAGCTTTAACTGCATCGGTGAATACAATTACAAAAATAAACACTAAAACGGGTAAGCTATTGACCCTGTTTTTATTTATATAAAAAATATTTTTCAACATGACATTAAAAAGCATCACGAATTAGAAACATTAACTAAATTTTAGCTGAACTCTCTGAGTTTATATATAGGCTCGCCGGATTTTGCAGAAAGGATATATTCAAGCCATAAGCCAGATAATTTTTCCTGTACTGTATTCTGTCGTAAACGTGCATTCAAATTTACAAAATCGACTTTATCAAGCTCCTGATCTTGATTAGAACAAGAATAAACGAAATAATCTTCTCCTGTTTCAGGATCAATGTGTTTACATAAACACTGTGCACAGACGCCTTTCATCATGCACTGCATAGGTGAATTAATAGAACCGATAGCAATATGATTAGCCTTGAAATAATCTTTCAAGCAACCGTGACGCGCTTCCTTTACAGCAGCCATCATACGATCAGATCCAATGACTATCATATGGTCAACTTCATCTAGTGGAATAACAACCTTGCCCAGTTCACCCTTGGCATACGCTTCTATACACTGAAGAATATTGCCAACATGGGTTTTATCCTGTGGCCGTGTAATTTTTATAGGTTCCACATCTACACCCGGGTCTACACACCAGACAACTTCATCTGATGCGGCTTCTATCTCACTGGTTTTGAACACATCTGATTTGTTTTTATAGCCAGCGAAATAAATAACCTTATTGCCAGCTGCACGAAAGGCCTTACCTATAGAAAACTGAACTGCATTACCAAGACCACCGCCAACTAACATGACCGTTTTATTCTGAACAGTTTCAGTTGCTGCGCCAGTAACACCCATAACCACGACAGGATCGCCTGGTTCCCATAAAGCACATAATCTGGATGAACTACCCATCTCTAATGCGATTAATGAAATCAGGCCTTTATCTTTATCTACCCAGGCTCCTGTGAGTGCCAGGCCTTCGGATGCCAGAACGGTTCCTTCAATTTCCGGTGCTAGATATTCATAGTTCTGCACTCGGTAAAATTGTCCAGGTTGAAACTTGGCCGCTTGCATTGGAGCATGAACAATTATTTCAATAATTGTTGGCGTCAAACGATTAACCTCTACAACTGTAGCTAGTAACTGATCTTCCAGTTTGCCAAAAAACTTGTCTAATGCTGCCATACGTAGTTCATCGGCCTGAGGAGAAAGTAATTTAATATCCTTTTCAAACAGTTTCACGATATACGGATAACCATCCTTTGCGCTAGCCATTGCCTTCACAACATTCCCCGCATAGACAGGATGATTGTCACCATAAAAAGAAATAAACTTACCTCCCTTTTGATATGACGTAAATGGTGCCGGTTTACCAAGTTTGGGTGACGGGATATCAGTCATAGGTACCATTTTAGGCAAATCAACATCAGACCATTCTGGCTCATAACGCTGGAAGTATTTTTTATCCATATTAAAAGTTGATGGAAATTCTTGCTGATAAATCGTATTCGGTGATGTACCTGCAGCAATAAACATACTTTTTAGAGGTACATTAATTTCTTCATCAGATTTATGCCACGCACCCTCAATTTCAGATAGCTTCGAAAACTTAACGGATTTCAATGCTCCGAATTCATCTTCTATTGCTTCTAGCGGACTCATTCCTTCTACAAGCTCTATACCTTCCTTTAGCGCCTCATGTATTTCTTCATAATTCTGACGGTATGCGGGTGAATCCTTAATACCCTTTCTATAAAAAAGACGTACACCACCCCATTTATTAATTAAGCTGACAAAGTTCGGCTTTTCGTTAGCCTCCGCTGCACGTTCACGTTCTTGTTTTATCTGTCTTCCATGTTCAAGAAATTCATCCAGTATTTCAACTTCTTCACTGTCATAAACATTTCGAACAAATTCTTCACCATTAACTTCAGTTAATTTTTCGTAACGTTTTAATATTTTTTCTACTTGTACAGGGTAGTAAGCAAGCACTTCTGTCGTAGTATCGATTGCCGTTAAACCACCACCAACTACACCTGCTGGCAAACGCACCTGAAGATTTGCCAAAGAATTCGATTTAGATGCACCCGATAATTGTAATGCCATAAGGAAATCCGATGCCTTCCTGATGCCGCGAATTAAATTATTTTTCAAGTCAATAATTGTTGGTTTACCTGCACCATTAGCGATTGCTATATGGTCAAAACCCAGGTTCCATGCATCCTCAATAGTGATCGTTCCACCAAACCGAACACCACCAAAACAGCGGAATGTTTTTCTTCTAATCAAGTTAAGATAAATTACTTTTAGAAAGTTTTTATCCCAACGAACAGTAATTCCATATTCTGCTACACCACCAAATCCACTCAATGTCCGTTTATCAAGATCTTCATATAAATCATCGAAATCGTTTACAGGTTTTGGTGTTTTTCCATTAACACCAACCAACTCGTCTGATAATGGTTCAATTTTAAGTGCATCAATGCCCGTTACAGAAAAGCCCTCATTCAATAAATAATGACTTAAGGTATAACCTGCAGGGCCCATACCAACAACCAGAGTGTTCTTGCCGTTATATGGCAATGCATAGGGCTGTTTAATATTTAATGGATTCCAACGCGTCAGTAAACTATAGATTTCAAAGCCGTATGGCATCGATAAAACATCGGTTAGAACATTTGTTTCAATCTGCGGGATATTTACGGCTTCAGTTTTCTGATAAATACAGCCTCGCATGCAGTCATTACATATACGATGGCCCGTACCAGGGCACATCGGATTGTCGATAATAACCATTGCCAATGCACCTATATTGTCTCCCTGACGTTTAACGATGTGCATTTCAGAAATTTTTTCACCTAAAGGACAACCGATAATGGTTTCTCCTAAAGGGTTTCTTTTAAATTCCTCGCTACGCTTATTACGCATACCTTTTGAGCACGAATCCGTATCACGCTCATGACAGTAAATACAATGCTCGACTTCATATAAAGTTTCACGCTCACTGAATCGATGATCTGTTAAACCAAAACCATCTCGATGAGTAAGCTCATGTTCTTCACAAACCCATGCATTAAAACCTTCTTTTTGACTATCATCATGTTCGACCAGATTATCAAAGTCTTTTTTGCTAGCCATCTTAAAGCAAGACCAGGACTTGCTTCGTTCATCATGCTGCGCAACAAAGACCCATCGCTCAACGTATGTAAATAAAGACTCAATAAACCCTTCATTACTCGTAATGGATATACTTTCTGAAAATACTTCTTTAGAAGCTTCATCCGCCTCAATTTTTTTTCTCAATAATCCAATTCTGGCATTCATGTCATCGTCAGAATATTTCTTGTTGTCAGTCGTTAATGAATAATGTTCTTTAATTTCTTCTATTTCACAACCAACAATAGATATAGCTTTTTCTAGATCATCTATCTCAATATCTTGTCCAAAACCTATATGCCTCAAGACATCAAGTTCATACCAAACTTTTTTAATATCATATTTGTCGAGTGACTGGTTCTTAAACCTTGAATTTACTTTTGAAACAACCTTAGTTCTGAACAAAAATACTGTATTTAATTCTTCTTCAATAAATATACGATCTTGTTCATGGCTATTTTCTACCTTGAATAATTTAGCCACAAAATTGCCGACATGCGGAGCAAGTCGAATTAATAATTCGGAAACTACCTGGGGTTTATATCCTTCGCCCTGGCTATTTTTATAATCACTATAATCCGCCAATAATTCAGGGTCTTCCTGTTTTATTGTATCTATAAACGCATCATGGAGATCTTTTAAACGTTGAGGAGAATGTATATCACTATAGAAAAAACCTGGGATACCCAGACTTAAATCCTCGTCCAGCCTTACCCCGCGACATGGATTTGAATTACTCATAAATTCTGTACCTTACTATTATTAATGCTATTAAAACGCTAATTTTACTAGGTTGATTTATTCTGAAAAGTAATTATTAAGCATATTTTTATACTTATTTAGTATAACTAATCAGGATAATTATCATGTAAAACTTAATGTTAGCTAAAAGAAACTCTTTCAAAGAGTGCTATTAGATTTGGACTTTAGTGCAATTATTTTTCTTGTTTAAGTCAGTTTTAATGAATAAATGCACAAAAAAAATCCCCAACTAAGTAGTTGGGGATTTGATAAAAATAAGAGCCTGGCAGTGTCCTACTTTCACATGGGAACTCCCACACTATCATCGGCGCTAAGCGGTTTCACTTCCGAGTTCGAAATGGGATCGGGTGGTTCACGCTCGCTATTGCCGCCAGGCAATTTATTTGGGGAATGCTGTTACATAACAACACTCCCACGTCTGGAAAACTGATTAAAGTATTACACATATATAGTGCACAACAAACTGCTTGAGCATTATATGGTCAAGCCTCACGGGCAATTAGTACTGGTTAGCTTCATACATTACTGCACTTCCACACCCAGCCTATCAACCTTGTAGTCTTCAAGGGCCCTTCAGGGGACTTAAAGTCCCAGGGAGATCTCATCTTGAGGGGGGCTTCCCGCTTAGATGCTTTCAGCGGTTATCCCGTCCGAACGTAGCTACCCGGCAATGCCATTGGTATGACAACCGGAACACCAGAGGTTCGTCCACTCCGGTCCTCTCGTACTAGGAGCAGCTCCTCTCAAATCTCCAACGCCCACGGCAGATAGGGACCGAACTGTCTCACGACGTTCTAAACCCAGCTCGCGTACCTCTTTAAATGGCGAACAG
>Ga0222715_10000266_pt1 | contig 52601 bp, 62 predicted proteins | sample C33_9DmetaG_FD_165056 | JGI IMG/M metagenome (GOLD analysis project Ga0222715, IMG submission 165056) | Estuarine water microbial communities from San Francisco Bay, California, United States - C33_9D | ecosystem: Environmental > Aquatic > Marine > Unclassified | place: USA: California...
TTACATGAAATTCGACAAACATAGACTTAAAATGAAAACTTTTTGGGCAATGAAAGACTTTGATCATTTCATGTACGAATATTTACCAAAAGTTGAACAACGGGTAGATGGTCTCGTATTTACACCCGTCTATGAACCTATGCGTATAGGAACCCATGAAACTATGTTCAAATGGAAACCTCGTGAGAAAAATACAATCGATTTCCAGATGAAAAGGGGTATGAGTTTCGAGGGTATTGGAAAACCGGGTGTCCCGGTATGGAAATTATATGTCCAAGAAAGGGGAAAACTATTCTTCGAATCGGAGTTTCCCATTAGCCGCATGAATGAACCATGGTTTGAGGATGATGCTATTGTAGAATGTATGTATATAACATGGGAAGCTGGACCTCTGTGGTGGAAACCCTTAAAAAGAAGGCATGACAAAACGCATCCAAATAATAGACGTACATTTTACCGAACAATAGTTAATATCAAAGAGGACATTCAAATGAAGGAGTTTTTAGATTGTAGACCAGAACATAATGACCCCCCAAATTAGGGAGATTGTGTTCATGAACAAATTCGTCGTTAATGTAATACCAACTATTTTCATGTTTTACGAAACTCACGTAATGGCCATCTGTTTGCATACCCATATGTAGCGCACTTGCGATTAGATTGTATTCATATTTTTCTATGAATATCTTTTCAATAACATGTATGTAGCTTTTTCTATCAAATGAGATCATAAGAACTTGTGGAAGTTTTGAAAATATCATCCGAGTTGTAGCTATGCTATGCACTTTACCCTCGGTATCCTCGAAATTTTCAATACTATTCCAATCTGTACTCTTTCTTAGCATTTCACCTAAATCATTACCTTGTGAAGTTACTATATGAATACCGAAGTCCTCGGATGTTGTTGTTTTTCCACATGGCCATATAGTTTCCTGTGTCTTTTTACCATAAAACCATTCCTTGATAATTGGTTGTGCAGTTTCAAGAATATCTATGATACAAAGAATAGCTTCCTGAACGTCATGTGGTTCTTTATTTTCAAAACGTGGAAAATGTTTATAAAACTGATAAATAAGAGGACCTGGGTTAACATTTCCCCTGTCTTCTGACCTCCAGTAGAAATTTACAAGTTTTGCATATATTTTAGTAAAATTACAATCACCTTCATATTCTTTTTGCAAAAAGTAATTTGAAAGTACTGGTATATGAAAGAGACATTGTATTGCAGTGTTAAAATAACATGTATTTCCAAGGTTTAAAAAACCTTTCATTACAAATTGTGTATAAAAAACACTTAAGAAAATGACGCGATTATAAAATGTAAAGAAAAATGCACGAAGTTCAGAGTATTATTGATAAAGTATTTCCCGTCTTTGAGTGTCACAAAGACGAAGAAAACGTAGAAGTTGAAATTCGTCTGGGAAAGCACAACGGGTCATTATTTGATACAAACGTCGGCAAAGATGTATTTGATAGAGTACTTCAAGGACTTATGAAGTATGATGGATGGGAAAAGGTTGAGAATACTGTTTCAGATATATATTACAACGATGAGAATAATATCAGAATTACAGCAAACCAAGACACTGGTGAGCAAAAAATGATTCAAAAGATCAATGTTGTAAAACAAGATTTTGTGGGTTCTCCACTTGATTTACGTTTCAGTATTTCAAGGGAAATTCCTACATGGGGTGAATATGCAATGGATCGAAAACGTACAAAGACAAGACACTCTTTTATTCGAAAAAATCTTAGTATCGATATGACAATTTCATCTGGTGATAATGTTGATATGGATTCTGAAGAAGAATCTTCGTACCAAATTGAACTTGAAATTATAAATTTGTCAGATGTTAAAACAAATGAACAATTGTTTAATATTATTCACAAAGTTAATGATTTAGCAAAACTGTTGTAATATTTAAAATTTTCTAAAGTATTATTAAATGAAGGTTAAAGTTATTATTCCAATCCGATCAAACAGTAAGCTTAGTATGCATGGCTATTCAGATGTACGCGAAAAGTCTGAACTTGCGAGACATCGCGCGCTCGCGAAGGTCATTAGAGCAGGTGAGCCACCTCTCGGTCTCTTCCGCCGCCTCAATGTTTTGATGATTCTCTTCAAGCGCACGGACCCCAAGTTGTCCAAGATTTTCAAGAAGGATCGGGACTGGGTCAAAGAAAAATATATGTAAATACAAATGTCCATACTCTATAGACGATTGCGAATTCGTGAAGCGATGCTCGAGCCCGTCCGCGAGCCAACACCAGAACCCGAGCCAGAGCCAGTCCCCGAGCTAGAAAAGAAAGGTAAGTTAGGTTATATCCTCATGGGTATCATGAGTTTTATTTTGATTAAAAGTTAAAGACTTAAAGCAATTTTTTAATTAATGAAGAATTGTGATGTATGTTGTGAAAAGTTCAATAAAATAAATCACAAAAAGGTTGAATGCCCCTTCTGTGATTTACAGAGTTGTCGTGAGTGTTCCCAAAGGTATCTCCTTTCTATATCCGACGATCCACATTGTATGGGTTGTAAGAATATGTGGAATAGGGAATTCGTAGATACATTTTGTACAAAATACTTTCGTAATACAGAACTTCGTCGCCACCGGGAGACAATTCTTTTTGAGAGAGAAAAGACGCGAATGCCTGAAACTCAACCAGAAGTTGAGCGAATAATTGCAATGAGAAAACTTCATAAAACAATTAACGATCAGAGAAGACGATTAATTGAAGTTCATCAACGTCATGGTATTTATATCCCGGTAACAAACACAGTTCCACTTCCAACAGAGATTTTAGATCTCCGTGATCAAATGGAAGCGAGTTATCGAGAATTAGAGCGTCTGCGTCGCATGGGAGAATTAGTTGTCGATGAAGAACCCAGAAAGTTTATTCGTAAATGTCCCACCGAAGAATGTAAAGGATTTATGAATGAGAATTGGTTTTGTGGTTTATGTGAGAAGCATTTTTGTGAAAAATGTAACGAGCGTTTAGTTGATGATCATCAATGTGACCCAGAATCCGTTAAAAGTATGGAACTTATCAACAAAGACACAAGACCATGTCCCAAATGCGGAACAATGATACATAAACTATCTGGGTGTGCTCAGATGTGGTGTCCAGATTGTCATACAGCTTTTGATTGGCGTACCGGACATGTAGAAACTGGTAGGATACATAATCCACATTATGTAGAATTCCAAAGATCTCGTATTACATCTAGAGAACATGGTGACATTCCATGTGGCGGTGTTCCAACTTTTAGGGAATTGAGACAAATAAACGCATCCGATGATATCACACGTCTTGCCATGATTATCTATCACTTGGATAGAGATCTTATATACAGATATGGAAATGTATATGATAACGATAATAGTTATCTCCGCGTCGCTTATATGCTCAATGAACTAAATGAAGTAGATTTCAAAAAGGAACTACAAAGAAGAGATAAGCAAAGAGAAAGACATCGTGATATCACTAACATTTTTAGAATGGTTATAGATACAGGTGGTGACTTGTTAAGACAGTATGTTATCGAACCAGAACGCGTAGATGAAATTATTGATATAAGTATAAAACTAATTGAATATGCTAATGATGTGATAGAAACTATCCGGAAAAGATATAATTGTGTAACTCCTTGTAATATTAATCTTTTCTAAATGTAAGATGTTACTATTATTCTTTATTATCATTTTGATAATTTACCTTATTCCAACGTATGTGGAACCAAAAGTAGTTTCAAATATAATAACAAAGAAGGAGAGAGACTATATAATCAATAAAGCGCGCAATGATCTTGAACCGTCGGAAATTTCTTCAAAGAAAGAAGTCGATACATCAGTTCGTAAAAGTAACACAGCATGGTTAGATTTAAATGACCCAATTGTTTCAAATGTAGTAGATAGATGTCTTCAATTCACAGATAGACCTAAAATTAATTGTGAAAGTCTCCAAGTAGTTAAATATAATGCAGGTGGTTACTACAAACCACATTATGATTCAATAAATGATAAGAATCCAAGATTATACACTTTTCTCATATCTTTGAGTGATAATTATGAGGGTGGCGAAACAGAATTTCCAAATATAAATAAACGTTTTAAACTAAATGAAGGTGATGCGTTATTTTTTCATAATTTGGACAACTATGAATTATCTTGTTCCAAATCTTTACATGGTGGGAAACCTGTAAAGTCTGGAGAAAAATGGATATGTAATCTTTGGGTTCATAAATATAGTTATTTATAATTCCAAGAAGACATAATATTATATATTATTGTAATCCTTCCAGCCTTTTTTACGGGTTCTATATAATGGTCTAATGATGATGGAAATACTAAAATGGTACCCTCTTTTATCGTTGGTACTTCCCTCGTTTTAAACAATTTATTATCACCCGAAGCATACGATTTTTCCATTATATTTCTAAAAACTAGACTATTTTCATCTGGTGCATCATCATTTAATATATAAACGATTGAATAGGAAGATGTATATACGTCCCCGTCAATTGCAAATGGTGCGTTCATATGTCGATGCATTTCTTGATGATGATTTTTTCCATATATGTTAAACCATGATTCAGTGCATATGGAATGTTTAGGAACTGGGCAGTCAATACCTTTATCTACTAGATGTTTTATATTTTCATCTACTGTATTCCATACAAGTTTTAACAAATCAGATGACATTAAAAAACTGTTTATTTCACTGTGTTTTACACGATCATCGTGATATAAACTTGATACCATTGTACAACTTTCAAATGGATTGTGATCTTTTATAAAATCATTTTTGATCTGTTCAATAACTGGCATTAATTTCTGTTTAATTTCCGTATGATTATCAACAGTTTTCCAAAAAACATATTGACATGGAAATATATAACTCGACATTATAATACATGGTGTATAACCTTTTAAACCATTTAAAAAATACATTCAATTCCAAATAATGGATATCTATAAAGAACCTATGCTATTCAAACATTTTTTAACAGAAAAAGAATGTGAATGTTTGATTAATATAAGTAAAAACCGAATGACACCTTCAAGCATAGGACGTGGTTCTTCAGATAATGTTAGAGTGAGTAACACAGCGGTATTTGATAATTTAAAAGATAATATTGCGAGACGAATTACAAGTCGAATATCTACTATATTTCAGGTACCGTTCCATGAATTGGAAGGATTACAGGTCACACATTATGAAACAAATGGGTTTTACAGACCTCACCTCGATGTAAATCTTCAATCCGATGGACCACTAGCTGATCATAGAGGGAGATATATAACATTCATAATTGGATTAAATGACGATTATGAAGGTGGTAAAACGAACTTTATAAATTTAGAAAATAAATCCTTTAGAATTCCAAAAGGTGGTATATTAATGTTTAGAAGCACAGATGTCAATAATTGTATAGATTTAAGTTCTAAACACGAAGGACAGCGGGTAACAAAGGGTGAAAAATGGATAGCTACAATGTGGGGTCATGGACCGTGTTATTTAAAAAATTCTTTAGATGATCTATTAAAAATAGACTTAGGCCAAACAGAAGTTAAAGAATGTGATAATTAATAATTAATAATTAAAATGGTTAATTTATCTACAATATCAACATCATCACCATGGCAGTCATTCTGTATATCTATGTTGATGGGTGTTGGACATGTTGTACTTGGACCAGATCATGTAAGTGCTCTTGTAGTACTCGTTGCAGGTGTAAAAAGAAGGCAACATGAAACCGGAGATAATACATGGCGTAAATCCGCGTTACAGGGGTATAGGTGGGGTATTGGTCATGTATTAGGTCTCGGTTTTATGACATCGATTTTTATGTCATTCAGAAGTTCAATACCCATGGAAAAAATTGCTACTGTGAGTGATTATATAGTTGGAACAATGATGGTACTCGTTGGGGTGGCGTCTCTTATATCATTACACAAATGGCGAAAAAGAGAAAATACACGTATAAAACATATATACGAAAATGATATCATATGTAACAACGATACAAACTTACACCCCATAGATGGGTTACAAGCACCGGTTGTACATGGTTCTGACGCACACTATGAAGCACATGAACATCATATGTCACATATACATTCTCTAGATGGTGAGGAAGTTATAAATGAAACAAAAACTCTATGGGAAAAGTTCAAACAGTGGAAAATGGGCGATACATTTACCGATAGCCCTACGAGTGCATACGTCGTTGGTGCTATCCACGGAATTTCGGGTCTAAGTGGTATTGTTTATGTTTTACCAGCACTATTCTTGGATGATACTGGTCGTCTTTTATTGTATCTGTTAGGATTTACAATTTCTTCAATTGTGAGTATGACGGGGGTAGCTGCTATTATGGGTCTTATTCCACATGGTACGAAAAAACTGATGATTCTGAACGGTGTAGCCGGTGCATCTGTTATCGGTATTGGTATCATGTGGATTGTTTTGACTTACCTTGATAAACTTGATTTATAGTTATTTTGATACTATATTAAATGCTAGTGTAACTCTTCCAGGTTTTTCAACTTCATCAACTTTATGATATAAAGTTGATGGGAAAATAAGTAAAGTACCTTCTTTTATTTCTTTTACATTTTTTGTATCAAAATGATATTCTGGTAGATTAAAAAGTGGTATTCGTTGGTCTAATTTACTGAATGTTGTTACATTTTTTTCATTTTCGTCATTTAAGATATATATCATTGAAAAAGTTGGATGGTATATTCCGTCATCTAAATGAAACACTTCGTTATTGGAATGACAATGAAACTGGAAACTTCCATTTTTGTGATAATGCGTGTACCAGTAATTTTTAATTCTAGACGTTGAAATCTTTGGTTTGAAGCTTGTTTTACTATCAAAAACATTCAAAACAGCTTCATCTAAAATTCGCCATATTTCTTTTACTAACAATGGATGTTGTAACTCTTTACACTCAGGTTCGGATTCAGATTTTAGATAAAAATTGGTATATGCATTAACTAAACCTGGTTTATTGGTCGTGTCACGAGACTTATAACTTTTTATAAGAGGTAAAAGGTCTCTTTTTATTATATCATGGTCTTTTACCTGATCCCAATAAACAAAGTCATGTGGAAACCTATGAAATGGCATTTGAATATAGTGAAATTTAAACTTTAAGTGTTTAGGTTCAATGATAAAGTGACATAATATTAAAAGATAGTACAATCCTACCGGGTTTTGTGATAGATTTTACATAATGATATAAATTTGATGGAAATACTAAAACGGTTCCTTCACCAATTTCTTTGATATTACCTGTGTCAAATTTAGTCTCCAGTATTTTACTAGTACTCACACCACACATTTGTGGGTTTAAAAATACAGTTTGATTTCTTTCATTATCATCCTTTAAAATATAAATCATAGAAAATGTATGTTTGTATTCTTTACCGTCTATAATTCTAGTTGTATATGATTCATGGTTATGAATATCCACTGTCCCATTATTATCATATAACGATATCCACGATCCTATTATACGAGATTCTAAAATATCTATTTTATCGTGATTTTGTCTACCGTTAAGTTCTTTCAATGCCGAATCTAATGTTTCCCATACAACCGAGTCAATAATATCTTTATTAGATTCTACAATAATTTTATTAATATCAATACCATTTTCATCTCGTTTATTATATGTTGATACACCATTACCAATAAGAGCGTGTTCTTTTAAAGATATGTTATTATCTATAATATTTAATAACTTATCTTTAAAATTTTTATGGTTTTTAATTCTTTTCCAATATACAAATTGACTTGGAAAATAAAAGATACCCATATTTAAATTACGAGCATTTTAAAACTTTAAGTGTTATTCACCATATAGGTAGCTGAAGGATTTAGAATTAGAAATGTGTATATGGTTAAATGGCCACCACCACATTATATTAAAAGAAAGCAACATAATTTTTAATATGATTGACGTGCGAGTATTAGCTGAACAGATATATTCTCAACTTGGTGCTGGATACAGTGAGAGAGTATATCATAATGCTATGGAAGTCCTTCTAAGACGCGATGGTATTCCTTATGAATCTGAGCGTATTGTTCCCATTCCATTTGAAGGGCACATTATTGGTAACTTGAGAGCGGACATCATTGTAAATAATGAAATTGTCCTTGAGTTCAAAACTATTAAAACTCTCAATGATGCGGCGGAGTTACAGGCACATAACTATCTTCGTCTGATGAAACTGAAGACTGCGTATCTGATAAATTATCCTCCGTTTCCTGATCGGGAAGTGGAGGTTCGGAAGATTGTAATAGAATCATAAATGGAAATAACTTCGCCATCATAGTATAAAACTGTGTTGCTTCGTCGTGATATTTCTTCGGATTACATAATCCTTCGGTGAGTAATTCATTAGCTCTTTGTAGATGATACTTAGCCTCTTCTACACAAAACTGTGTATGTTCATCCATTAATCACATTTATATTGGCATCTTTAAGTCTGAACGACATACCGGACACTTATCAATTTTATGAAAGCATGTTAGGCATACATAGTGCGTACATTTTCTAAACTTTACACATTTATGTGTATTATAACATATCGGGCATTCGCGATGGTCAAATTTTAAAACCTCGTTATTAAATCTCCAAAAACAAGGACTGCACACTTTTAATCTTACGTCCTTGTTTTTGTGACAAATATCAAAATTTGGACACTGTTCCATTGTTACTATATCGTTGGTATAAATTCCCATTGTAGATCGCAGCATATCAACTTCCATATTACATCTTGTTGATAAAGTTTGCTCTTTGACTTGAGGAGTGGAAAGTATTGTAAATATTCATCCTCGCCTAATAATTCACAGAATTTATATAAAACATATGAATAGCTAAGAAAGTTCTTCCTATCTGAAGGACAGTTATCATCGAATGGTTTTTGAATATCTTTGAACATTATTCGTAACCTTTCTTCTAGTTGCTGTGGCATATTTGGAGCTTTTATACCATTTAGGATATTCGTAATATATGGGACATGCTCATAATATTTATTAAGTCTCAGTTTTTTGAGAAGTCCTCTAATCTTTGTGTGTGTAATCTCTTCCAAATTCCTAATCTTCATCTTTTTTAACTCACTCCTGAGTTGATCCATCACTTCATCTGGTATAGTTGTCATCTCTTGGGCTTGAAATTGACTTAGCCATTCGTTAAAGTGATTCTCCCTCTTATACGAATAATTTACAACCTTTTCAGATGTTTCCTGTTCTTCTCGGTACGTCAATTCTTCGCTAATTAGACATGACAATACTAATCCACATGAATCACAGACTAATTCACTCGTATCGTGAAAATGTACTACATTACTCGAGGAACAGTTATCACATATATCATTCCTACGTTCTCTCGGTCTAGATATATTTTGATTTTCAACTTCTATAAGATAATCTCTGAATATATCTTTACGTTGAAGTCCAACGGTCTCTTTGACATTAAATACATTATCTGTATTAATCTCTTCAATCTTTTCATCTGTATATTGATTCATAAATGGCATACAGCGAATTATATAATCTGACATTTCAGCCTCGTACCTACGTTTATTAGAGGGATCAGATTGAATCAGGTTAGCCCAGTCGTCAATCTTGTTGTTATATCTACTTAAAAAGTTTCCCTCCATTATAAATAAGAATGCTTGTTAAACTTTTAAGTAGTATTATACTTCCGGTGTATTCTACTTATAAGCGGTTCGTTACACCAGCCGATTACTCCATTATATCAGAGGAACTCGAATACAAAATTGATTATAGGATGAAATATCAAATCGAAGATGACTTTTGGAAAAATGAGAGTAAGGATTGGGACGGAGCATTGGATGACTATTACACCGTGGTGACTGGTAAAAATTTTAGAAATACAATCGTACCGCAGAACGTCAAAAAACTCGTACTTAGGATAAAGTATTATCACAATGGTAAAATATATAAATCGATTTCAAATGATATAAATTTTAAACCAGGTAAAAATGAAGTTGATGGAATGTTATTTACAATTCCTTTGAGTAGTGCATGGATAGTTAATCACGATGATAAACCGGTAAGAGACATTACTGAAAAGGTGAAAAGGTACGCTGGTCCAAGAAATGATTTTCACGGGCAAAAAGTTTCTTTACAAGATTTTTTGTATTACACGACAAAGTTTTTAAAAAGGGAATACCCAAAAGTATTAGTCGCAAACGCATTAGGTATGAAAAAGCTTATTATCACAACTGAAGATTTTACAACTGATCTTCAGATACCTTAGTTGCTAGGTAGAATTTAAGCTCACCCAAGTTGGCAACGTTGTATTTTAGAATCAAAAAACGATTACCCTCTTCCTGCATAATTTGCACAGACGCACACATACTCGTCGCCTTTGTAAAGATATTCAGGTATCTGAGAGAATACAGACCAGTCATTTCCATTGTTTCTTCGGGGCATTCAATTGATGTTTCCTGACTTGCAAAATCTCCGTCACATTTCATTCGCAATTCTTTTCCTACCCGAGTGATTTCTATATCAGAACCAATGTTAGACATATCGCGACATAATCTCTGAAGATCGGCGGATGGTAGATTTGTGATACTCGTCATCTTAGTTTCAGGAACTTCAATACGACTTTCGTTAATATCCAAAAGCTTCAGTCTAAATTTTGTACTGGTCTTCTTAGATTCACTTGTAATTTCAATATCCATGTATTCCTTTGAAGTAATTTCAATTGAAAGAACGTCGTTGTTCGTAATAGTTTTTAAAAGTTTGAAAGTATTTGAAATATTAATACCAGCAATAATTTCGTCATACTCGCAATGATACTCTTCGAAATTATCGGCATCAAGAAACATATCAACAAGAGATGTTCTAGCTGTATCTAAAGTCGTGATATACACACCATTCGGCTTAAAATATATATTTATATCATTGAGAATATCTTTTAGTACTTCAAATGTTGACTTTACCGCAGAAGCTTGGATTGTAACCAATTTCATAACTATTATAAAATACGCGTTAAATCTTTAAATCTGATCTGAATATGCGACACCCTTACTTACGTCTCTATTGATTTTAGATTCCAATTCTCGCGTCATTGCAGGCTGAAGTGATACACCATAGTTATCAAGTGTAAATATATCAGCATCATTATCACCATCATCTAATCCGGTCATTGATCCCGAACAAAATCCACCGAACCCACAATGCTCTACTTCTTTGTTTGGTAAAAGAGATTCTAACCAGTTCTTGATTTCTACACCAACTAAAATTTTACCGTTCTTTGTAAGCATGGTTGGAACACGTGTAATTTTGTTTCTGTAAGCAGGCGGAATACCTTGGGTGTTTATATTATGGTAATGAATCAACTGTTTTAATTGCGCGTGACTGTTGATATACTCAATGACTTCCATTGAGTGTTTGCATCTTGGGCTGTATATCAGCAGCGACATCTAATATGTATATCGGAAATTTCAAAAAAAAATTAACGCATATTAGTAAAGATGATGAAGTTCAGTAATATACTTCTGACGATTTTACTTGCCGTGATTGTAGTTGTAATGTTCAGACGAGAATCATACACAGAAGTATTTGGTATGTCAGGATACACAAAACCAGTTGGTAGTATTAGATTGGATGATCCCAGGACAGATTTATCGGCTTACACTAAGAGCGAAGCCAAAGTTTCTAATGATTTAATGCAAAAATTTGTTCTCATGGCTAACGAAGAAATTGCAAAACGTACTGGTCTTTGTACTTATATTATAGAGACTACCAAGGTTGAAAAATACGTTGGTAACGGTGGTGACATCTACGAATGCATGTTTATGGTTGTGAAAAATAGTGGTTTCGCATTTGGTTTTTCAGTTTCGGCAACTTTTGAAGTTAAGGGTGACACCGTTGTCCTGAAGGCACTCCGTTCTCAACCACTTGATGTTCAGACCCCTTCAACAATTGAGCCATTTGTTGATGGTAAGGCTGGACAAGAATTCATTGATTATGAATTGGTGAAAGAGAGTGCCATCCCAAAGAAAAGTGAGTTTGATTTGGCTAAAAATAATTTGATGTAATTGTAATGATCAGCATCAATGATATTACCAAAATTGATGAGAAGAGAAAACAGATCAAAAAGGAGATTTATACCAAAATCTACGAGCAATTTTCTCGAAAGATTAAGCAGTCGGTTGAACTTGGAAATAAACAAGTGTTTCTCACAGTACCCGCATTTGTAGTTGGTTGTCCAACATTTGATAGGTCTGCAGCAGCGCGATATTTGGCACGACAGTTTCAGCATGGTGGATTTACAGTGCAATTTGTTGGTGATTATGAATTATATATAACTTGGATAATACCCAAGAAAAAGAAAGAATCAAATGAAAATTACAAAGATGAGGTGGAATTTCCCAATTTAATGAATTTGAAGAAGATTGCCAGTCAATACAGGAGATGAAGTGCGTAGTAAGGTTATTAATAAAAACCCCCTTAATCATAAATGGACAATTTGAGCATACTTGTAGAGGCTAAAAAAGAGTACCTCGGACAGTTATGTCACATTATGTGCCCAGCTATGATTGAAGTTTTTAGTGATATGTATGACGAAGCCGGGAAGATTTCAAAAGGTCGCAAGGTTTTAATTATGTATCAAAAATTATTAAAAGAAGTTCCAAATTGGTCAAATGCAATGTCAAAACAACACGCGGATAATATCGCGAATCGATGTGCTTGGTTTAATGATTTACTGGCCGCCGTTTTTGTTGCTTGTACAAAGATTCTATCTGCAGTACGCCTAAAGGCTGACAACAAGAAGATTGCTCTCAAATTACCATCAAATGAAGTTTTCATTCAAACCTGTTATAATAATGTCGCAAAGGATCTTTACAAAGACCCTTATGTGATGCACGAAGAACAGAATGAATACATGCGTGATGAACAACTAACTATTCGCTTCTGTAATTGCATTGAAAAAACAGTAAAAGAACTCATTCCAGTGCAACAAATTCTTCAGACGTACATGTCTCAAGAATCACGCGATATTGATCTCGATGGTGAGGTTCATGATTCAGAAGACCCCGATATATTAGAGGAAGCCGAAGGTTTTCCTGAACCAGAACCAGAGTTTGAACAAGATGTACAAGAAATGGAACCAATGCCCGAAATTGACGAAGCCCAATTACAACCAACCGGACTTGAAAATGAATTTAAAACTGTTCCAGGTGTCCAGGATCCACAACCTGTAGTTCAAGCTGAACCAGACCTACCTACACCCCAGGAAGATGAAGACCTTTTTTTCGGTGACGCACCAGAACAGCGTACAAAAAAAGTTGCCTATAATTAAATGGAGGAGTTATCCGAATATCTTCGTGACCCAATGATGGCTGCCCTTATTGCCGGTGCGATCACCGCTGGTTACATCCACGTCAAAGCTCAAATCAATAATGAAGGAAAATTGGAACTAAATAAATACACTAAACCAGCTGTTCTTAATGCGATTCTCGTTTATTTCATCGTTTCTAATGGTCTTGGTCAAAAGGAGACTATTTCAACCGATCCTTTTTAAACTTAAAGATTATCCCCCAAATATACTAAAATGACCTCCGTGACTGCATTCAACGATATGCTCACACAATTTCTTGTGGAATTGCATAAGACTTTTCCAGATGAAAAAGGTATTAAGAAGGCTATGACAGCCGTTGATTTACTTAAATCTACAAACCCACGATCGATTGTTGATCTGTACATGAAGGGTGTTGGACCATACGCGGATCGTATCAGCAACAAAGACGAAAAGTTTTTACTTGAAGAAATTGAAAAGATTGATTTTTTGAAAGAATTCAACATTGGTAACTACTGGAATAAAGCGTCGAACAACACAAAGGGTGCCGTCTGGCAATATTTGCAAACTCTTTACATGCTTGGTACTACAATTACCGCGATTCCAGCCGAGACATTATCTATGATTGAAAGTATTGCGAAGGATTGTGCGGATAAGATGCAGGACGGGGACACCCTTGATCAGGATGCTCTCATGAAGGCTATGAGTGGTATGCTTGGTGGGATGTTGAAAAAATAAAACTCGATATATATTAAATGAAGGTCTGGTTCGAAGATCCAAAACAGTTGATAAGGACTGATCAGGTCTTGCAGTTCTGGCCAAATAATGAACAAACTCCCGAAGACAGGATAAACGCCGCTTCACGTTTTGTGATATATGCATGCTCAATTATTTACATCACTCGAAGAGATCCACGTATTTTTGTTTTAGGTGGAACTTGTTTGAGTGTTCTTTATGTTATGTATAAATCTAAAATGATTAAAGAAACTTACGGATTTAAATCTGATAGAAATGGTGAATGCCAGATGCCAACCATTGATAATCCAATGGCTAATGTATTAATGACTGATTATAGTGATAATCCCAATAGACCATCTGCATGTAATTACAACCAAGTTAAACCATATGTCAAGTACTTCCTAGATGATAGAATTCCATACGATTCTGGTCGCTCGAGAACACCAATGCCTCAATATCAGCGCAATGCCGCGGCCAGACAATTTGTCTCAACTGCGGTTTCACAAATTCCAGGGGATCAAACCGCTTTCGCTGAATGGTGTTATGGTGCCAAAAATAAAAAAATGTGCAGAACCGATCCACGGTTATGTGATGCGGATGCACGGGGTGTTCAACTTTCTGCCTTCCGGGGATTGGACATTAGTGGTGATAGACGATAAATATTTCTCATGTAATAGTAAATGGCATATCAGCTTCAACCTGGTCTTGCGATAGTCCAAAATAAAGGAGCTCTCCCAATTGTAAAGGCTAATGAAGAAATCTTTGTTTATCCTCAGCCCAGTACCCTTAACTGTGGTGGTTGCCGGCCAAATACTATGTTGTATGGCACTGCGCCATATATGGCTGGAAAGGGTGCGCCAGCTCGATACATCGATGTGAGTGATGAACTCAGACCACAAAGTACATCTCAATTCGATAAACACATCGTCCAAACTTATGAACGTAACCTATTTCCTCTCACAAATATGGAATGTAAAGTTCCCCTCCGCGCTATGTCTTATGAACCGGTGAGTACCCGGGCCGAACTCCAGAACGGACTCTTTCAGCAAAGATACGCTAATAAAAATGTTAATAACAAATAAGAATGGCTGATCCCATTTCACTTGCAGCTATAGCCGGGTTGATTTATGCCGGACGAGCTTTGAGCAGTAAATCCGAGCCCCCAGTACTCGTTCAAAAGCCTGTGCAAGAACCGGTACTCGAGACTATGATAGATAATGGAGTCCCCGAATTTATGGAACGTGATTTTGAACCCAGATTTCAAGTAGAAAGTAAAAGGGAAATGGCAAGTTTTGCTGACCTTGGTAAGCAGCAGCGAAGTGGTGGCCAGGAACTTTTGACTATGAGAGATCGCATGTATGATACAGGTCGAATGAATAATCTTTCACCAATTGAAAAGCAACTTGTCGGCCCAGGTTTGGGTGTTAGCGTTGATACACCAGCGACAGGTGGATTTCAACAAACATTCCGTGTGAATCCCATAAATGTTGGTGAGTATCGTCTCACCACACTCCCAGGTCGGTCAGGTCCCGCTTTTGATATCGGAGGTGGCCGAAGAACTGGATTTGGTGAAATGACACACAATAAGCCTGAAACGACTGCATTTTTACCATCACGATTACCAAATATGCCTGGTCGTGCTCAGGGTATGACAGGTGTTACCCCAAGACAGGAGCATGAAAGAACTAAGAGAACCACAAATCGTTCAGAAACTGGTCATCGCGCGGATGGTCTTGGATTTAATGGTGCGAAACGTTTTATTTCAGGACAGACTATGCCACAAGATCCAACGCGTTTCAAGGCTGATCGTAATGACGAACAGTATATGCATGTGAATCAGCCAGCACCAGGTATTAGTAGTTTCTATGGTGCCTACACAAATAGTGCAGCTGCTCAGGTCACATCCAAGACTAATGAAGAACTCATGAAGTATGGCTTCCGTCCAGAAGATCGAAGAGGTAAGGCTGATCGTATGGCTAACCCAGGGCGTATGAATGTGAGAGAAACTGCACTCAAACAAGGTGGTGCTCTTACCGCGGTTCGTTCAGATACTACACGCGTTGATGGTCGTATGAACCCTGCAAATGGTGGCTGGACTCAAAACTATCAACAAAAACCATTCCATCAACTTAACGCATACAAGGGTAATGAAAATCCTCATTTTAGAACACTTGATCTCGCTCAAAGACAACTTCAAAATAATCCATTAGCTCAGCGCATCTGCTAAGTATAATTATATAGATTAGACAAAAACAATCATTAAAATATTGTCCCTATATTTTAATGAAGGTCCATACCCTTGACATAGATAGCAGTATGAGAGATACCAATGTGTATCCATACGCTAATACTTATGTCGTGACACTAGATAAACCAATTTATGATGTCACCCAAATCAAGTTGGTATCTGCGAGAATACCCACACCGCAATTAACTATTTGTTCTACAAATAAGACTTTTAGTATTTATGATTCAGGTGCGCCAGATGATACAATTGAGGTTACACTTAATGAAAAAAATTATATAAGTGGAACAACTTTAGCTTCGGAACTTCAGTCTCAATTATTTATTGTGTCTGGTGACCCAACACCAACATGCATCGATTCTGTTGTATTTGATTCCGTTATAAATACACTTACATTTTCAAACACAAATTCAAGTAATACTTTTTCTTTTGAATTTTTCGATGGCACCAACGGTTATTTAAGTAACATAAATACTACAACACCACATCAAGTTCTAGGATTTTCATCCAAGAATCCAAATGCGGCTGATACTTTGGTATCGGGTGCAATAAATCTAAATGGACCAAACTCATTGATTTTAAAACTCACAGCCGGTTCAGATGAATTTACTAAATGTGTATATTCTGCCACACCATTCTACACCGGGCACATCTTATTAGATGGCAGTAATATGATAAACTACCATGGCGCCGATGATCCACTCATACACGAATTTCACACCGGAGCACAAAAATTTATCCAAGATATCAAAATTGAATTCTTCTATATGAGTCATGGACGTTTAATTCCATATGATTTCAGGAATCAAGATCATATATTAAAATTTGAAATTACAGGTTCTACAGATAAACTTAAGGGTTTGCCCAAAGTACCACTAGATGCGATCGCCGATAAAACTGAGATGCCAGAAATAAGGATTCCGGAGATGGTTGAAAATCCTTATAAATGGAGAGAATATCTCCCAATTGGTATAATTGTTCTTATTGGAATTATTATGATGTTCCTTATGAATGGAAGACGCCGACCAATTCTTAACGAGTAATCGCGAAGACTGGTTGCGCTGGCTTGGACACACGAGTGGAGATACGCGCAATGACCAAATACACGGCGATAGACAAAAGGGTGGTCAAGATCGCGGTAAGAGCGTATTGGGTACCACCGTTCTTTGGCACCTTGATGAGTTGTTGGATCACCCAACGAACAAGGTCATTCCAGCTGAGAGCAGCCGCGAAAGAGAAACCCGCAACGATCGCGTTGAGGGATTGGGTTTCCAATTCTTGAGTCACAAGTTCGACAGTGTCAATGGCGGTTTCGAGCATCGCAGACATGGTAAGTTTTATACTGTATATGTAGAAAATTTTTATTCGGGTAACAACTCTTCTTTTTCGACTAACTTTTTGTATTTTTTTCGCCTGACTATATCCGATTTTGCAAAAATTTGCTCTTCTTCTTCGTCGGAATCTCCATCAGTGCTACTTTCTGAATCATCATCACCCGTAAGTTTAAATGATTTGTATTCAGAACTCGTCCATCCCTCGGGAACCGATGTACTCATTACTATTAATAGCATTTTTTAACATCTCTTCTACCGGGCTCTGGGGTATCCAAGTAGCCCAACGATCGTATGCGTCGTTTATACATTTGAAAGTTGGATCTTCTCCTGTGTATCTCTCAAATGGCGGACATTCTTCTGGTTCAACCTCCTCGAGATCTTCTTCATCACTTGATTCTTCGTCATATACTTCTGGACAAATTGAACCAATATCCTGTCCAACTGTGTACATGACACAGTACTTAATGGCATATTCCATATCTTCACCAAGTACTGTATCTCTGCCACACGCTTTTGAATATTCCGCTGCAATAATCATACTTTTTTCAAGTACGGGTAACAAAATTCCCATAAGTGCATTTGTTTGGGATTCTTCATACGCACCAGATGTTTCTCCAAATCCCGTTTTCATCATCTTTTATTAATTGTCGTTAAAAATAGTTTTTGCAATTCCCCCACTCACACGGAGAATGTTATAACTCAATGCATAAACTCGCACTTGACGTTTATAATCTATACACGGTGTAAGACTTAGGTTTAATATTTGTTCTTTTACCAGACTAAAATTCACCTGTCCAGTTGGATACCATTTTTCGGGTTCGCACGCAAAACTATATGAATAGAATCTTCGTAGTAACTGGGTTTTTGAGTGATGAATACAACCTTGAACAGCCTTTAAAAATATAACATTACCTGTATCTTCTGTGATAATTGGTTGTCCATCCAAATCCAATGTTAAATAGTCCAGGTTTTCATAAAGTATAAGTCTTCCATTCGACGTTAATAAAGTATTGTCATAATCAAAAGGTGTAACAAATTGTCCTTCACCTGTACCTACACGACCCTGTCGCTGGATAATAAAATACAACTCTTTTACTGGATTTACAAACTGCAGTTTAAACGAAGCGGAGGTAATACCTTGATCAACATCGAAAACTTCTTGTTGAAGTTGGGTGATTATATAATCCTTCTTAGTACTTGCAACCTTTACTCGCTCACATGGATCTAAAAAGACAACTTCATTACATATAGTGAATTTTTTAAGATTCAATACTTCAGGTGCGATATCTACATACGTACCATCAACTTTTGCAATTAAGTCCTGATAGTTTCTTAATTTTAATCGAATCTCAATTTCCTGGTTTTTGATTGCACATAGAGGGAGTGCGAGTTCTGGATTATTGTGAAAGTAAAATGGCAAATCAATAAAATAATCCACATCACTCTGAGATGCACCAATGTGACACAATATTTCCTTATCCGAAACTCGAGTACTCGCTGATCTTTCCGAATATTTACCAATGAGCTCTTCAAGGGCTTTTTGTTTTGTCTGACTCACATAGTGTTCTGAATATATCTGGAGATAGTCACTTGTTAATCTCTGTACAACAGAACCACCTATAATAAGCTCGGCGGTTTCTATGAGTGCATGACCAACTGAATCTATATAACCCATCAATGATGTACCAATTTCTGGGAGTGTAACTTTTACACTTATAGTTTTCAAAAGATCACCTTGATTCTGTGGTATTTTGAAATGAACGGTTTTACCAAAATCAAATTCATTTTCTGGATCTAAATCTACATACTCCAATGAAAAGTTTGAATGTTTCTTAAAACTTTTCAAAAAATATGTATATTCTGGATCTACTGTGAAAAATCGGTCTTGAGGACCAGATGTTTCGAGCTGAACACGACCAGCCATTACTACTATATCTATCTAAAATTTTAAACCAGCTAAACCACTCTCAATTCGAAGAATGTTGTAATTCCTGGCATAAATTCGAGTATTATTCTTATCAATTGCATTGATTGGATCTATTTCAATTGTTAATAACTTATGAACAATTCTACTCATATTAACTTGACCAGTTGGGTAGTATTCCTCTGGTTTTAGTGCAAAGCTATACATTCCAAACTTTGCAAGATTTGCGGCTGATGGTGAATTTACATGATGTTTAAATGATTGATAATACGTTAAAAATTTGGAATCTCTATTAAAAACAACCTGATTGTTGAATCGCAATTCGACGTTTTTGATCTCATTGTAATAATTTGGATCGTTATCCCGAACAGCTTCTTCTGACTGTGAAACAAAAAATAGTTCCTTTACTGGATGAGAAAAATTCAACATGACAGACTTTTTGTTTTCGCCAGGTTTCATTACAAATTGGGACATCTGAAGTTGGGTGATTACATAGTCAATTGGTCTTGACATAATAAAACCTTTTTCATCTTTAGTGACAAGTGCAAATTCTGTATCAAGTGATATTTTCCTGATGGATCCTTGAACACCAGCGGGAGCACCACGAAATATAAGTTCTGTGAGAGGACGTGTCTTAATTCTAACTTCAACTAATTGTTTGGTAAGAGCGCATGTTGGTATCGCTAGACTTGGATTTCTATAGAAGTAAAATGGTAAGTCCATAAAGTAGTTATACTCACCTTGATACGTTAATATATTACCATGACCATTTAGAAAGTATAAAGTTTGGTCAATGTCATCATTTGTATTGTGAAGTTGCTGATGAATGTATATATATTCACCTGTAATTCTTTCGATCGTCTGACCTCCAATAAGAAGCTCTGCATATTCAATTAAATGTGAAATCACGGAGGGTGACCAGTGTGTATCGTTTTCACCGGGTGTATCCGGAGTTGGATCATTAAGAGTTACTTTTAAAGTTAAATTCCTGAGAAGATCACCTTTGTCATTTGGTATTCTGCATTCTATGACCTCACCAAAGTCAAGTTTTCCATCGAATTGACTTTCAACATAATCTATGGCAAACTTTGTATGTCTTTTGAAATTCATCAGGAAATACGAAAATTGTGGATCTCCTGTGAGCCATTGATCTTGAAGTCCAGTGGCTGCAAGTCTTAATCGACCAGACATTCCTACTCTATGTGAGTAAAATTTTACCAAATAAAACGGGACACTACTGTAGAATGAATCTTCAGTTGAAGAAATTCAAACCTGAGACCATGACAGATGATCGGGTGTGCGTCTTTATAGGTAAGCGTAATACAGGGAAATCAACCCTTGTTAAGGATATTATGTATTACAAGAAACACATACCAGCGGGTATAGTTCTCTCGGGAACTGAGGAAGGTAATCATTTTTACGGTGAATTTATTCCAGACCTCTTTGTTTATGGTGAATATGATAGAGATGCAATAGAGAGAGTCATATCTAGACAAAGGAAACTTATTGGAACAAAAGGTAAAGATTCGTCAAATGGAACATTTATGCTTCTCGATGATTGTATGTATGATTCAAAATTTTTAAAGGATACATGTATTCGCCAATGTTTTATGAATGGACGTCACTATAATATATTTTTTATGCTTACGATGCAATATGTAATGGATCTACCTCCAGCACTTAGAGCTAATGTTGATTATGTATTTATACTCAGGGAGAATATCATACAGAACAGAGAAAAGTTGTATAAATCTTTTTTTGGTATATTTCCCTCTTTTGACATGTTTAACAAAGTGATGGATGCATGTACAGAAAATTACGAATGTCTCGTATTGGATAACACAGTTAAGTCTAATAAAATTACCGATTGTGTATTTTGGTACAAGGCTACAGTCAGGAAGAATTTTAGAGTTGGTAGTCCCAATTTATGGCAACTACATAAGAAGATGTACAATCCCAAGTACTTGGATCAGAAAGAAGATGACACCAAGAATGCAACAAAGAAGACGCGATTGAAAATTACAAAGACAAAATAACAGGCTGCGTCACTCACCATTTTCGAAAACATAAGTCTATACTAAATGGCTACGAATGTGCATACCATGAATTTATCAGATAATGGAGATGGGATGGTACCATTATCGGATAATCCAACAACGGCATTTATAAGTAACGACCCTAATTATAAACAACCTCAAAGAGCGTTACCACAAATGGAAAAAAATGTGAGTGAAAATAAACAGACAATGGACTCAACTCCAATTAATGAACTTATGATGGATCCCCCAATGATGATGGATGAGCCCAGAATGCAAGGTGTTATGCCACAAATGACAGCTCCACAACCCCAGGGTGCCTACATGGTTCCCCAACAAGTAGAAAAGGCACCAGAAAGTAAAAACCCATTGAACTTGACTGATGATCAGTTGATTGCTCTCATCGCCGGCGCTGCAGCGGCGCTTGCCGTTAGCAAGCCTGTTCAAGACAAACTTGTTACCTCAGTACCCAAGTTCCTTAACGAACAAGGTGCACGAAGCATGGTTGGTTTGGCTTCAACCGGATTGGTTGCTGCTATCGTCTTCTATTTTGCAAAGGCTCAATTTGTGAAGGCTTAAAAATTCGATTCCCACCCCATATTACTATAGATTGAATTATCAATACCTGAATAATATGTAACTAAGGCTCCGACTGTAAAAGCCGACATGAGCAAGGCACTCAATTTAAGTGTCTTGCTTCTGTCACTTCCATATTCCTCCACCGCATCCTTTGTGTCACTTATTAGCTTATTCATTAAGAATGTTATAATAAACGCGATAACAGTCGTGGATAGTATAAATCTTCGATCAACTGCGAGTCGAGGTACATTCCCAATAATATATCTAAAAATATTTGGTATGATAAAGGTCAATAATGACAAGTTCAAATAATAATTAGTGCTTATATGGGGGATAATTGTAATACCATATATCGCAAGCCATGAAAAAATGACTGTAAGCAATACACCGAGTGATGTTCTCATTTAGTATGATCAAAGATTATTTATCCTGAATCTTCTGACCACAAAATGGTTTTCGTTCGGGTATCTTTTCATATATACCTAAATTTACGCATATGTCGCGAAGTTCTACGTAATTGTTCCAATAATTCTCCGAGTGAGAATATTCGCGCACAGACGAATGTGCTAACTCGTGAATAAATACATGGAAAATATCATTTACCTCACCATCGAGGCACACAGCAATTTCCTGTCCCTTATTTGTATTGTAACCAACAGTTCCTTTCATTCGTTCAAAACCCGTAATTGGAATGCATCTAGTTAGCATATGAAACTTTTCATTATTTGTTTCTATCAAATGCTCTCGGAGAATTTTGTATTTTTCTTTTACTTCAACGAGGGCCTGAGGTTCTCGAGTCTGGTATAATATCCACAGATTTATGATCAATAATACAATGAATGGGATCATCTCTTATATACAAAGATAAATTTACTATACAACTCTGATATTCGATTACCAGTGAGACCTTCCCAGAGTTCTAAACTAAAGCCCAATTCTTCAAGATGTGTAACGAGAAGGTCCTTATAAGCCACTGGTTCTGATTTTGGACCGTCCGCATAGAATGGGGTGTCTGTGAGATTTACAAATAATTTTTCACCAAATCCACCATTCCCGTGCGCTTTCATTAGAAAGAAGTTACCCATATCATCCTTATATGGGGTCTTAAATATAATTTTTTCCGAATCCGGTATAATTCCTATAAGTTTCCCACCTGGTTTTATACGCTTGCGAATTTCTCGGATCGAACTAAAAAACTTTTCTCTTGTTTCAAAGATGTAATGAAGTGAAAAATTATAACATATGAGATCAAACTTTCTATTAGGGCAATGATGTATATCACCCTCGTAGAAATTCACGCGCATATGCATATTCTTCGCTCTACTTCTCGCCTCAACTAGGGCCGAGGCTTCCGGATCACACATGCTCATATTTGCACCACATTTATGCCATTTCTGAAGATCACCACCGAAACCACAACCCACATCCAAAATACTGTAACCTTCTTTTGTAGCATATTGGATTAGAGTTCGTTTGGCATCATTATGGTTCTTACGAATATCCTCCATTGTATATTGTATAAAAGTGTATATCTTTTAAATACTTAGGAGGGCGAGTGACAATTGTCTGTGTCCTATTTTGAATCTACCGGCATAGGTATATTCTTTCTTGAATTCATTACTATTTAGATAATTTATAATTGAATCTATATCTATATCATTCTTTGGTATTAAACATAAAAGCTTTCCACCAAAGTGTGTAACAGTCCCCTTAAATGCAACTTCACTTTGTCGCGTTATATTCCTGACATATATACACGGACGACCCATATTCTTTGTAATTGATTTTAAGTTTCTTGGGGCACCCCATTCAAACCAATTAACTTCGTTAAATTTTTTAATTCTTCTATTCAATAGGTCTTGTTTATTTAATAGAAGGTGCTCATTTATTTTTGAATCACCCGTCGGAAATTCATTCACAAAAATATACCGCTCAATATCATCTTTATCACATAAAATATCAACATTTCCAAATGGAACTTTGTATATTTCATCCTTACCAGATACAAGACCCACATAGACGTCAAATACATTTGATACTAAATCACCACTTATCTCATTATCACTAAAAGTTATAACTCCGCCAATAACATTACAGAACTTTTCCTTATTATTAACAACTGTTTTGTGGTTAATTAATCCTTTTTCATATCTAAAAATCACAACATCAACACATGCTTTATTAAATAGGTTCTCGTTATGTGGAAATAAGAAATCAGTAAATGATCCTGCATTTGACATTTTACGTATAATAGATGACGCGCTTGTTACTTTTGTAAAATCCGAAGGGACTATAAAAATTAATTCACCACCATCATCTAATAAATTGAAACATTTTTCAATAAATTGTATATATAAATTACCTTGACTATTTTTAACATATGGTGGATTACCAATAATAGTTTTAAATTTACAATCAAACTTCCTTGATAAAAAATTGCAATATTCTACATCTTGATTTCTACCAAATGAAACGACGCGTTCAATTGTATCATCAAGTTCAAAACACGACATAGGATAGTTCTCATCGGTTTCTAAAAACTTTTTTAAGAGATGTCCCGCTCCGAACGATGGTTCAAGAAGTGTAGAACCTGTATTCTTGACTCGGTCAAATACATACTGCTGAAGGTTATCATCTGTAGTAAAATACTGCCCGAGATCCTTGATCATGTACTACAATGATTCAAAAACTTTAAGTGGTTCGGACCACTTCTTGAAAAGTTCATATAACTTGCACGTGAGCATCTCTCTATACTCTTCGTTTGTCCTACTTACTCTCGAACAGGGCCAAGATAGTTGAAAATCGTTCGATGGATTAATATGAATAGACGAATCCGGAACTTCGTCCAGAGTTCCAACCCACGATTTCACAGAGTCTTTGCTTACAAAAATTAACCCATATTTGTTGAGAACTTTATCGCTTGCTACAACTTTCAAACTTTTAGCCACCCCAACTTTAGTTTTGCACGATTTATCATCAAATGTATATCCAATAAATCTTGGAAGACCAACCAGATTGTTTCTTTGTCCAGGTTTCTCATTGATACATTTGATATTCACGGGAAAATCCTCACATCCGTACATACGCATATCGATCCATATGTCCCCAAGTTCCCTAGACTTACCCTTTTTTATCATATGACGGAGCTTTTCTACCAAATAATTTGCTATAATATCTTCGTCATGAATACTATTTATTCGCCCATCGTCCATTTTATCACTAAGTTGTATAGTTCTTTCATCGAGTAAGCCTCTGATTAATGAAAATACAAATTGGATATAATGATGCTTAACATCCATGGTACTTATTTATGTTTTAAATTTTCAGCTTTATTTAACTTAAGTGTATAATTGGCTTAAAGTTTTGCACGCTAATTCATACATAATATCATGTCTCTTGAACAAGATTACACCACTGTACCCGGACAACTTTTTGCGTGCCTTTCCGTCGTTGGACCAGAAGCCCCACAAAAGAATGACAAGTTTGGAGTTAAGATTCGAGGTGCTTTTTCGACCCGCGATGAAGCGGCTTCCCACGCAAAACGCCTTCAAAAGGAAGATCCAACCTTTGATATTTATGTTGTTGATATGTACAAGTGGTTGTTGATTCCACCAGATGCTGCGAAAATTGATGATGTTCATTATCAAAATGAAAAGCTTGAAGAGATCATGACCGGTTACAGAGATAACCAAGCTGAAGCTGCTCGCCTTTTCCAAGAACGCAAGCGTGGAATGATGGAAGCCAAAACATTTGTTACGCCAGGTGACGAAAATTCCCAGTACTACACCAAGCCAGATGAAGCTCCAATTTCTCACCCAGCAGAGATCTTAGAACGCCTCAAGAAGGAAAAACCAGATGCTCCAATGGAAGAACTTGTCAAGGAAGCTGATGCACTTGTTGCTGCTGAAGTGGAAGAGCGACGCAAGAGGCGCGAGGAAGAAGCCGCGAAGGAAGCTGAAGCCGCGGCTTCTACCGACGCTAAGATTGAAGAAGTCAAGGAAGAGGGTGAGCCAGAAGTATCATCTGCATAATTCAAAAAATAAAATTTTATAATAATAAATGTTAAGCATTCTATTCACATTCGTCATGGCCGTGGTATTAACTGCCACAGTCTTTATTTTGTTCTTTGATCTCGATTCAGATATAATGAAGTCAAAAAACAAAACAAAGGAGGAAGAAACGGGAGAAGTAAGCACATCTCATGGGTTCGTTGAAGATACATACAGGGGACCTATTACAGATAGGTTTATACCACCAAAGTATGGTCCGATAGGGTCATTTGTTGGATACTCAAGTGTATCTGAGTATAACTGGTTGCATGGTTTTCCCCATGAAAAATCCAAGTAAGAAAACTGCAAATGCGATAATCCACGTTGATTTATCAACGTTAGCAAATAAATCATTTTTGTCTTGTTGTTGATATGGTTGGGTTTGGTACATCATCTCCTGAGGTTGATAATAATATGGTTCTTGGTGTGATTGCATTTGTTCATGTGTATTGTCATTAATTTTGTCATCTTTTAATGAATCGATAATTGGATCGTAATCAATTGGATTTCCTATATCAGTCTCCATTTTTAATATATCATCTGTTTTTTTTAAGTCTATTCTTCCTCGTCTTCTTCCTCTTCGTCATCTACTATAAAATCTTTGAGACTACCTTCGTCATCATCTTCATCACCCTCGTCATCCGAGTACATTTCATCGTCTGTATCGATATCCGACTCAATCTGAGAATCATAATCGTCATCGGCGTAATCATCCTCAAAATTTGTCTCTTCCGGTTCGTACATCTGAGGTTTCTTTATTTGTCTTCCCGAACGTGTTCTGGTATCAACCATTTTATATAGATAAAGAGTTTTGTTTAAGTATCTTTTATGCACTTAAATCATTTATTTACTTGGATTTAAGGTGTTTATGACACTCGCACTCAATATATGTGTTCTACTCGTGGGTTTATTCTTACCATCTTTACAAATAGGACACTTTTGAGACATTTTATTTTTGTTTATTATATATGACATTGTGATATCTTTGTCTGCATGTTCTCCGTTAATGCGTTCGCAGTATGTAGATGTAGTTAGAACCATATAACACATACTGGGTTTAGATTTTGAAATACTAACAACATGAACATTTTCACCCATTTTCATGTTTTTTTGAATATAAGATTCTAAATGTGGTTTTACATCCGACTGTTTTACCAGTTTTTTTTCTTCGATTTTCTTAATCTGAGGACACTTCTTAATATCTTCTTTCCTGGGGTATAACTTATCAACTATTTTGGTTGATAATTGATGTCTTCTTCCACAAAAATCTTTACAGAATCCGTCTCTTCTATCTCTTAATGTTTCACATCTACAGAAGCATTTCTGAAGTATTTCTCTACCGCTAATTATAAACCATACATGATTTGAACCATGTTCTCTCTTCAAATTTTCACAATATTTTGAATTTGTTGAGATTAGATATGTATCCCTGTGTTTAAATACCTTTGTGATATATGCATTTGTTTGACCATCCATATTCTGTCTAACAAATTCTTCAATCATACTACGAAGTTCATCGTCTTGAACTTCATCTTTTATCTGTTCTGATGTAAATGAACCTTCTTTGATTGTAGAAGATGGTGGATCAATTGTGATGTATTCTTCTGAATTAGTTCTCACGGATGACATATTAAGAATTTCTAAATCGGGATCCTGGTTTATTCTGATAAGAGTACTGAGAGGTTCAAGTGTGTAAATAAATAACGGTAAATAAGCAACTTGGACATTTTTACCTGTATTATTACATTCTTCACATCCCCGACCGCCACATACACCGTGTTTTGCAAGTTTATAAGACCAAGGCATTCTGAGACCACTACCTTTAGTTTTCCTACTCAGACTTCCATACACAGATGAATCAATTATTTCATTCCAATCATATGAACCTTTTGCATTTGAAAGTGCGACTAAAATATGTTCTCTAAGAGCCAATGCGGATGCCTGATTTACAACTAATTCCGGCCAATTTAAGTGAATCCCAGTTTTTATTGAGTTACCCACATTTTTGGGTGGGGAAATCGATATGAGACATTTTTTACCACCGTGTCGTTTCACTTTGTCACATATAATTTTACATATATCTCTTATTTCTTCAATTGTGAGAGATCTTTCATCCTTATAATCAATATCAACAAAGAACTTGTAATTTAAACTCTTTTGTTCAACCACAAATAGATTTTCACCACTTTTAACAAAGTCGATATATTTTTTATGGAAATCATTCAATCTATCAAATGGCACGGAAAGGGTTCCACCATCCATGAGCACATGTGATACATTGGTTTTTGTATTTGGTTTTACAATAAAATTTTGTTCTGCACACCATCGTTTGAACATTTTTCTTATAATATTTACAATTCTAATCTCTATACCTTGACATACATGATACATCCGGAAATTCTCTAGTCTCACCAAGATGCTTTTTTATGGTTAAAAGTTCATATACCGTCTTATCTTCATTTTCCTTAACCCATTCTTCAACTTCCTCTGGACATAGACCTCGATTGGTCCGAAGAAGTTCTCCTATTTGTATCATTATATAAGCTTTTGACTTCATTCTATTTAATACAGAAGTTTTTTCTATTAAGGGAAGTCACACACGAATAAAATTCTGGATTTTTAAGAATATTATCTACAATAAGCTTCCAACGCTTACGTGTATTAAACTCATCGAGAGTATCAAAACTCATGTAGTCATTTTCGTCATATGTTTTCTTGATTGGTTGTTTATTAATTTTCTTGAGTTCAGTTTTTTGTTTTTCGTCGTAAAATTTCTTTACGAGAACCTGCTGCTCTTGTTTCGTATAATCGATAAAGAATACAAATACATTGTATTCTAGATCTGTAGTCGCATTTTCCTTTACAGTAAATTTAAATTCCGTATATTCACCACTTTTGAGGGCTACTACACCGCGTGTTTCCTCTTCCAATTCCCGAAGGGCGCAACGAAGAGGGTTAAATATTTCTCTTCGTCTGCATCCGCCTGTGACAAAAATCCAATCCTTGAAGCGTCTATCTCTCACAGTAAGAAATTTAGGCTTTTCATCGGCAAAACTAACCGGTATTGCTATAGCTTTGTATTTTTTCATTGCGCATTCGCAAGTTATAATAAGTGAATATGTTTATTCTTCCTTCTTTTCTACGACACTTTCTGAGATTTCAGCGTCATCGACCATTTCAGTTTCTTGTTGGATTCTTGGAGGTGAAGAAAGTTGCTGCATGAGCTGGACTGAGAAATTCTTAAATCCATCCATTTCTTCCTTTGTCTTATTGAGTTCTCTAAACATGAAAAGTAGTCCCGCGACACATACAATCATGGCGACCATCATTAGGGTTTCACGATCCATTTGCATCATTTTAAGTTACAATCGATCCTTCTTTTTAAGTAATAACACCCATCCGTGTTCTATCAGAAATGGGGCATTCATATGGCGACTGTGCGAATTGAACGGCTTCGTAATGCGTAGGCTGACAGGATTTTTCAATTGGTGGTGTAGGCTGACCAACAAATTTTTCAAGTGTCCTGGATTTTGGATCGTACGTCAATACAAAAACGATTGCAAGGAGGAAAATAATGTTCCACATTGTGGTTTAATAAATACAAAGAGATTTAGTTGGAGTAAAGAAGGCCACCCATACCATTCTCAATACGAAGAACGTTGTAATTTACGGCATAGATATCCTTGTCGGAGTTCGCAGTATCGTTTATAATACGAGCGGAGTCAAGGCGTGAGAAGTTGAGGGTACCCGTTGGTTGAACTTTCGATGCATCAAGACAGAATGGATAGAAGAACAACTTAGTACCTGGAGATGAGTTTGAGTTTGATGTGTGATAGTAGAGTGGCACACTTGAGAAGTTTGGATCAGCGAACTTGTAATCAGATACATCAGTACCATTGATTTGGAGCTTAAGTTTGTTACCGCGAGTGCTCAACATGGTAACCTCGGTAGCATCCCCGGCGGCCAAATACTTGACGGGGTGGTTGAAGTTAAGCTCTTGAATCTTGTTACTGGAAGCGATCGCTTTTTGTACCTGAGTAATGATCAAACTTTGTGGCTTGGATGCAAATACTTCACGCTCCGTTGTATCCAAATATGCGTAGTTGGCATATACCTCCCATTTACTAGCAGCCGCTTCGGAACCCCATGTGATGCGAAGTTCAACATCGTGGTACTGGAGACTAATCAAGGGAAGAGCGGACTGCCAGTTCTCACAGAAGAAAAAGCGAAGTGGATAGAATTTTGCACTCGAGGTGCCATCATAAATACCGGCTGAAACAGACTTAGAAGACGTAGCAGCTGAGAGAGTTGGGGCAATAAGAGTTGAGTAGATGGAATCTTGTTCATCAATCACCTGCCCACCAACCAAAAGTTCAACCTTGGATATAACATCTGTCCAATTGTTGGTGAAAGTATTGGCTTCAATACCATCGCCATCAATTGGCATTAAATACACATAGTTGAGAAGATCACCCTTACGTTCGAAACGGACGGTAGACATACCGTTGTTGGAGACGTTCCCTTGGATGACCTGACGTTCAACAGTTTGGGAAAAGTTTGTGTGACGCTTGTATGTAGATCGGAAAAAGCTGACCTCAGGTTGGCCAACAAGGTGAGCATCCTGAGCACCGACGGCGACAAGTTGGGCAATACCACCAGACATTTTATAGTATAGTGAGAGTTTATTTTTAATAATTATCCTGAGTTATATTCGTATCATTATTGATGTGTTATCCATGTTGTAACCGTGTATCGTACTGTACCATTTTTTAGTGGGTTTGTTCCATGTGGATGTGTCCAACTCGAAGGAAACCCAATCAGTTGCCCCTTTTTAAGTTTGATCTTACGTTTATGCTGTACAAATAAAAATTCTCCACCTTCGTAGTCGTCATTTAATGCTATTATGATACTCATCACTCTAAAATTTATTGATGGTCTAACTGGATCGATAGCAGTTCCATCAATGTGAATACGCGTTGGACCTGTAATTTTTCTGAGAATATAACCAGAATCCCCCGAACATGGAATACCATACCATGAAAGTAATTTAATCATAGTATCAATTACTTTGTATATCTCAAAATCAATTTTATTCCGTATTTTTTCGTCTTTTATATGTGCTACATCCATCGCTTCACATATTACATTGTTGATTGGATCACTTAAATCACAACGTACCTTTTTTGTGATTTCAATTTGTTCTATGATCTTATCACAAAGTTCATTTGTGATAACATTATCAATTATAAATATATTGTCATCCGGCTGTCTTTTAATGTCCATTAAATATTTAATACGTTATACTTTTAAGTAATTATGGAGATGGTCGTGTTGGCCACACGACGTTACTTGGTTCGACTTTTGTAATGTCATCCGCTGTAAAAGTGGGCTGAGAAACGTCCGTTAAATTTCTTAGAGCAGTTCTATAATCTTTCCAAGCTTGTTCATTTTCTGGAGAACTGTGTGGATAGTCTGCTGTAAGTGCAAAATCAGACTGTTCTAATAACATGTCTCTTCTGTATCTTAACATATTCATCGCAAATTCCGGATTTTCGGCAGATTTTTTATTAAAAAGTTCATTAAATGCTTCTTCGGTGGGTTTAACACCTTTTGGATCGCTGATCCCACTGTCCGGCCCTGGCATCCAGGTCTCGTATCCCAATCCATGATACTTACAATCTTCGAAAGATAAACCCGTTAATTCTACATACACATTTGTTACTAAATCGTGAAGTTCTGTAAAATATGATCCAGAAGTAAAATGGGAGGACATTTATATATATGTATATTTTTTCTTTAACTCTGATTAATTAACCACGTGTTTATAGTATATCGGACAGTTCCATTAATAAGTGGATTTGTACCATGAGGATGAGTCCAATATGGCGGAAAACAAATGAGTTGCCCCTTTTTAAGCTTGATCTTACGTTTCTGCTGTGGAAAATTAAACTCCCCTCCTTCATAGTCTCCATTCAATGCTATTATTATACTGGCTACCCTAAACGAATTATCTGTACTTTTTGAACCCGGATATGGATCAATACCGTCCATGTGCATTCGTGTTGGTCCTGTAATTTTTCGAAGTGTATAACCAGTGTCACCGCTACAATTTATTTCAAAAAGTCTAAGCACTTTCACAGATGTATTAATAACTTTAAAAATAGCATCATCTATTTCTTTTCGGACTTTTTCATCTTTTATTTGCGTAACCGACATACCATCACATATCACATTATTAAACTTAACACTCCAGTCCTCGCTTACTGTGTCCCCAATATTGATTTGTTCTATGATCTTATCACAAAGTTCATCTGTGATAACATTATCAATTATAAATATATTGTCATTTGGTTGTCTTCGGAATTCGGGATCAGACAACGATTCCATTATAAATTATACTATGAATACTTTTAAGTTTATTAAAGTTTCATTATAAATGCGAGTGCGTAATAAGTGGGTAGAGTTGAAAATGCAGTACCCTGACCCGTAGAACCTGTAGTAAAGCTATGGTTGTGAAGTCCAGCCGATCCAGTGGCTGCATTGTGAAAATGACTGGTCGCGTCAGTAAGGCTAACTGGATGTACATGACCAACTGTATCATTTAAACCGTTTGTATGATTATGCAACCCACTTGACTGCATGGACCAAGTGTGTGAATGACTAAAATTACTTACAGAGCCTCCAGAATGCGTATGACTCTGATTGCGAAAATATTGATATGAACCAACTTCATCTACTTCTCCCGGTGTCCAATCTGTACTACGAGATGTAAATTCACAATCTACTCTAAGCAATACACGGTCAGTGGATACATGAGTATGCTGTCCATTGCCTGATGTACCAGACGGGTGCGCATGAGCAGGATCTGAAGACTCAGTCATCGGGTGAAGATGACTACCAGCGGCACCATTGACTACCGGATGCAGGTGACTTCCCGCCTGTGCGGTGCTCGTTGGGTGTAGGTGACTTCCTGCATTTCCAGTACTCACTGTATGATTATGCAGACCCGCACTGGCAGTCGAACCTCCATGACTGTGTGATGGTATATTAGTCGATTCCATTGTTTTTGTTGTACTACCACCTGTATCGTTGATAGAATAGGTTGATCCGGATGATAATACAAATTTATTTCGAAGATCGGGTGTATCACCATCACCATTACATAATGCCCATCCGGACGGTATTGTGGCTATAGTACCCGACCACATTAAAATAGCACCCTGTGGAACATATGCGTTTAAATTCGTACCAATTTTGATACCAGTTGTTTTTACATTACCCACGATTTCAAGTCTCTCTGATGGGTTTGATATACCTATACCAACACGACCGGCAAATGTTCGAATTTTTGTTATTGGCATGATCTGTTATTACATTAGATTATGTTTTTATGATAAACGCGAGCACATAATATGGTGGCATCACATCTATGTCTGCACTATCACCCGTAGCCCCGGTGGTGTAATTATGAGTGTGATCATTTGTTTGGGCTGTTACAGCTGCATGCGTATGAAGACCGTTAGAAGCGACACTTACAGTATGTGTGTGAAGACCATTAGAAGCACATGACACTGGATGAGTATGGTTCGCCACCGCTTGCATAGCGGCTGCATGAGTATGCGCAACATTGCCCGGGATCGTTATATTGTGACCATGATTTCCCGACGAGCGGTGATATTGATAACGATTAACTCGATTTGGTTGTCCGCATGTGTAATCAGCTCTGTTTGCATCCGCATTTCCGTTGTATAACGCAACACGACTCGTTGAAATACCATGATTATGCGCCCCTGCATTAGCGATGGTACCGGTGTGATTATGCTGACCACCCGCATTCGAAGCGCTGGGAGTATGAGTGTGCAGACCACCGGAAGCACTTGACGTTACATGCGTGTGCTGACCACCTTGTCCTATGCTACCAACATGATTATGTAACCCACTGGATTGCATACTGGTTGTGTGTATGTGACTTCCTGCATTACCACTATTAAAAGTATGAGTATGTGATGGCAAATTACTAGTTGTAATTTGTTTTGAATGAGCTCCACCGGTCTGTCCAGCTGTATATGAAGTTCCCCACGCTATTATAAACTTGTCCTGAAGATCGGGTGTATCATCAGCACCATCACATAATGCCCATCCAGATGGTACGGTTGCTCCTGACCACATTATAATTAATCCAACTGGGGCAAATGCATTTGTAACCCCTCCAACTGTAAGATTTGTAGCTTTTATATCACCGGAACCACCAACTTCAAGATCAGTTGTTGGGTTTGTAATACCTATACCAACTCGCCCGTAAAATGTTTGAATTATCTCTTCAGCCATCTTATATTAATTAATATAAGTTTTTTAACTAATTTTCATGATAAAAACTAAAACATAATAACTTGGTCTAATATCAAAAGTTGTTGTAGATCCCGTAGCCTGAGTTGTACCAGTATGGGCATGCAACCCCCCCGATTGCGAGCTAATTGGGTGAATATGACTTCCCATTTGATTGGTAGTATATGTATGCGTGTGATTAGTCGCCGCCGCAGTGGTTAATGAGTGCACGTGACTTCCATTATTTCCAATTGTAAAATTGTGTACATGATTTCCAAAAGCGTTACTAGTAAAATTATGAGAGTGACCACCCGAGGGTTGCCAACGTTGAAATTGTGAAATTAAGTTTGGCTCACCCGGTGTATAATCCACGCCACGGGGTGTATTATTTGAATTTGCTGGTTGTAAAAGAGCAACCCGGTCGGTGCTATGGTTGTGACCATGGTTTCCGGTTGATGTAGTCCAACCAGTGGGATGATTGTGTGTGGTTGTATTCATACTTGCGGGGTGTAAGTGACTTCCTGCTTGACCATTAGTCACAGTGTGTGCGTGTTGTCCACCACTTTGGATACTTGGTGTATGTCCATGACCAGTAGCAGATTCCGGTGATACACTAGCTGGGTGTAAATGCGAACCATTTTGAGATGTAGCAACTGTATGTGTATGAGATGGGATATTCGCCGTGCTTAATGTTGTGTTATACGTACCACCTTTAGCGCCTGGATTGTAAGTACTTCCAGCGCCAATTATAAATCTATTTCTAAGATCAGGTGTTCCGTTTGTACCATTGCACAATACCCATCCCGTTGGTGGTGTTGTTGTTTTCCACATTGCAATTGAACCAATCGGAAAAAACGAATTGCTTACACCATTTACAGTAAATGAATCTGCTTTCAATGTACCAGAAATATCCAATGCAACTGATGCATCTGGGTTAGTTATACCAATACCAACAGTTCCTGGGAATGTTTCGACTATATTAGCCATTTCTGTTATTAGTGAATAATTTTTTTAACCTATAAATACATTTTACATTAAAAAAATTATTTTATTTTATTGTGTTTTGAAATTAGTATGAAAATGTAACTGCCTCTGATGCACCTTCATATATTGACAAGACCTTACCATTTACCGAATCTTTTGCAATGTATTCTATGAAAATGTTATATTCACCATCTACGGCTAATGCTGCACTTGGTACTATAGCAATACTTGTTGCGGTGCATGTGACAACAACATTCCATGGATTTGGACTTGCGGTAGTTGGACCAAATACACTTACAGTTCCAGGTGTTATGTTTTGACCCGGGGTAGTACCGGATTTGTTACCACCACAACACTCAAATTTTATAGTGCTTATTTCATCATCACTCTCAATTAATTGAGCAACCACGGATGCTGTAAAAGAATAATTTGAGAAATTCACAGTTATACTTGGTTGAAGAGTTGCAGAAATTGTACCACTATAACTGTATGTCTTTTTGGCAACTGCATCAGAGTTTGTAATTGTACCACCTGCGACTACGAGTTTGGTAGATGGATCTGAATCACCAATCCCGAAGTTACCACCGGAGAGTACCATTTTATCCACATTGTTCTCTCTAAATTTAATAGACTTACCATTTACCGAATTTATATATGTGATACCAGTATTATTTTGAAGAACCGCGTAATTTCCTGCGCTAGCAAAGTCGTAGTGTGCGAATCCCGCGGCATCTCCATAGCCTACATAACCCACCTTAGCACTACCAATTATACCCGTGTTATCTGTGTCAGCAGCAACGCTCAGATTGTCAAAGGTTGCACCCGCGGCGTAGAGAGCGCCTGAAACGCCAACTCCACCAGTCACTTTGAGAGCCCCGGTCGTCTTTGAGGACGATGCAGTCGCATTTGTCACGGAAGTAACACCACTAAAAGAAGCCGCAGCACCAAATAGAGCTCCTTGGATACCAACTCCACCTGTGACTTTGAGAGCCCCGGTCGTCTTTGAGGACGATGCAGTCGCATTTGTCACGGAAGTAACACCATCAAAAGTGGCCGCAGCACCGTAAAGAGCTCCTGAAACGCCAACTCCACCAGTCACTTTGAGAGCCCCGGTCGTCTTTGAGGACGATACAGTCGCATTTGTCACGGAAGTAACACCACTAAAAGAAGCCGCAGCACCATAAATTGCACCGGAAATACCGACGCCACCAGCGACTATAAGCGCACCAGTTGTTTTATTTGTAGCAGCTGTTGTTCTATTCACGTTTAATGTTGCAACGTTTGATGTACCACGAACATCAAGGCTATACCCAGGTGGTTCGCCAGTTGGTAAATTCACACCAATATTTGAACGCGCAAACAGATTTGTTGTCACAGTATTACCAGTTATCGATAGAATGGTTGTACCATATGCGTTAATATAGGCATTTGCACCAATACTTAACGTATTTGCTGGCGCTGTATTTGCAATACCCGTATTGTAACCACTATCGTGCGCAGTTCTAAAGGCTAGGGATTGCACAACACCATTAATAACAACCGATCCCACACCCGGTACTGCACCTGGTCCCGCGCTAAATAAATTACCAATTTTGAGACCACCCATTCCAAGTTGCATACCATATGCCGATACATTTCCAGTTATACTTGTATTACCAGATATATACGTATTACCGGATACGATTAAGTCGCTGCGAGTGTATATATTAGTATCTACACCCAAATCTCCGACGACCGTTACATTTCCATGGGCGTATGTATTACCCATCGCCACAATGAGATCACCAGTTTCAACTGTCATTGTGTTTTGAAGTTGTATGTTACCAATGACATCAAGGGTAAAAATATTACTATCCTCAAGTATACTAGTATCCGAATAACCTTGTTGTGTGTAACCCATTGAAAATCGATCATCGTCACCGTGATGAATGAGACCAATGTTGTGTCCGGGGTGTTCAATTAGAATACCAGAGTCTTGATTATGTATAATTGTACCATTGGCAATATCGATGATTCTGTCACTAATAACGAGATCTCCGGATGTGACGGCAAATGATTCACCACCAACGGTTACATCCCCAGATACTTCCAAGTCTGCAGTGATTACAATTCTACCATCTGGTTCTTGTCTAATGAACGAATCGCGGAGAAACTTGTTTGTATCTACATATGGCATACTTTTATGAGTAAGACCCGCAACCGATAGATTTGAACCAACTTGTACATTACCGGCGACCATGGCATGCCCCCCATTTGTTATGCTAATACCCGTAACACTGATAGCGTTTGAAACTACGTTACCTGTATTCACAACATCGCGAAGTGTTTGAAGTTTTGTTGGAAGTTTCATTGGATCAATTTTTATCATATCGTTATTGGCTGTATTTACATAAACGTAATTCACTGTGGCATTACTTGTAACAATATTGGCATTTGGAATGTCATTTGAACGACCAATACCTGTCACTGTTACTCGACCAGAAGATGCATGCACCCTAGAACAAACACCAACGTTTTGAATTTTATCTCCACCACTGGCAACGCCATATGGTTTGAGATTTGAAAGCATACCCGCATACACATTACTTACGTACAGTTTTTCACCTTCTACAAACTGAGATGTATTGAATGCTTGAGATTTACCAAATGTAGTTGCATGACCTTCTAGACCAGATCCAATCGAAGTTTCCCAAACAAGACCAATACATGGCATCTTATCCGGATCTCGAGCATCTGCGAGACCAACTTCGACAACATTTGCATTGTGTTGTTGAGTGATATACACCGCATTACCCGCGTAAATTGTACCTGTGGTTGCGTTATAGATTTTGATAAATGTTTGCGATGGATAATCGTTTATCCATTCATCTGTATCTTGATATACGAGTGTTTGTGATTCCAAAGGTGTAGTAACAGTTACATTGTTTAACTGATCCAACTTAATCTCAACATTTGATGTGAGATCTGTGACAAAAGCTGTATGCGGATTCGTAAAACGTACGGCATTTGAAGTGGTGTTTGAATGATCGGTGACTACTTGGAGGGTTATGTTTGAAAGATGACCACCGTCTCCATAGTACTTATTCGCAGAAATGTCACGCGTTGCCACAACATTTCCACTCACATAATTGTTACCATCAATTTCAATGTCTTTCGATAAATATACATTTCCGGTCACACTTAATTGATCTGTAATAGTAACATTACCACCTACATACGCATTACCTGTTAGAAGTAGGTCGTTATAAGCATTAACATTACCATCTATGTAGGCATTGCCATCAATTTCAATGTCTTTAGACAAATAAACATTACCGGATACACTTAATTGATTGGTGATACTAACATTACCCGTATTATATGTATTTCCAGAGATCAAAAGATCCTTATTCAATATTGCATTACTTGTGACATTTAGATTTTTAGATATAGTGAGATTTGATGATCCGAATACATTACCAGTTATGAGAAGGTCTTTATAAGCATAGACATTTAAGTCTGTATGAAGCTGTCGGGTAATAAATACATTTTTTTGTGCATATACATTTCCCGTTATGTGAAGATCTTTGTATAGTTGTGTATTCCCAGTTACATGGAGACCTTTATACAAGTGAGTATTTCCAGATGTATATAGATTACCAGAAATTGTCAAATCTTTCTTCGCAAATACATTATTTGTCACACTGAGAACTTTTGTGATATTTGTATTACCAGTTATATAAGTATTACCTGTTATTTCAAGATCCTTTTCCATATACACATTTCCAAGTACTGTAACTTCTGTGTCAATTGACACATTTCCAGAAATATAAGTATTACCTGTTATCAATAAATCTTGATACCCTATAATATTACCTGTTATATAAGTATTCCCACTTATAGTTAAATCTCGACTCATATAGGTATTATTTTCAACATGAAGTTCATTCCCAATGTGTGTATTATTACCAATTATTAAAACATTTGACACATCGGTTGAACCAGTTATAACTAGTACATTTGTCGCGAGATCATCGATATATAAGTTAGAACCAACATCCAATGTGTGTATAGGATTTGAATTTGTTATACCAGCTCTAGATTCTACAAGTAATTGTCCGTAAATATGAACATTGATTTCACTACCATCAATTGGTGTTATAATTGTATCGTGTGCCGAATTTGATGTATAAGCTATCATGATATCTTGTCTATTTTCACTAAATGTGATTGCAACATTTGATTGCTCGTCAGGTCTTCGCATAATAATACCCAAATCTGTAGCAGTCTCATATGCGTAATTATTATGACCCACTTCAATTATTGGATCTTTAACTGCTAGATTTTCTACATATATAATTGATGTATCACCATTAACGTGAAGGTTACCATCTATTATCATATTACCATAAAAATCGGAATTTCCAATAACTGTAAGAACATTTGCATTTTTACTTTCATCGTCAATGAAAACATTAGAACCAATACTTAGTGTATAATCACTAAAAGGTGTAAGATTGGCTATACCTACACTATTAGCGGTAAGAATACTAAGTTTAAGATCTTTATCTACACCCAAAAATGTACAAGTATTCGCTGTTACATTACCTTTTAGAGTTGCACCTTGAAGTGTAGTTTCAATAATATCTGTTGCAGCTTCCCCAGATTCCGTGATTTCTTTTGTTGCGCGATTGTACATGAGAAGTACAATACTTCTATCCGTATAGTCGCCTCTATTTCGAATAGGTGACAAATATACACCTGCGTTAGATGCGTTAATGTGGGTATTACTCGCATTGAATACAATGGTATTTTCCGCCTGATCTTCGAGACAGTTCTTACCATACCTCAACCTGGTAGATCTTTCAATCGTCGGTAAGTTCTTCACCATTTATATAGTATGGCAAATTAATTTGCATAAAGTAGCCCTGCCATACCGTTCTCTATACGAAGTATGTTATAATTGACTGCATATATTGGATGTTCTATGATCTCTCTTTCACTTATTATTCTGGCAGATTCTATACGACTAAAATTAAGAGTACCTGTAGGTTGTAAAGAACTCGTCATTAAACAAAAACAGTAAAGGAAGAAATCGGGTGATACAACAAAATTTGTATGATAATAGTTTTGTACATCCATAAAATGTGGTCTGCACCATCTAAAATTTGAAAGATCAACCCCATTTATATTTATCTTTACACGGTTTGTAGGTGATGTTAATGCACCATTACTTGTTGTATCTATAGACGCGATGTATTTGACTGGGTGATTAAATGTGAGGTCTTGAACAAGTTCCATACTTGGTTCATTCTTTTGAACCTGTGTAATGAGAAGATCATGCTTCCGCATCACAATATTTCCACGTTCTTCGTTATCAAGGTAATAATAGTTAGCATACACATCAACGTTGTAATTCCTGGCATCTACCCCCCAGTAAATACGAAGCTCTACATCATGATAGTTAAGGGCGACAAGTGGCAATGCACATTGTGGTCCTTCACAGAAGAAAAAACGAAGTGGATAAAAGAATGATCGAGCACTCACACCGGGGTGGGTACCAATAGAACTTCGCGATACGTTCTGAGCAAATGTATCGATGGCAATTCTTTCTGTGAACTCACTATCTTGTGTATCGATCACACAACCACCGATTAATAATTCAACTTTATCAATGATTGTATTCCAATATAATATATCTTTTGATTCAAGTGTATCATCAATTGTGAGATATATATAGCTAAGCAGGTCACCCGCTCGCTCCAATTTAACACTTGACATACCAGAGCTTTTCACATCTCCACGTAAAGTTTGTTTTTCGATGGACTGTGAAAAATTCGAATGTCTCTTAAACGTCGAATTAAAAAACGATATCTCTGGATTTCCGATTATATATTCATCCTGGGCTCCTAAACACACAAGTTGAACAATACCTGGAGACATCGTATATACTACTTTAATATAAGAAAATTACAAGTTTGGTTTTCTACACACAAATCTAAGAACTAAGAAATTATTACCGCTATCGGTTGAGTTTTTAATCGTATTACCACTTTGATCGCGTATTGTTACAGTAAGACGATCAATTTGTCTAATTGGATTTATATACTGTGTGGTAAGGGGGTATTCATCTTTGAATGTAATGAGTGAATTTCCACCAGAATGATTCGCATCACTTGTGATAATACTTGCAAATGATGTTCTAAGCACACTCATATCCGCTTGCCCATCAAGAGTTATGGAAGCTCTATCCGAGAAAATTGTATCAAGTTCCTTGATAGAAACATAACAGTGTTCAGTTGAGACATTTGAATGAATATGAGCTGCGAGAAGTTTGGCCTGAACCACATTACGTAGAGGTTGCTGAAGAAACACTGAAAACGTGTTCGAACTACCTTGGCCAACGCTATCAACTGTGATTGTATGATACTCGTAATTGAGATCTGGAATTTGAGTGGGTGAGGTAATCAACGCCATTTAATAATAGCTTAGATTAAAGATCCACCAATTCCTTCGTCGATTGAGTAACTTGCAAGATCATTTACTAATTTACCAGCACCACAGAGACCACCTGGAGTCAAAGACTTTGTGTATGGGCTATCTTCCTTACCGGAGCCGGGTGTGCATTCGAGTTTATTTTCAAGATCGAAAATAGATTTTTCAGTCACAGCAGTGATCGTGATTGGTCTGGGCTGGTATCTACTTTTCGTGGCAGACAACACAAAGATGAGGGCCAACAATACCATTATGGAGGTGATCGCATTACGATTGGCTCGGTTGAGGTTGAACATTTATAATGTACATATATAATTTTTTCTAAAGTGCGTTAAAGGTAATTTAATAGTTTCCTTATAGAGAGTAGATGGACGAAGAAATTGTCTTAGATCGAGGAAGTACTACTGTGATGAAGTTGGATGCTGATGAACAGGCTCTAATGGACGAGATTGAAATATCAACTTCACGACCCCAGCCCGTAAGAAGACCTCAACAACATCAAATACGAAGACCGCAACAATCAGCGGAACCCCAAGAAGCTATGGATGCCTTTGTTAATCCAAATAAACAGACGGCTCCACCACAAATGTCTTCTTCGAATGAAGAAATTGACTATGGCGAAGACGAACCAATGTTTTATGATGACGACGAACCGTCTGGTGGTTATCAACAAGATGAACAACCATCTAAAGGATATTCATCTATCGACGAAGAAAAGAGTGACCTTCTTAATAAGTTGGGACGTCTCGAAAAAAAAGGTTTTACAGTGAATAAGAGACTTAATGCGTACTCCAACGTTGAAGACTTGCGCACCGAGGTCAAGCGAATTACATACAGTATCGACGTTGAACAATCGGTTCGATTTTCGAGACGTATGTTGGTTGCGTGTGTTACAGGCCTTGAATTTTTGAATAAGCGATACAATCCATTTGAGATCCAACTTGAGGGTTGGTCCGAGTCTGTTATGGAGAATGTAGATGACTATGATGGTGTGTTTGAAGAACTTTACGTAAAGTATCGTTCTAAGGTCAATGTTGCTCCAGAAGTCAAGCTTATTATGATGTTGGGTGGATCGGCTATGATGTTCCATTTAACGAATAGTATGTTTAAATCAGCTTTACCAAACATGAATGACGTGATTAAACAAAATCCAGATCTTGTGAAGAATATGATGGCTGCGGTTCAGAATACAACTCGCGCACCACAGCAGCAGTCGGGTAGTTCTGGGCAATATGAAATGCAGGGACCGGGTGTTGACATTTCAAGTCTCATGGGCGGAATTATGATGCCACCACCTCCAATGAATACTTCCTTTCAAACAACTGCGACTCAAGAGGAAGATGAAGACGATGACGTTTCTGACATAGTTTCAGTTTCAGGTGAATCAACAGGTGGTGAAGTCAAAGAAGTTAATGTAGCCGGTTCTTCAAAGGCTAAGAAGACACGAAGAAAGAAGAAGACAGAAATTAATCTCTAATTACATTATAAATGATAGGCTATTGCCCTTTGGAGGAGCTCGAGCCTCCTGTTATACGTCAGGAACCTGACGTCAAACCAAAGACAGAGGTTGTCAATAGTTTGGCTCTCGAAGAAACTGAATGTAATTACGTCGTCATGGCTTTCATTGTCGGTGTAGTTATACTAGCCGTCTCTGATTCCATCAGGGCGTAAATTAATTTAAACTATATCTACCATTGAGTTTTCCTCACATGGTAAATTAGTAATCGAAATCTACAATTTCGAATGTATTACCATCTCTGGTTATCTTATTTAGACCACCATTTAATCTTGTACTACCAACTGTTTTGACATAAATGTCATACGAATACACACGTGTGTTATCAATGTTATAAGGTACAATTTTAACAGTTGAACCGGTTGTCGTAACAGTGGGACTCCATGGATATGCCGAAGTTGGACCAAAAATGTTTTTAGTACCAATAGCTATCGCATTTGAATTTACTTCGGATGGTTCTGAACTACCACCAGAAACTTCTAATATCATAGTACTTACATTGTGATGCCCAGTTTGAGTTTCTCGCAATATAGCGTTAATCTTTGCATACGACGCCCCTGGATTGAAATGTAAAGTAATATCTTTTGCTAAACCAGAACCAACCGTGAATGTTCTTGAATATCTCTTAGAAGAAACATGATCAGCATTGGTAATTACACCACCATTTACATGTAAATTTGTATTAGCACCGGCACCTGCCATATTAATAGCCACTCGATTACCTAACTCGAACTCACCCGAGAATGTAATGTCGCCCGAGATGTCTAAATCTCCATCAATGACACAGTGAGTGCCAACTGGATTAATGTGTACATTCCCTGTATTCGTTACATATATATTTGATAATCCAGCGTCGGTCTTAAATTCAACTGCCGCATTTGATGTTGCGCCAACTTCAAGACGTTGCAATACTATAGTCTTTGATGTGAGTGGGCTATATAGATGAAATTGTCTATTTGGCGCTGTAGTGCCTATACCCACATTACTCGAATTTGTCAAAGTTATTACATCCACAGTACCAGATGTTGGGTTTTGAACTCCAAGTCGAAGTCCGGAAAGATCATTTGTGCGATCTCTCCAGCCTCGAACATGCCCACCGTACCCATCTGTTTTATACAATGATAGCTCACTATATCCATATCCAGATGATGGTCCAGATGATTCCAATTTAAGCAGTTGTGCGTTATCCACACGAGCACTATAGACATGAACATTTGCATCAATAGAACTTGTTCCAATACCAACACTTCCATAATCTTTGAATCGTACCCTTTCCGTTCCATCGCTTCTTAGTACTAAATCTCTACCTGCAGCACTGTCGATTACATTAACATCACCAGTTTCGGCCGATGAGATGTACATACCGGTGGTTGAAATACGTTGTTCAAGGGGTACAAGGATTTCACCATTCACGTAGAGTTTTGTTTCTGATGTTACACCCGTTTCATTTGCCGCAGCTATAAGAACACGTCTATTACCTGTAACCTGCATGACTGGAATTGGATTAAATACATCGACGATTGATGTATCTGCAATGATTGAATTCAATTCACTTTGATCGAGACCCACAGTAGTTGTATATGTCTGAAATACATGTTTACCAGCCACGTGTCTTATCTGATCTGGACCGGCAAATTCCTGTAAAGTTGAGTCATTACCCTTAAATATAAAAAGTTCGGAACGACCCGTTTCATCATATTGTCTCTCACGCAAAAATGTGTGTGAAAGACCGGTGTTATCCCCAGGAACACCACCAAATCTTAGATCATTTTCGATTTGAACGTCACCAGTTACATGCAACTTAGCCTTTGTTTGATCTGTACCAATACCAACGTTACTTGAAATACCGTCAATGAATAAACCAGTGTGTTGTACATTCGATACTGCATATACATTATTTGTAATTCTAAAGTCGCGATCCCCATTCTTATTATCTGTACCAACTGACCAACCGGTGTAACTATTCACACCATCATAAACGATATATGACGAGAAAGGATCGCCCGAATCTTCTCTAACTTGGGATGTCATAATAGCATCTTTATTTGAAATTGCATCATTATCATTATAAACAAGCAAACCATTTGTATCTGGGTTATAGCCACCAGATGCTCTCACCTCAAGTTTCGCCACTGGTGTATGTGTGCCAATACCAACTTTACCATCACTTCGTAAAGTCATAATATTTACATCGTCATATGCGCCATGTGACAAATCAAAATCTAAGCGAGTTCTAGAACCGCCTTCCTCAAACCTACCAAGTTTCAATCCAGCTCTAACACCAAAACCCGAAGCACTTTCACGAGCAAGCTGGACAACAGGTTTTTGATCATTTACAACAGAAATTGAATCTCTATTTGTTACGACTAGAGGTGTTAATGTATGGTCGTAATTATTATTGTTTGCCACTTGTTTATTGACAAATATTGTACCACCGGATGTTTGGATAAGACCTTCGGGTTGTGTGGTACCAAAACCAACATTACCAGAATCAACTATAGTTACTTTAGGATTACCCATTGTATTCGTGGATGTAACACCAAAGTTTAAACCCTTACCCACACCACCATGAAAATTTATATACGCATCACCATTATTTGGTCTCGCATATATTCTCATTGATGTCTCATTCTGGAGACCAAATGTATTACCAAAAGTAAGAGTATTTGCGTGATTAATTCTCACGGGCGCTGCAATTGTAACCGTTTCGGAAGGTGAGGTATTTTGAATAGCAACATTACCGAATGCGGTAATGCGCATTCGTTCAGTATTTTTGGTCTTAAATATGATATTTTGATTATTCCGTGTTGTCGAAGCAGATGAAATCTCAATTGACGATACATTGGAAGCAACTGATCCAGATTTCAAAATAAGTGAATTGGATGTATCATTTTCGGCACTTGAATCATTCGCGTGAATTACAAGTTGTCCCGACGATTTAATGTTGTACTCATTGTTATCAATAGTTACACCCGGACCACCGATACGCATGTGACCATTTATTCGCGCAAAATCGGCGAGTATATTTGAAGTATATGTATTACCATAGACATACCATGTATTACCACTTTGTAGGTTTGAAGTAATTTGAGTTCCAATAGCAAATGTATCTTGTGGATTTGTATTGGCTATACCAGAATTCCATGGTGTCTCACCACTTGTTCGAAGGCCTTTACCCTGAAAATTGCCAGCGAGGTTGATAATAGCTGCATTTGGATCTGCAACACCTGCGGGGTTTAGTGTAACAGCTGTACCCACTTGAAGACCTAAAGGACCTAATTTGAGACCCTTTGTATAAGTATAACCATTTACTTCCAAAACATTCGACCCCGTATCGTGTACAAAACAATTTGCACCGACGTCTAAGTCGTGTATCGGATTTACATTAGCTACACCAACACTGTTGGAGGTATAAATATCACCATATACATGAAGATTAACAGTTTGATCTTCTTGAATTACGAGTTGTCCAAATTCATCTAATCCTGCCACCGAATCATATGTTCTTCCCAAGACAAATTCCTGAGTTGCACTACTCTTATAAGCAAACACTACATTTGCCTTTTCAGTTTCATTTTCATTCATAATAATACCCATATCCCGGTTTCCATCATTTCCGATACCCATTTGTATCACCGTATTCGCAACAACAAGGTTTTGGATAAGGGTATATTTACCAAGTTCTGAAACTGCTACATTACCATCTACAATTAAGTTACCTGTGATTCTGACATCACCACGTGAGATACTCACATTTCCTTGGAGTGTCATAACATTTGAACCATATCCCTCAAAATGAACGTTTGGACCAACGTCCAAATTATGTACAATAGAAACATTATGCGCAAACGTGTTACCATGAATCGTCACGAGATTTGAGCCAATATTTCTAATAAGCACATTTGGATCTATAGATGCTGTTACAAAATCATCTTTAACAATTACATTTCCGGATAGTGTGTTACCATTTACAGTGAGTAAATCTCGACCATAAATATCAACCAAAACTTTATCTGTAACCTGAAATGCTTTTGTTGGATTTGTTGTACCCACGGCAAGTTGTTCATCAACAAAAATACGCTCGGATCTTGCACGACCTTTTATATCTACGACGATTGTATCATTCTCATCCATAAAAACTTTTTCACCAACTGTGAAGTTCTTGGTTGGGTTTGTATTAGCAATACCAAAACGTGTCACAATAACTTCATCAGCTTCAATTTCCCCTGTTATAATACTTCTAACAGTAGTCAGGGTTTCTTCCTCGACGGGCTGAGCATCAAGGTTTGCTACATATACCTGATCGAATCGAACAGTTCTACCCATTATACTTTAGGTGTCGAAATTAATTACCAAACAAAATTCCACCCAAACCATCTTTGATACGGAATACATTATAGTTAAGGGCGTGTATTCTTATTGCCTGGTTTGAAGGTCTGAGAGATCCCTTTTCCGCTCCTCTGATACGGATTTTAGCATTATCTATTCGCGAAAAATTGCATGTACCAGATGGATTATAATCCGACGCATTTAAGCAAAAATGATACGCAAAAAAACGAGTGTTGAATATATCTCCATTATTAACATTAAAATCACTTACACCATATTTAGATTTGTAGTAATTCTGAACTGTGTGAAAGTATGTAGCTGACATATTTTCTAGTATAGGCGTTCCATTAATGTATATGTCAGTTTCCCTAAATGTAAATCTATCATTGATTGAATCTGGGTGAGATGCATTAAATCCAAAAAACAGTGACTTTACTGGGTGATTAAAAGATGAAATATCTATATCATTATTACCACCACTTGACTCTGTATTATCCGGTACAGAATCGAGGGGAAATTCGACACTTTGAAGTTGTGTAATTACAAGATCTAATTGACGTTTTACAAGAGATTCTCTTTCCTCCTTGTCCAAATAAATATAATTCCCATACACTTTTATTTGACGATCGGTTTGTGAGAACTCATTTATACTCGAAGGTTTAAAATTCACTTTTATTTCCACTTGGTGATGTGCGAGTGCAATTAACGGCAAAAACCCACCATGATCACAAAAAAAGAAGTGTAATGGTAGAAAATTTTTATTTGATGCCGATGTTTTGTTTGTTAATTCGGAACACTTCGTCCATGTGTCTGCAAGATAGTTTGTCCATATTTCACTGAAGTATTCATATGGCTGCGAGTCAATCTTTTGTCCCCCGATAAAGAGATCCACGGTTGATTCATACATAAGATTTGATGAAACGTTATTTCCTTCAAGCCACACACCATTTAGTAAATCACCTAATACAGGTACGGTGATTGTAAAATCTTGATCATTAATAGTTTTTATAAATTTTGGAGCCTGTGAAAAATTTGTATGTCTAGTAAATTTAGAGCGGAAAAATGAATGCCCTTCGTCACTTGTGAGATAAACGTCTTGCACCCCCTTGGATACGAGTTGAATCAATGCACCAGACATTTATTTATTGTTCAGATTATAAAAACAGACACTTTCCCTGAGGGAAGTCTTCCTTCTTTTCTTCTTCTGCCCCTTTACCGTGTATTTTGAACCCACCTTGACGATACACTTTCATTCTCTTGTAGTACATGGCTGTAAATATAGACCATGGGTCGTGAATATCATAGATGTGTGGATTGTTCTTTTTACCCTTGGTCTCTCTCATGATACGACCAATACTCTGTGTGATATCCGACTTGGGTGAAGCTAAAATAACCGTATCAAGAGTTGGAATATCCAATCCTTCATGTGCTTGTGAGAATGTAGCAAAAATGATCTTCTTTTGGGATGAAGCATGGAGATCAGCCTCCTTCATACCACCCATGTAAAGCCCAGAAGTTTTGGGGAAACATTGGTGAAGCATCTCACAGTGCCATCGGCGATCACTAAGAACGAGGAGTTGCCTCGTACCCGCTGATGCTTTCTTCACCAGTTCCACCAACATCTGATTCCTTTTTCTATCTTCAACTACTTCTGTCACCATATTTGGCATTGACAATTTACCATTTCTTGTACATGGTGGTGCATTTCTGTAATTAAAAGATTCATAGGTGATGGGGAATACCTCAACCTGTTCCTGGTTCTTTCTCTCCACTGCAAAAAATGTGGGTCCCATAAACCAATGCAACACCTTCGTGAGACCATCCTTTCGCTCGGGTGTTGCAGAGAGACCAAAGATGTGCTTTGGACACATCTTGAAAAGGGATTGTGAAAAGACCTTTGCGCATATATGGTGGGCCTCATCTACAATGAGAGTTCCTATTGAGTCAAAATCACCGAAGGAATATTCCTTGAGGGAGAGAGATTGAAGCATAGCGATGACAAAGTCACACTCCACCTCCTTCTTATCCTGTTGAACAATTCCAATTGTTGCACCTGGACAAAACTGTTGAATACGCTCCCTCCATTGGTCCGCCAAGAACTGTTTATGAACTACAATCATCGTACGATATCCCAACTTACACGCTATCGCCAAGGATACGGTGGTCTTGCCATACCCGCATGGGAGTGAGAGAACTCCATGACCTGCTTTAATAGCAGCGGCAAGAGCTTCGTTTTGATGGGTTGCATCTCGGAGCGTCCCTGCGAACTTTGATTTGATTCGTGCTGGCTCTGGACGACGGTCCTGTGTGGGCTCTCCAACCTTATCAACTCCGTAGAATCTTGGAACACACACTCCATTCTTAGCTGCTCTAAAAACTTTGAAAGGTGGTGGAGGAAATCCATAGTCGCTATTGACCTGTGGTCTTACCGTAAGCTCTTTTTTAATTTCCTGAAGTGGTCCTTCTGTCACAAGATAACCAGTTCTCGTCAGCATATTTAATATATTAAAGAATTGAAACTTTAATTTACTATAAAATGAGTGAAAGCACAATTGACCTAAACCAAGAAATTAACAACTGTAAAATGCAAATCAAAGCTTATATGTCTGAAATGAAGCAGATGCGCGAACGATCGGAACACATAGTGAAGTTTATTCACGAAACCAATGGTAAAATTGAGGCTCTTACACAAATCAAGGCGCGTGGTGGTATTGACAAGATTATTATTCAAGGTGGTGAAGTTGATAAGAAAACCAATAATAGTTTTGAATCAAATCATCCCCACGAGGATCACGGGCATCACAATGAAGACTGTAATTGCCCACCCGGTCATGATTGTAATTGTGATGAAGAAGAGGTGGATAATACACCAATTGCCCCGTTGAACGATCTTTACTCTCAATTCAAGGTGATGTAATCTAATTTCCACGAATAACCACTATATTCACCAACATTCCAAACGCCCATAAAATTGATATCAATTTCTATTTCATCATCTTTTATAAGAGATTGTACGGGTTTTCCTTCAACCTTACACATCACTCTCCTATAACGGAATGGAACTTTAACTGTTAGAATTCGACCATCTAGTGGGTTATCGACGCGAACATTTTTAATGAGATGAGCTTTATTTGATTGCATACGTTTTATGATTTCACAGCAATTTTCAGGAATGACCACACGAATATATTTTTTGTCATTATGGTCATACATGGGTTGATATACTTTTGCTACGAACTTCATTGGTTCCTATTATTATAAATTAAAATTAAAACTATAAGTGTCACAATTAAAAGTGAAATGACTTGTGTGAGGAGTAAGGGTTGCATAGGATGTCTAGTACCAAATGTTTGATTGGCAAATGACCTAGATACTTCAATCGCGGCTTCAATGCTTGAATATGGTGTTTTTCTTGGAGACATCATACCACACAAAGCGATATTTGGTGATTTACCAAAAAATGGAACTTGACCATATAAACTCAATACACCTGATGACTGTGTAAATTCCCATCGTTTAGAATCTTCATCCCACTTTGATCCCCAACCAAATCTAATAGATTTTGGTAAAGGTATGTCTTTTAACTCTAATAGGACCTGGTTTCTGATTTTTTCTGGTTCTGATGTGAGTATTTCCTCTGTGAGATCGCATATTACACATGATATCGTCTTTCCATCTGAAAGTACTACAGGTTGAAGATTCCATTTAGTTTTAGTGGCAATTATAAAATCATCTTCAAGTTTCACAGGTTTATCAAAATCGAGTAGTACATTTATACATCCATATGTACTCTGTCTAATTTTTTTGTCTGCGTCCGGCCCCCAGTTATCACCAATGAGTTTTAAAGCTGGACTATTATCAATACACAATATCATAACACCACTTTCAATGACAGAATCATCGGTAAATTTAGCAGAAAAACCCTCTTCCAGATAATCAATTGTATCAATTTCCTTTTCAAAAAGAAACTCAACTCCCTCCTTTTCAAGAGCTCTCTGCATCGCGTCACACATGATTTTTCCAGACACCCGTTGTGTATATTGTGATGATAATCCAACATAATCGAAACTTTTAACAAATTCAAACGCGGACATCACATCCCACGTGACTCCATCAATTATGAGAGGGAGGTGTTCTATAAAACTCCGACCACTTTCACTGAGTGGTCCGAGAGCATCTTTGAGAGATATACTTGCGTATTCTTTTGGATTCATTAAAACTCTGGTTGCGAGTGATGTGAGAGCTCCATAATCTTTAATAGATAGAGAATGAAACATGAATCCGTATATATCTTTTTTAACGGGTTCAAATATAGTATCCCATTCAATACCCATTTCATTAAATAAACTTTTGGTATTCACAAAAGCGCGATCAAATACAATACGATGTGCATGGAGATCCCTAATCTTTGCATCCGGCTCCCACCAGGATCCACCCGCAGATGACTTTTTATCGTATATTGTAATTTCATGTTCGCCAACTTTGAGTAGTTCCCAAGCAAGAGACATCCCAGTTGGTCCCGCCCCAATAATATGAATCTTCATTCTATTATTACACCAACATTTTAGATCAATCCAGTTTCCCTGCGTTCTTCTGGAGTCTTGATGGCATACATCACACCAAGGAAGATTGTAGTTGAGATGAGAGCATACTCGATATCTTGTGTCGCACTGAACGCGATTAACATGAGTGAAATGAATCGGAACGTCTT
>Ga0222715_10000268_pt1 | contig 52405 bp, 45 predicted proteins | sample C33_9DmetaG_FD_165056 | JGI IMG/M metagenome (GOLD analysis project Ga0222715, IMG submission 165056) | Estuarine water microbial communities from San Francisco Bay, California, United States - C33_9D | ecosystem: Environmental > Aquatic > Marine > Unclassified | place: USA: California...
TGTCACCAGAAATTAAAAATCTTTCTTGCGAAACAAATATTTTGTTGTCTTCTAAATGTACTGAAATTATAGGGTACCCTTCTTGATGTATCCAAGTAGGCAAAATTTCTTCAAGTCGGTAATCACTGGTTTTAGAGAGTTCATTCCAAAGATCCGTAGAATGAGTATTTTTGTATTTAAATTTATTTAAGTAGTTAACTACACCTAATCTAAAATTTTCTTCTCCAACAAATGTTTCAAACATTCTTAATACCGTAGATCCTTTTTGATATGTTAAGACGTCAAACATTTCTTCGGCTTGCTCAGGGGTTTCAACTTCAAACTCAACTGGTCGTGAAGTTTTAAGAGAATCAACATTAAATCCTTGCGTTCTAGCAAGATTTAATTCATTCCATAATTTAAATTCAGGATAGGTACCTTCTGATGCAATTACTTCCATTAGGCTTGCAAATGCTTCATTTAGCCATATTCCATCCCACCATTTCATTGTTACTAGGTCACCGAACCACATGTGTGCCAATTCGTGCGCAATAACCTCGACAGATCTTGATAGCTCAGCTCTTGTAGCTTTTTTTACATCAATCAGTAGTAAAGTCTCCCTAAATGTAATTGCTCCAATATTTTCCATAGCTCCCATTGCAAAATCTGGAATTGAAATCAAATCTAGTTTTGAACCTGGATAATCTATTTCATAATAATTTTCAAAGAATTCCAAAATCTTTATTGCTGCTTGGCCAGCAAAAGCAGTTTGATTCGAAAAGCCCGGACGGTGAACTACTCTAACAAAAGTTCCATTAACTTCACCTATATCAGTAATTTCAAGATCACCAACGACAAATGCCACAAGGTAGGTAGACATTCTCATGGAATCAACAAATTTGGTTGTTGTTTTGCCATTTTCTGTATTTTCACTTAGGACTTTTTCATTACTAATTCTTACAAGATTTGAGTTAGATGTTAAAGATACAGAGAATACTGATTTATATTCAGGCTCATCCCAACATGGAAAAGCCATTCTTGCAGCTGTTGGTTCAAATTGTGTTGTTGCAATCCACTTTTGTATACCATTTGAATCTTTGAAACTACTTCTATAAAATCCACGCAAGTCATCTACAATTTCTGCATCAAAGCTAATATAAAGTTTCCAGTCGCCAGCTTTCACAGTTTCTTCGAAAGTTAAAATTATTTTTTCATCTTCTTTAACGTAATTTACTGAAGCTTCATGGTGCATATTGTTGTCGTTCTCTACGAATGCATTATGAATGTCGATTCCTACAGAGTTGAGTTCGAATTCAACTGTATCTTCAACTATTTCTAGATAAACTACCTCGTCACCTTTATATTTAAAATTATCAATGTCGACATCAAGATTTATCTCGTATCTGTTAGGTATTGCAATTTTAGGAAGTCTATTTTTTTTGGTCATCAGCAGATATTAGTAATAAATTATTTCAATCCCAGTCAATGTGTAAAAAATCTTCACTTCCAATTAACTTAACTTTGTGTGCACCGAAATAATCTCTTTGTGCTTGTATTAAGTTCGATGGATTGGTGTTAGAAGATAAATTTAAATACCAATTAAGCGATGACGTAATTACATGTAAAGGTATATTTGAATTTATTGCTTGGCGAATAACATCTTTAGTGTCTTCTAAATACAGATTTAATAAATTCTGAACTTTGTTTTTATCAAGCATACCTTTTTTATCACAGTTATTAGATAATTCAGCTAAAAGTTCAGAGCGTATTATGCATCCTGCAGCCCAATTGCTTAGAATATTTTTTGTCATTATTTCATAAGAATTGCGTTCACTTAAAAATTCTATAAACAGCAATCCTTGTAATAATGAAGACAATCTAGAAAAATAAATAGCACTATTCAGCTTACTAATGTCTATTTGATTATCTAATTTATCGAGGTCAAGTGAAAATAGTTTTTGATAATGACTTTCAACCCTTGCATTGAAAGCAGAATAAATAGATGGAACCGGAAAACCATGTTCAAGTGAAGTTTCAATTGTGAGTTTTCCTGTCCCTTTATGATTAGCTACGGAATCTATTTTGTCGATTATATAATTTTCCTTAACTTCCTTTTTTAGAATTTTTGAGGTAATTTCTATCAAATATGATGACTGATTGTTGTTCGAAAGATTGCTAAAAAATTCAGATGCTTCAAAATTGGAAAAATTAGAAAATTTTAAAATTGAATATGCTTCAGCTAAAATTTGCATTTCTGCATACTCAATTCCATTATGAATCATTTTAATAAAATGCCCAGTACCTGCTCCTTTATAGTATCCAGAACAAGGTACACTATCTTTTTTTGCTGCAATTGAATCAAATAAAAATTTTAACTCATCTGGTATTTGATTTTCTGAACCGATCATGAGAGCTGGTCCAGTTCTAGCGCCAACTTCACCACCAGAAACACCCATTCCTATGAAGGATACGTCTTTATCTTTACAAAGCTTTCCTAATGTTATGCTGTCTTCAAAATATGAATTCCCTGCATCAATTAGAAAATCACCTTTCTCCATTAACTCCAAAAGTGTTTTTGAGACTTCAAAAGTTGGAGCGCCAGAGGGAACTAGTAAAAGTAAATTTCTTGGTTTTTCTAGGTTTTTAATTAATTCTTTAATTGTATTAAAACCTTCAATATTATTGTTTTTGTCTTTTTGGATTAAATTTTGAATTTTTTCATCAGAATTATTAAATACTTTAACTTTGAAATTTTTATCAGAAAGATTTAGTGCTAGGTTGCTTCCCATAACACCTATTCCTATTAATCCTATTTGATTCATCATTATAAAAGTTTAACAATGTCTTTAGTTATCAATTTTTCTAAATAATGATTTCTAATTGTAATATTTACTTTTAAGAATCCTTCAGAGTTTTTTACATCAGAAATTGAAGCAAATTTGTAAATTTTATCTAAATTATGAGGTTCAACTAATACAACTACATTTAATAAATCTCCAAAAATTTTGTCGGTAATCTCTTGAATCAGGGTATCAATATTTATATTTTCTATTGCAGAAACAAAGATTGCATCTTTAAATTTTTCAAGTAAAAAATTTTTGGATGCCTGATCAATTTTATCAATCTTATTAAAGACTAATATTTCTGGTACTTGATTATTAATTTGTTTCAAAATACTATGCACAGTTTGTATATGCATACTTGGTAGTGCTGAAGCTGCATCTACTACATGAATTAACAAGCTAGCTTCATTAACTACAGTAAGTGTAGATTTAAAAGACTCAATAAGTGTGGTTGGCAAGTTTTGTATAAAACCAACTGTATCTGAAATAATTATTGGTTCGTTTAAACCGTCAATTTTTAATTCTCTTTGTAACGAATCCACAGTTGCAAACAGCTCATTAGCAACGTAGGTTTTTGAAGAGGTTATTTTTTCTAAGAGGGTAGATTTTCCTGCATTTGTATATCCAACGATAGAAACTAATGGAGTATTATTCTTTTTTCTCAAACTTGACTGAACTTCTCTCTGTTTTGAAATCTTTTTTAAATCTTTTTTTAATTTATTTATTCTATTGTCAATTAATCGGCTGTCAGTTTCCAACTTTGTTTCTCCTGGACCCCTTGTTCCAATTCCTCCGCCTTGTTGATTCAATGTTTTTCCAAGGCCAGCTAGACGAGGTTTAAGATAAATAGATAAAGCAAGTTCTACTTGTAAGCGAGCTTCTTTAGATTGAGCATGTAAAGCAAAAATATCTAAGATTAAACCAGTTCTATCAACAACATCACATTTAAACATAGAACGAAGCTCTTTTTGTTGATTAGGACTTAGTTCACAATCAAAAATGACGACATCTATATCATTAGCATCTGAAATATCAGTCAATTCAGCTATTGAACCTTTTCCAATAAAAGTCTTTGGATCAATGCTCTCAACTCTTTTTGTTTGAATTATTGTTGGGTTTGAGCCAGCTGTCTTGACTAAGTTAACTAGTTCTTTTAAAGACTCTTCTTTATCAGCTCTAGTTTCATTTTTTAAAATTATTCCAATCAATAGAGCTTTTTGAGTTGTAACAAAAATATCTCTATCTGAGACAGTTAATAATTTTCTATCGATCTGATTGGGGTTAATTCGTTGATTCAAAGATAAATTTTATAAATAGTTTCCGTTATCAGGAGATGAAATAACTTCTTCTTCAGCAATGATTTGAGATTCTCTAACAGCCAATACAACTTTCCCACTTGGTGGCCAAATAAATTTCCAAGCACCGCTTGCAACCGCCCAGAACTGTTTACCACTATCTACGTCTATAAGTGGTAATGCTTCTGAAGTTTTTTCACTACCTGCTGGAACAAGTAAACCCGATTTTGTTATAGTTTCTTCTTTCAAATGTCCAACACGCCATCCTGGTGAAACTTTGAAACCTGCTGGTGCAAAATTTATTTTTTCAAGAATATCTTTTTTTGAGTCCATTTTTTAATATTAATCATTAAAAAAGTATATAGTAGCGGAGGTGGACAGGAATCGAACCTGCCAAAGATTATTACACCTTTCTACAGTTTTGAAGACTGTGGAGCCCACCAGGCGCTCATTCACCTCCAATGTAAGAGTAGTTACATAATAAATTTTTAATTGAATAGAATTACTAATTATGAATAACTTTAGTAAAATTTTTACCAATTTAAAAAATGAACGTGGTTTGTCTAATAAGCAAATAGCTTCATTTACTGGAGTTAACCAAAAAGAAGTTAAAAAATGGGAATCGGGTCTTAGTTTTCCTACTGATTCCAAAGTATTGAATGCTCTTGAAGGTCTTTTAGGAACAGAAATATCAAAATCATTAAAAAATTTCGAAAATAATTTTGAAAATAAAGTTCAAAATAGAAATTATGAGGAAAGCATATTTAAAGTTAATAAAGAAAAAATTGATCTAAAAAATACAAAACTTGACCGAGTAAGAACTTCGTTTAAAAGAAAAAACCCTACCTTAAATAAATCAAGTGAAAATTATGAAAATCAAATTGATGATACATTTATTTCTTTGGAACAAAGTCAACCATCAGAAATTATGCGTTTAAAAGACAAAGAAATGCCCTATATATATGACACTAACCAAATTGGCTTTTATTTTACAAGAAATATTAAGACTTTTGCAATGCTAGGTTTGTTTTTAGTAATAATAGTTACATCTTTTAGCTTATTTTGGGATTCAGTCGTATTTATTATTGATGCTTTATTTTGAAAAATTATTTTTTAGTTAAATTAGGGTTATTTGTTTCAATAGTTTCAATTTTGGCTGGAGCATTTGTTCGTGCAACTGGCTCTGGAGATGGTTGTGGTTCAACTTGGCCAAAATGTAATGGAAAAATTATTCCTAATCTTCAAGATACTTCAGAGATTATTGAGTTTCTACATAGATCAATAAGCGGGTTTCTACTTATCATTACACTAATTTTATTTACTAAAACTTTTAATCTACCTAAACAAAATTTAATTAGAAAAATTATTGTTCTATTAACATTTTTTGTTTTACTAGAAGCTGCTATTGGTGCAGTAATTGTTTTATATGAATGGGTCGGCATGAACAGCTCAGTCCCTAGGATTATAGCTGTTCCAATACATCTGGTTAACACATTTGGTTTACTTGGCTGTTATGCAACTCTATTTGCTGTTTTAAAGTTCGATTTAAAAAATTTAGATGGATTTTTTGATTTAAATTTTAAACTTGTAGGAATTTTGTTTTTTTTGACTGGTGCAACAGGTTCAATCGCAGCACTATCTGATGTATTGTATCCAAGTGAGTCTTTCACTCAAGGTCTAGTTGCTGATTTTGATCGTTCATCAGAACTTCTCACAAGACTTAGAATTTTGCATCCAATTTTTTCAATGTTTTTATCATATGTACTTGTAGTTCAGAGCAAAAAAATCCATAAAACTTTTGGAATCAATACAAAACCATTATTTTACTTAGTATTATTTTCAGTTTCTTTAGGAATATTAAATGTATTATCTAATATTGTGCTTCCACTCAGCATCCTACATTTAGCAACCGCAGATATTTTATGGATTACATATATATATGTATACCTCAAAAAGTTAAAAATAATTAACCCAATTAATTAGCTTTATATTTTAATTTGGTATATTATTCACATTTGTAACTAGATTCTAAACAAAAAGGTCAAATAATTAATGGTAACAAAAACAATCCCCTCAAAGCCTAAGCCTGCAAAAAAAGAAATAGATTTTTCTAATGAGGACACAACTCTAACTCCTGAACAAGAAAAAGTTGCTCGTGAAAAAGCAAAATCTTTAACAAAAAAACTTGCAGATGATAGAGGTAAATTAACAACTGATTTAGTTAGCCAATACTTAACAGCAATAGGAAACTTTGATCTCTTAACTGCAGAGCAAGAAGTTGAATTAGCTCAAAGGATTGAATCTGGTGAAAAGGCTGCGATTAAGCTTCAAAAAAAACAATTTAAAGATAAAAAAGGTGAAATTAGGTTAAAAAGGGATAGAAAAAAAGGCGCAGAAGCCAAAGATGCTTTTTTGACTGCAAACCTTAGGTTGGTTGTTGCTAACGCTAGAAGGTACGCTAACACATCAGGTATAGATTTTTTAGACTTAATTCAAGAAGGAAACTTAGGATTAATTAGAGCAGTTGAAAAATTTGACTGGAGAAAAGGATTTAAATTTTCAACATATGCTACTTGGTGGATAAGACAAGCTATCACTAGAGCTATTGCAGATAAATCTAGAACTGTAAGAATCCCTGTTCATTTACATGATACAATGGCGGCTGTTAGAGCAGCACAAGCACAATTGAAAGCTGAATTAGGGAGAGATCCTAAACCTCAAGAAATTGCTAAAGAAGCAGGAGTCGGAGTTGATAAAGTTGAATTAGCTTTAAGTGTTGCTGATACAGTTTCTCTTGAGCAACCAGTCGGTGAAGATGGTGCCCAATTGGGTGATTTTATTCAAGACGAAGATGCCAGCGACCCTTCATTAATTGTCCAAGATTTAGACGTAGCAGAAAGTTTAAGAGAAAGTATTAGCAGACTACCCGATAGAGAAGGAAGAATTCTTGCTTTAAGATATGGATTTTATGATGGTGTACCTAGAACACTAGAAGAAATTGGTGAAGAGTTTGATCTAACTAGAGAAAGAATTCGTCAGCTAGAAAAATTAGCTCTTTGTCGGCTAAGACATCCTTCATTCGGCATTAGAGAACAAGATTTAGTTTAAAATTATAAGATTACGTACTTTTTTTTGTATTGTTAAGCTATGAGTATGTTCGAATATTTAGATATAGCTATTGATTCAGCAATAAAAAACGGTTCTAAATATTCTGATGCAAGAATTTTATTCTCTAAAACAAGAAATATTTCTGCTAAAAACGGAGAAGTAGAAAATTTCAATGAATCAGAAAAAATAGGAATTGGTGTAAGAGCATTAGTTGGGTCTTCATGGGGTTTTTACTCTACATATGATTTAAGTAATAGCTCATTACAAGCTGCTGGTAAAAAAGCATTTGATATTGCGAAAGCATCTTCATTAGTTGCTGGGAAAGAAATGCCATTTGCTGACGTGCCTGTAGTAGAAGACACTTATACTACGCCACATGAAATTAATCCTTTTAATATCTCTAGCGATGAACAAATAAATCTACTTTTAAGTTCGACGGAACATATGAAGAAGCAAGGGAGTTCAAGGGCTTTTGGTCGTTTAGATTTTTGGGATACACAGAAATGGTTTGCTTCAAGTCAAGGACATAAAATTTTTCAAAATATTATTGAAACTGGAGGTGGATTATCTTCGTTGTCAATAGGTGACGGCGAAACACAAATTAGATCATATCCACAATCTTTTGGGGAGTATAGGACTGGTGGATGGGAAGTAGTAAAAAGTTTTGAATTTGAAAAGCATTTAGACAGGCTATCGGAAGAATCTCAAAGATTGTTAGTAGCTCCTCAATGTCCCGAAGGAACTATGGATTTAATACTTGAAGGTAGTCAATTAGCTTTACAGATTCATGAATCAGTTGGACACGCAATTGAATTAGATAGAATACTAGGTTGGGAAGCAGCATATGCAGGAACTTCTCATTTAGATTTAAAAAAATTAAATTCTCATAAGTATGGTTCAAAATTAATGAATATTGTTGCAGATGCAACATTGCCTGGTGCATTAGCAACATTTAAATATGATGATGAGGGAACTCCTGCGCAAAGGGTAGACATTGTAAAAGAAGGTATTTGGACTGGAGTTTTATCCGGCAGAGATAGCGCTGCTGTAGCTGGAGTAAAGCCAGGAGGTATGGTTAGGGCAGATGGATTTGGCAGATTGCCAATGGTTAGAATGACAAACGTTGGTTTACTGCCAGGAGATTCATCACTACAAGAAATTATTGAATCAACAGATAATGGCATTTATATGGAGACAAATAGATCATGGTCTATAGATGATTTAAGGTTAAATTTTCAATTTGGTTGTGAAGTTGGTTGGCTTGTAAAAAATGGAAAAGTTATTGATATGGTTAAAAACCCTACTTATACAGGAATAACACCTAAGTTTTGGGCAAATTTAGATATGCTAGCCGGAGAGGAAGAGTGGGTTTTTTGGGGTACACCAAATTGTGGTAAAGGACAACCAAGCCAAATTGGACATACAGGCCATCCAGCTTCTCCTGCCAGATTCAAAGACACCAGAGTAGGGGTTAGAGGATGAAAATTTGGGAAGAATTTTTAAGTGAAGCAAAAGACTATCTTTCTAGCAATACAGAATATGAAATAAAAATGATGCACTCAAAAAGTGCATTAACTAGATTTGCCAATTCTCATATACATCAAAATGTTGATGAAGAATCAGCAGAAGTTTACTTAACACTTCATAGAAACATGAAGACTACAACTATTTCAAGCAATATAACTGCTATTAAAGAAGTTAAAAGTTTTATTGAAAAAGCAGAAAAATCTCTTGAAAACTCACCTGTTGATAAAGGCTGGGCTGGTTTAGCTAATAAAGATAATTCTTATAATAATTTAACAAAAATTGAAGAATCAAGCCCAGATGAGAGAGCTCTAAAAGTAAAAGAGTTTATAAGTAGCGGAAGTGAATTAAATTCTGCTGGATACTGCTCAACTAGTGTAGATAATTTTTTTGTTTGGAACTCAAATGGATTAAGTTCGAGTGATTCAAGTTCAAGTGCATTTATTGACGGGATTTTTAGAACCGAGAATTCTGCTGGATCATCACACCGTGGTGCGAAGAGTTTAAATGAATTAGATTCTAAAAAAGCCGGTAACGAAGCCTCAAAACTTGCAAGGGAAGGCCAAAATCCTGAAGATATTAATCCAGGAAAATATGAAGTAATACTTGGTAATGAAGCTGTAAGTACCATTCTTGTATTTCTTGCAGTATATGGTTTCAATGCAAAAAGTAAAGTTGACGGTATGAGTCCAATTGTATTAAATGAACAACAATTTGACGAAAAAATTACTTTACTTGATACACCTGAAGATTTTGATTCAATAGGATTTAAAATCGATGCATCTGGGTCTAAGAAAAACAACTTAGAAATAATTAAAAACGGAGTATCAAGCAATTATTTTCATACCAGGAGAACTTCTAAAGAATTGAATGCACAGAACACTTTTCATGAACTTTTTGGATGGGGAGAAAGTTTTGGGGGGATAGGTACCAATCTAAAACTTAAGGCTGGCTCTAAAAGCCTAGAAGAAATGATTTCTGAAGTAAAAAATGGAATTTACATTAACGAGTTTTGGTATTGCAGAGTTTTAGATCCTATAACCCAAGTTGTTACTGGATTGAATAGAAATGGCTCTTTTTTAATTGAAAATGGAAAAATTATAAAGCCAATTGGAAGATTAAGATTTACACAAAGTTTTATATCTTCATTGTCAAAAGGAAATGTATTGGGTGTTGGTAATAATTCTAGATATGCGGACTCTGAATTTGGCGAAGGTATATTAAACGTACCAGCTCTTCATCTAAAAGAGTTTAATTTTACTGGTGGAGTTGCAGGTTAATCACCAATATTTTTCAGGTGATAAACCACTTATCATTCCACACAGAGGTGGAGCTAAAGTTGTACCAGAGAATACTTTGGACGGACTCAACTTTATAAGTGCTGAAAAATTTTCTCATTTTGAAACTGATTTAAGAATGTCTAAAGACGGTGTCATATTTTTACACCATGATGATACTTTTGATAGAACTACTAATGTAACAGGCAAAGTAAACGAATTTACTTGGCATGAGGTCCAAAAAATTAATGCTGGATATAAGTTCTATCAATCAAATAATCAACCAGAAAAGTCAACAGAATTTGTAAGATTAGAAGACGCTTTAGTAAATTATTCAAATTTAAAATTTAATCTAGATTTAAAACAAGCTGGAATGGCTGAAAAGCTTTTTAAAATACTAAAAAAAACGAATTCCTTAAACCGAGTTTTAGTTTCTTCATTTAGTCCTAAGCGATTAGATGAGTTTAGAAAAGTTTCTAAAGGACAGGTGTTAACTTCAGGTAGTTTTAGAGAAAATTTTATAGCTAAGTTTACAAGAATTAAAAAAAGAGATTTAGGTATTGCTGCACTACAAGCTCCTTACATATGGAGGGGGTTAAAAGTGTATTCAAAAAAATTAGTTAATTTTTGTACATTGAATAAATTACAACTCCATGTTTGGGCGGTTAATACAATTCAAGAGTTTGATGAAGTTTTGAATACTGGATGTGATGGTGTAATAACCGATGACCCAATTATTTTTAGAAACCATATAGCTAAAACTATTTAGTATTATTTGAAATAAAATTTTCAGCTTTTTGAAAGATATCTTTTTTTCTCTCGGGATTCATCCTTTCTAAATTTTTAGACAATACAGAAAGTCGTGGATTAGATTTATAAAATTCTAAATTGTCTTCAGTAAATTTCCAATAAAGACCATCAACAACATCACACCAATCACCTCTCGAATAATTACTCATTTTTAAGATATAGTTTGAACCACATGTGTAGGGTTTTGTCGACATTAAACCACCGTCCGAATATGTTGCCATTCCAAAAACATTGGGTACCATAACCCAATCAGATGAATCAATAAACATCTCCATAAACCATTTATAGATTTCTTTTGGGTGAATTCTCGAAAGATTCATAATATTACTTAAAATCATCAACCGAGGGATATGGTGTGTATAACCATCTTTGTTAACAGATTTTATTATGTCGTCAAGAGGTTCTAATCCAGTAGTTCCTTTATACCAAGATTCACTTAGTTTATTGTTATGATTCCAAAAATTTGAATTATATTGGAGTTCTCCTTTTGCTTGATAAATTCCTCTAACAAATTCTCGCCAACCAATAATTTGTCTTATAAAACCTTCAATAGAATTGATAGGAATATTATTTTCTTTACCAAACCGTAAGGCTTTTTTCACCACTTTATTTGGGTCTAAAAGCCCTACATTTAACATTGGACTTATTGAACTATGAAATAAAAAATTTGTATTTTCTACTACGGCATCTTCATAGTCTCCGAAGTGCAAATATTTTTTTTCTAGAAAGAAATCTAAATGTTGCTCGGATTGTTTTCTAGTTGTAGGAAACCAAACATTTTCTAATTCTCCAGGATGTTTACTAAACCTTTTTGAAATTAAGTTTTTAACTTCTTTCAAATTTACACTAGGTTTATGTTGTATTTCTGTGGGAAGTAATTTATTTTTTGGAATTTTTTTTCTGTTTTCTTCATCAAACGACCATTTCCCACCAAGTGGATTCATATTTTCGTCTAAAAGTATATTTAATTTTGTTCTTGATTGTTTGTAAAAAGAAACCATACGATAAACTTTTGTAGATTTAGTAAAGCTGTTGAACTCCTCAGGGGTAAATATAAAATTAGGGTTTTTTTCAATTTGAAAAGAAATATTATTTTTTTGAAGTTTATTTATTAATTCAATTTCAAGAAATTTATCCTCAATATGAAACATATGAATTTTATCAATTTTTCTTTTATTCAGATAACTTACAAAAAAATCAACATAATTTTTAAAATCTGATCTTTCATCTAACTTGAAGTAGTTAACTTTAATATTATTATTTTCAAGTTCGTTTTTATAATCCCTCATTGCAGTAAGAAAAAACAATAATTTTAATTTATGATGTTTTACATAAGTACACAAACCTTCATCTTCAGCCATAAATACCTCATCACAATTTAGTTTTTTTAGGATTGAAGGATTAAATAATTGATTACCTAATATTAAAAAAAATTTTTTTCCCATCTTATTTAAAGATAGTTTACCATTGAATCTGATAGTAAAAATTTTGTAAACTGGAGATGAAATGAACCTAGAAATTTTAGATATGGGATTTATACCAAAAGAAATTTCAGAAAATCTTCCTGAAGGCTTTGAAGACGTTGAAAATTTGGCTAATCAATTACCTAAGGTACTTGGCAATGAGCAGATAGAAGAAAGTGTTTTAAAACTTGAAATTCATAAAGATATATCAAATTTAAACTCTAGCCAACTTGAAAGGGCTATGCTTCTTTATTCTTATATTGGCCACGCTTATATGTGGGGTAAGAAAAATGAAGAAAATATTATTCCAGAACAAATAGCGTTAACTTGGCATAAAATAGCTCAACAACTTGATAGGCCTCCAATCCTCTCATATGCTTCATATGCATTGAATAATTGGCGATTGTTAAATAAAGAAAAACCTTTTGAACTTGAAAATATTGAAATTTTGCAAAATTTTTTAGGAGGTGTTGACGAAGATTGGTTCATCATGATTCATGTAGCGATAGAACATGAAGCAAAGCATATTCTAGGAAGTTTGAAGGATTATTTTTTTAACGGTTCATTTGAAATTGAAAAATTACAAATTGCTTTAAATAGTATAAAAAAAATAAATGAAATTATGAATAGAATGCCTGAAAAATGCGATCCTTTCATCTACTACAACAGAGTTCGACCTTATATTTTCGGTTGGAAAAATAATCCAGCTACTCCTAATGGAGTAATTTATGAAGGAGTTGAAGAGTACGGAAACAAACCTGTTTCATTTAGAGGTGAAACAGGAGCACAAAGTTCTATTGTGCCAATGCTAGATGCGTTGTTAGGGGTAACACACTCTAACGACCCACTGAGAGAGTATCTAGATGAAATGAGAACCTACATGCCAAAAGAGCACAGAGTCTTATTGAATGAATTAGATCAGTGGTCTATGAATAATAGGAAAGAAATTGTAAAAAATTTGGACCACTCTCATATTGAAATATTGAATTCAATAATTGAACAAGTACATATCTTTCGTAACAAGCATCTTGAGTATGCAAGAGTTTATATATTTGAACAATCTTTAACAAACAACTCTAATTCAAATATTGTAGGTACCGGCGGAACACCATTTATGAAATACTTAGATAAGCATTTACAAGAAACTGTTCCAAGTAATGATTAAAAAACTAGGCATTCCTAAAGAAGTTAAAAAAGACGAAGGAAGGGTTAGCTTAATACCCGAACATATAACACAATTTACTGGTCAAGCCGATATTTTCGTAGAATCTAATGCGGGTCTTAGTTCAGGATTTACTGATGAAGAATATGTAAAAGCGGGAGCAAAAATCGTAAATACAGCAGATGAGTTATACGAAATTTCTGAGATAATTTGTAAAGTTAAAGAACCTCAAGAAGAGGAGTTCAACAGAATTAAATCCGATCATGTTTTATTTGGTTATTTACATTTAGCTTCAAATCTAATGCTAACTAAAAAACTTTTAGAGCTGAAAGTAACTGGTATTGCCACTGAGATGATTAAAGAGGCAGATGAATATCCATTATTAATTCCAATGTCTAAAATTGCAGGAAATCTTGCAGTTCAAAAAGGTATGCAATTTTTAGAATTTAATTCTGGGGGTAAAGGATTACTCCTATCTTCGATAAGTAGTAAACAAAATGGAACTGTGACTGTAGTAGGTTGTGGAATAGTAGGTCAAAGTTCAATTAAAAAATCAATACAAATTGGAGCAAAAGTAAATGCTATTGATATTAAGGGTGAAACTTTAGAAAGTCTTAAAAAAACCTATGGTGATAAAATAAATACTTACCTGAGTAATACCCAAGAAGCCACTAAAGCAATAAGAGATGCAGATTTATTAATCGGTGCCGTATTAGTTCCAGGTAAAAGACCTCCAGTTGTTATAACAAATGAAGATCTTTCTCATATGCAAAAAGGGTCAGTTGTTATTGATGTTGCAATTGACCAAGGAGGCTGTGTCGAAGGTGTTGCTTCAAACTCACATTCTGAACCATATGAAAATAGAAATGGAATTATATTATCAGCTATTGCCAATCTCCCTGGAGCTGTTCCTAAAACATCTTCAATTGAACTTTCTAATTCATTACAGAATTATGTGGGGCATTTGCTTGAAGAAGATTGGTTTGAGAAGTATAGAAATAATCCAAATTTAAGTAGTTCACTACAACTTTACAATGGATTATTACTTTCTGAGGAAGTTGCTGAAAGTTTAAGCCTTACTTTATCTAAGTTAATTTAGGCTTCCAAGGCTTACGATTGTTAAAAAATTTCTGGATCTCTTCGGAATATTTGAGGCTTAAATCAATCTTGTCTAAACCATTTAAAATTCTGTTTTGTGAAAATTCATCTAATTGAAAATTAAATTTTAAATTTTTGCACCTAACAGATTTGTTTTCTACTGAAATTTCAATATTACATTTAGGATCTTCTTCGATTTGTTCAAACAAATAATCAACATTTTGCTTTGTAGTTTCAATAGGGATTAAACCTATATTTATAGAATTTAACCTAAATATGTCTGCAAATTTTGTAGATATAATTGCATCGAAACCCCAATCTTGTAAACCCCATGGTGCATGTTCTCTTGAAGATCCTGTCCCAAAATTATCTCCCGCTATCAAAACTTTTGCATCTCGATATTTTTCATTGTTTAATACAAATGAAGGATCTTTTTTCCAGTCAAAAAATAAAAATTCACCATATCCAGTCCTCTCAACTCTTTTTAAAAATTGTTTTGGCATAATTTGATCTGTATCAACATTTGACATGGCTAGAGGAAGCATTGTTGATTTAAAAGTATTGATTTTTTTCATTTAAATATTTCTTATGTCAATAAAATGTCCATGTATCGCAGCTGCAGCAGCCATAACAGGGCTTACTAAGTGAGTTCTGCCACCGACACCTTGTCTTCCTTCATAATTTCGATTAGATGTTGAAGCACATCTTTCGCCAGGCAATAGAATATCAGGATTCATACCAAGACACATTGAGCATCCCGCCTCTCTCCAATCAAAACCAGCATCAATAAAAATCTTGTCTAATCCTTCATCTTCAGCCTGTTTTTTAACTACTGTAGAGCCGGGCACGACCATAGCATTTATGTTTTGAAAAACCTTCTTTCCTTTTACAATCTCAGCAGCTGCTCTTAAATCTTCTATTCTGCCATTTGTACAGCTACCTATAAACACTCTGTCTAAAGAAATTTCATTTATTTTTTGACCAGGTTTTAAATCCATATATTCTAGAGCTCTCTTAGCTGCTTCTTGCTCACTTTCATTTTCAAAATCATCAGGTTTTGGAATTACATCATTTACAAAAATAATTTGTGATGGATTCGTACCCCAAGATATAGAAGGTTCTATCTCTGACGCATCAATTATTATTGTTTTATCAAAAATTGCATCTATATCTGAATATAATTCTGACCATTCAGATATTGCATCATCCCAATCCTCATATTTAGGAGCGTAGTTTTTGTTTTTAAGATAATTAAAAGTAATTTCGTCTGGTGCAATCATTCCAGCTCTCGCTCCGCCTTCTATACTCATATTGCATATAGTCATTCGATTTTCCATACTCATATTTTTTATTGCTTCACCCGTGTATTCGATTACATGACCCGCACCACCTCCAGTACCAATTTTTCTTATAATTCCAAGTATTAAATCCTTAGGACCAACTCCTTTGGATAACATTCCAGTAACTTCGACTTTCATCGTTTTTGGTTTTTCCATAGCAAGAGTTTGGGTTGCAAGAACATGCTCCACTTCAGAAGTTCCTATACCAAATGCAAGTGCACCAAACGCACCATGGGTAGCTGTATGACTATCTCCACAGACTATTGTCATTCCAGGTTGTGTTAATCCTTGTTCCGGACCAATCACATGGACAATTCCTTGTCTAGGGTCATTAATACCAAAAAGTGTTACCCCAAATTCTTTGCAATTATTATCTAAAGCATCAATCTGAATTTTTGAGAGCGGATCTTTGATTCCTAAAACTCTATTTGAAGTAGGTACACCATGGTCTACAGTTGCAAGGGTTAATTCAGGATGCTTAACTTTTCTACCAGCAATTCTTAAGCTATCAAAAGCTTGAGGTGATGTTACTTCATGAACTAAATGTAAATCTATAAATACTAAATTTGTACTTTCATCTACAGAAGCAACTAAATGATTTTCCCAAATTTTTTCAAAAAGTGTTTTTGACATCTCTAAATTTCTATCTTAATCTTCAGAAATTTGATTTAAAGCATTATTTTTCGTTTTATCAATCAGATTTTGTGAAAGAAGTTTTAATGCAGTCAAGAAAATAACCAGCATAAAAATACCTGCTAATAAAAAAGGAATTCTAAGTGCAAATTCTCTGCTGAAGTTAGATTCTGTTAACTTGACAATTGTACCACCGACAAAAGCACCAATTGGCGTTAGGCCCAATGCAAGCAATCTGTAAACACTATTAACCCTTCCTAATAAAATATCAGGAATTATGGATTGTCTTATTGATACCGCTTGAACATTCCAAATGATCGACCCAAAACTTGTTAACCCAAAAGCAAATGCAACTAGAAAAGCATTTTTTGTTGTATAAGGTAAAAACATTCCAATAGAAAACAAAAACATTCCAATTAATAAAGTTTTCGATTCCTTTAGTTGATTATTAATTTTATCGGCAAAGTAGCTTCCCAATACCCCACCTAATGCAGACCCGTAAGCTAAAAATGCATATTGAACAGAATTTAAATTAAGAATTTCTTGGGCAAATAAAACCATAATTGGATACTGCATTGCTCCAAGAAAATTAGCTAAACCAGTATAAGCTGCTAATCGTTTTAGAAGAGTTTGAGATTTTAACCACTTAATACCATCTTTAATCATTGGAATTGTTTTCTGTTCAGAATTAGTAAGATCTTCCCTTTTAAAATTTCCTTTAATTTTAAAAATAAAAAATGAAGAAAATATTAGTAGAATCGTATCTGCAACAAAAGGGGTAATTAGAGATATTCCAATTAAAAAACCTGCAATAGGTGCACCCAAAAAATTATTACTTACTAATTCTATTCCAAACAATCTACCATTTGCTTTTTGTAAGTTCTCTTTATCTACAATTTGAGGAAGAAAAGATTGTGCAGCATTGTCTCTAGTAACCTCTAATACTCCAAATATTAAAGCTAAAATGTAAGAAATTGTAATTATCAAAAACTTAGATTTAAACTCAGGTTCTACAATCTGTACTGATTTTGGGATTAAATCAAGATTTAAATATATTACTAAAATGTAAAAACCTGATAAAACTATTTGAGCAACTCGAGTAAAAATTAAAATTGATTTTCTATTAAATCTATCGGCTATTACTCCAGCAAATAGTACAAATATTAAATGAGGTAATGTACTACATACGATGATAAATGAAATAAGCTGAGGGTCTCTAGTGATTAGTGAAAACAACCAAGGATAAGCAAAACCTGCTATTCCGTCTGCAAGATTACTAAATGCAGAAGCAGAAATAAGAAAATTGAAATTTGATTTTGATTTTTCATTCATTTATATAACTTATCATTTATATTATCTAGATATAAAATAAATTCTTATGGAAACAATAATTGAAAATTTTCTTGAAATTTCTGTAATTTTAGTAGCTGCAAAAGTTGGTGCTGAGATTATGAGAAGAATACATCAGCCTGCTGTTATAGGAGAATTGTTTGCTGGAGTAATTATAGGATATTATGGTCTTGGTTTACTACCTCATGCACAACCGGGCGATGTGTTTTCAACACTTGCTGAAATTGGTGTAGTTTTATTACTTTTTGAAGTTGGCTTAGAAACAAAATTAGATGAGTTTATTCAGCTAGGTTCAACTTCTATTTTTGTTGCGTTAATTGGAGTTATAGCTCCATTTGCTTTTGGTTTTGGAGCAATTTACGCTTTAAACCTTGGCAATGAATATCAGTTTGAAGTAGCTTTGTTCGTAGGTGCTGCAATGACGGCTACCTCAGTAGGTATAACCGCTAGAGTTTTTGGAGACCTTGGAGCATTAAAATCTAAAGAAGCTAAAACAATCATTGGAGCAGCTGTGGTTGATGACATACTTGGATTATTAATCTTAACGGTTGTAGCTGGTTTATTAGGTAGCGGCGGTGCTTTATCAGGTATTGATTTACTATTTATCAGTGGTAAGGCTATTGGCTTTTTATTAGTAGTTGTTTTACTAGGTAGGAAGCTCTCTCCAAAAATATTTAATGCTTTTGTCAAAATACCTTCGGCAGGCACTTTCGTAACAGGCAGTTTTATTTTTGCAACATTACTTGGAGCTGCTGCACACTTTGTAGGATTACATCCTATAGTTGGAGCATTTGCAGGCGGAGTTGTGGCAGGTGAATCTGGAATGACTCACAGAATAAGAGAAGAGTTGAAACCACTTAATTATTTATTAGTTCCAATATTTTTTGTTTATATAGGTTCTGAAGTGAATATAAAAGTACTTGCCTCACTAGACATATTTTTATACGGAGCAGTGGTTAGCTTGTTAGCATTTGTAGGAAAATACTTATCCGCATTAGGAGCTCTAGGAAAAGGAATGAACACATCAATTATTGGTATAGGAATGGTACCCAGAGGTGAAGTTGGATTAATTTTTGTGGCTGTTGCTGCAACTACACTTTCATCAGTTATATCTGAGGAAATAATTTCTATAATTATATGGATGGTTATAAATACAACTGTTATCGCTCCAATTTTACTAAACAGAATTCTTAAAAAAGTTCCTCTTGATCAACGTGATAATGACGAACGTTTTAATAGTCCGGTAGTTGAGTAAATTCAATACAAAAGTCATTTTTTTTATTATTATTAATTTGTTGAAAAAGGGGAAAAATTAATGTTATTTAACTTTCGAGGATCAATCATTGCTGCATTTTTGGGACTTGCTTTAGCAGCATATTTTGCAAAAAAGATTTTATCTATAGAAGTAACAGACGAAAAAGTTAAAAGTTTATCTGATGCAATCAGAAAAGGTTCAATGGCATTTCTTAAACGGCAATATTCTTGGGTCAGTGTTTTTGTAGTTGTTCTAGCAGTTTTAATTTCTACTTTAACTGATTGGGGTTATCCCTGGGGATCCGTAGCATTTGTTGGTGGAGCGCTTTTTTCTTCTTTAGCAGGTTTTATCGGAATGAGAATAGCTACCGCAGCAAATGGGAGAACTACTGAAGCTGCTAGAGACGGAGGTACATTAAAAGCTCTTCCAGTAGCATTTAGGGGCGGAGCTGTCATGGGATTTTCAGTAGCTGGATTAGGACTTTTAGGAGTTGCACTCGGCTATTGGATATTCATTGATGTTATGGACCTAAAAAATGGATATGATATTTTGGCTGCAATAGGTCTTGGAGGTTCCTCAATTGCATTATTTGCAAGGGTGGGTGGCGGAATTTACACTAAAGCAGCTGATGTAGGTGCTGACTTAGTAGGTAAAGTTGAAGCAGGAATTCCTGAGGATGATCCAAGAAACCCAGCAACAATTGCTGATAATGTAGGTGATAATGTTGGCGATGTAGCTGGAATGGGTGCAGACTTATTTGAAAGCTATGTTGGTTCTTTAGTCGCTCCTCTAGCATATGCAGCAATTGTATTTAGCAATCAAGAAGTACTTCCATCTTTATTATTTTTTCCAATGGCCGTGGGCACAATTGGAATGCTTGCATCCATTGTTTCATCTTTTTTAGTAGTTCCTAAAGAAGGTAAGTTAGCTCAAGCTTTACATAGAGGAACTTATTCTGCAGCTTTTTTAACGGCCGTTGGAGTATATTTTCTTTCTTCTGCCATGTTTTCTGACTACACAGAAAATTCTGTAGGTTTATTTGTTTCAGTTATAGTTGGACTTTTAGTTGGTATTCTCGTTGGACAAATTTCAGAGTGGTTTACATCCGATCATTATTCAATTGTAAAGAATATTGCAGATCAAGCTAAAACTGGCCCTGCAACTGTTGTGCTTTCTGGAATAGCAGAAGGTATGAGGTCAGCAGCTTTTTCAGTAGTAGTTGTCGTATTAGGTGTAGGTGGCGCGTATGCTTCTGGAGATTGGGCATTAGGTGAAGGTGGAGGAATTTATGGCGTGGCTATTGCTGCTATTGGAGTTCTTGCGACACTAGGTATCACGGTTGCTGTTGATGCCTACGGTCCAATTGCCGATAATGCAGGCGGAATTGCTGAAATGGCCCATCTTGCCCCTGAAGTACGTAAAGCTACTGACGAATTAGATTCGTTAGGAAACACTACTGCTGCTATTGCAAAAGGATTTGCAATAGGATCAGCAGCAGTTACTTCTTTAGCCCTATTTTCTGCATTTGTTCAAAGTGCAGGTTTGAGTGAAATTGGATTAAATTTAACTAAAGTTGAAGTTACTGCTGGACTTTTTCTAGGGGGTATGTTTCCATTTTTATTTGCTGCTATGACAATTAATGCAGTTGGTCGGGCAGCTTTTAAAATGATTGAAGAAGTTAGAAGACAGTTCAGAGAAATTCCTGGATTAAGAGAAGGAAAAGAAGGAGTAGTCCCTGAATACGAAGAGTGTGTAGATATTGCTACTACTGCAGCTTTAAAAGAAATGTTATTACCTGGTGGATTAGCAATTGTCCTTCCATTAGTAATTGGTTTTTGGAATAAAGAGGCATTAGGTGGATTTCTAGCTGGAGCTCTAGTAACTGGATTTTTATTAGCGATCTTTATGGCTAACTCAGGTGGAGCATGGGATAACGCCAAAAAATATATTGAAGCTGGTGGTGGCGCAGGTAAAGGCTCTGATGAGCACAAAGCTGCTGTTATAGGTGATACAATTGGAGACCCATTTAAAGACACATCTGGTCCAGCAATGAATATCGTTATAAAGGTTATGACAATAGTCAGTTTAATTTTTGCCTCTGCTTTTTAAGTATTAGTGAAGACTCTTCACTTAATTAGACATGGTCAAACAAAAGAAAATTTACAAAAAATTTGGCAAGGTCATAGTGAAACTTCTTTAGATTCAACTGGTTTAAAACAAGCAGTTCAATCATCTAATAGACTAAACAACTTCTCCAAAGTTTTTAGTTCAGATCTTAAAAGAGCTTTAGATACGGCCCATAAATTCTCAAACAGCATTGAGAAAAGAAAACAATTGAGAGAAGTTGATGTTGGAAATTTTGCGGGCGAGAAAGTTTCAGAAACTTATACTAACAATCGGTCCATTTTTGATTCTTTAGCGGATGATTCATTTGTTTTTCCAAATGGAGAATCAATGAAAAATTTTAGAGAAAGAGTTCAACTTGAACTAGATTATTTATTTTCAAAAACAAAAGAAAACGAAATTTCATTAGCTGTAACTCATGGTTTTTTTATTGGTACTGCAATTGGTTTAACTTTAGGCTTTAAAGAGTTCCCATATCCAGTCGGAAATATTAGAAATACTTCTATTTCTACAATTATTGAAAGAGATGGTCTTAGGCAAGTTAATAAATTTAATGATGCTATCCATCTCGATAATTTGTATGATTTTCCAATTCATTTATTTAACTCTCAATTAACGTTTATGAGGCATGCACAAACTGATTCAAACACTAAAGGAATTTGGCAAGGTAAAATTGATAATCCAATAAATAATTTTGGAATAAGAGAGGCAAATAAATTAAACAAAAAAATATCAATTTATGATGAATATATCTCATCTCCACTTAAAAGAACTCAGCAAACATTAAATTTAGTAACAAAAAATAATTTTCAATTATCTAGTTCACTGGTCGAGATTGATTTAGGTAATTGGGAAGGGATGACTACATCACAAATACTCGAGAACAATAAAGATGAATTTATTAATGCACTTTTTTTGAACCATAAATCAAAATATGGGGAAAATGGAGAATCTTTATATCAAGTCGGGGTTAGAGTTGAAAAATTACTTAATCAGTTTAAAAATAAAAATGTGTTTATCTCATCGCATGGTGGGACTATAAAAGCTGGTATAACAAAGCTATTAAAACTTCCTAACGATAAAGCAGCATCTGGATTCACTATTCCCAATAATTTAGGTATCTCAACTTTGATAAATCAAAATAATCAATACCAACTATGGTCCTATAATGTAGGAGAAATTGGATATGAGAATTTTACTTATAACAAATGATATAACTCCAAAAAAAGGAGGTATATCAACATATATAAATTCACTAATAGAAAATATGAAAAGTGAAGTTATTATATATTCTCCAAAATGGGCAGACAGTAATCCTGAAACAAAATCATCAAAAGGATTTATTTATCCGAATAAAAAAACATACAATGAGTTAAATAAAATAATTAATACAAAGAATATAAATGTTATTCTTCATGCTTCTAGCAATCCACAGTTTTTAATGATTAAGAAATTAAAAATTTACAATTTACCACAATATATGATTGTTCACGGTGCGGAATTTAACATTGTTAGAAGTATTCCATTTTTAAATAGAGTTTTAAAAAATAATCTGAATGATTTAGAAAAAATATTTACTGTAAGTTACTACACGGCAAGGAAGTTAAGAACTATTGTAGATTCTGAAATTGAAATAGTTAAAGCTGGCATAGACAAAATTGATTTTGAAAAAGATTACAAACAAAAAGACGTGTTGACCGTAGGAGTGAGTAGTAGATTTGTACCTAGAAAAAAAATTGACTGGGTTATCGACTCAGTATCAGATTTAGTTGATGAAGGCAGGAGAGTAGAATTAAAGATATTTGGTTTTGGAAAACAAGAAAGTTTTTTAAGGAAATTAGCAAAGCTTTCATCAGCAAAAATTAGTTTTTATTCAGATAAGAATCATGACTCTTTGGAAGAATTTTATAAATCCCTAGATGTTTTTGTTATGCCTTCAAAATCACGATACTTTGGAAGAGAATTTGAAGGTTTAGGATTAGTTTATTTGGAAGCTGCTAGTTATGGCCTTCCTGTTTTAGTAGGTTCATCAGGCGGTTCATTCGAAACTATAATACCTGGGAAAACAGGATTTATAGTTTCTTCAAGAAAAGATATCTCTGATGCACTTAATTTTTTCATCGATAATCCTGAAAAAATAAAAGAATTTGGCAATGCTTCAAAGGAATTCGTTAAAAGAGAATTTAGTTGGGATAGAGTTTCAGAATCAATTGAGAAAGTTTTGAATCTTAAAAATTAATTTTCCAGATCACCGAATAAATTTAAAATTTCCTCACTAGTAATAGTTAAAGCATGCCTTGGAGTTTCTAAAGGTTTGTTTTTCTTGTCTATCAATATCTTGTTAATTAAATTTTGTTTTGTCGCGTCCTCAGCTTTCATTCTAAATCTACCTCTATAGAAAACTATTTCCAAGGCTTTAGAAAGCAAGACCAAAGTTTCTTTATTCAATGTTTTAATTCGCTTTTCTTCTAATTTATAATGTTCTGCTATTGAATTTATAATTTCATCTTTAGATTGAGTTTTAGATATTTTTAAATTTTCTCCACCTAGGTAATTTGATATATTTTTGTACTTTTCATCATCTAAAATTTCTATCAACTCCTCTTTGTTTAAAGAATTTAGATGTTCTAAATTAAAAACTTTTCTATCTCTTTGTTTTATTGCATACCCACCATAAGGTCCTACAGCAGTTAAATATGACCATTCTCCAGATGTAGTTACTAGTCTTGGATTCTTAGTAGAAAGTGAAAATCTATTTATAGAATCTTCAATACTTAAATTATTAGGATCTTCATCTTCAAAAATAGGACCAATTAAGTTTTTATATTTACACTTTGATTGCTTAATTCCTTTAGTTTTTTCACCGTGTTGCAAATAGAAGCTTCCATTGGGACCTAATTTAATATAAATTTCAGTTTTGCATTCAGGACAATCGCCAACAGATCTCTCTTTTTTTAAACTTTTTTCTTGCTGCACTTCTAATTCATCAATATAATTTTTTGTTAATTCTTCAATAGTAATGTCAGGTGGCAGCCCAACCTTAAAGCCATCATCTCTTAGCAAGTATGGATATGGTGTTTTTTCAACTATCCTCCCTGTTTTGATTACATACCTTGACTCAAAAGGAAGATTGACAGTTGTTAAAACAGCAGGGTCCTGAGTTCCGTATTCGTTAATATGGTATGTTATTGACTCATAAGATTTTTCTAAGAAATTAATTTTTGAATCTTCTGGATTTGAACTATCTAGGATTTTGTCTAATTCATCTTCCATTTCTTTTGAAAATTCAAAATCAATATATTGGTTAAAGAAAGGCTTCATAAAATTATTAATTAATGCCATAGCCAATGCTCTAGGTTTTAAGTTTGATTCGGAATTAATAAATACTGAGGTGATGCTGTCAATAATCGAGACATATGTTGATGGACGACCTATACCGAGTTCTTCCATCTTATTAATAAGTGAAGTTGAAGAATACCTGTTTGGGGGTGAAGTAAATTTTTCTTCGATTTCACATCTTTCTATAGTTAGATTTTGACCTTCAATTAGGTCAGGTAGTTCTTGACTTAAATCGTTATCATATTTTAATTGATCTCTATATCCTCCAAACTCCCAGGTAGTACCTGAAATTCCTAATATTATTAATCCAAACTCTTCGTCAGAAATTTGAATTTCAATAGTTTTGGTATAACCATTAGCATCAGACATTTGGGAAGCGATTGTAGTGTTAAAAATTAATGAATATAGTTTAAATTCGTCAGTATCACTATTATATTTATTTTCAAGTTGTTGAGGAGTAGTAAATATTTCACCTGAAGGTCTAATTGCTTCATGAGCAGCTTGAGCATTTTGATTATCTCCATATAAGTTTGGGTTTTCTGGAAGATATTGATCAGAAAAGTTTTCAGCTATATACTTTCTTGAGGCATTTATTGCTACATCTGAAAGTCTAATTGAATCGGTTCTCATGTATGTAATTAAACCTTCTTGATAAAGTTTTTGAGCTATACCCATTGTCTTTCCAGGCTGAAAACCTAGAGCGCTTCTTGCTGCTGATTGTAAAGTGGTTGTCTTAAATGGTTTTGGCGGGCGAGAAGTTCTTGGAGTACTTTTAATTTTTGAAACTTTAGAATCTAAATTGCTGAGCTTTGATTTTAAATTATCAATTTGGCTCTGCTCTAAATAGTATCTTTCTGCACTTATTCTTTCTCCTTTATTATTAAAATCAGAAGAGGAAGCAACTTTTAAACTGTTAATTTTTTTTACTGTTGCTTCGAATTGATACCCACCACTATTACAAATTGAAGATATGTCAAAGTATCTTGATTTTACAAACTTTATTCTTTCTTCTTCTCTTTCAACAATTAGTCTTATTGCTGGACCCTGCACTCTCCCCGTAGAGATAAATGCTCCACCCAAGTCTCTAACTTTTGGTGAAATCTCGTACCCTATCATTCGATCTAGTGTTCTTCTAGCTTCATAAGATTTAAACTTTCCTATGTTAATAGTTTCAGGATTATCAATTGCTTTCTTTACTGCAGATTCTGTTATTTCATTGAATTTAATTCTTTTTGGTTCAAATTTAAGATTTAAAATTTCTTTTAGATGATATGCAATAGCCTCACCTTCTCTGTCGTCATCAGTTGCTAAATAAACATCCGGCGCATCTTTTGCTAATTTTTTTAGTTCATTAACAATTTTTCTTCTATCTTCAGGTACTACGTAAATATTTTCAAAATTTCCAGGTTTCACTGCACCCCACAAAATATTCCCATTCATATATTGATTAGGGATTGATTTAGAATTTCTTGGTAAATCCCTTATATGACCAACACTTGACTTGACATTATATTCAGTCCCTAAAATTTTAGAAATAGTTTTTACCTTTGTTGGGGACTCAACAATAACTAATGGTTTTGACATGTCTTTATTGATAACATTATTTTTGTTAAATGTACAGTATTTAAAAAAAAAGTCTTGTCATTTGTAAGAGTTATTAGGATTATTGTAGGAATGAATTCAGTAAAAATATTTTCAAAATCACAATTTTCGATTCTTTGGTGGTCTGGCACACTTTCAAGTTTTGGAGATTGGGGAACTTTATTTGCTTCAGTTGCTCTGGCAAGTTACTTTGGTTCAAAAAATGGAAACTCAGAAATTACTGCAGTAATCCCTGTAATAGCTCGTATAATTCCAGCTTTACTTTCAACTTTTGCTGGTTTACTAGCAGATCGATTTAATAAAAAAAACATAATGCTTTTATGCGATAGTGTACGAATGTTGGTCGTTGTTCTATTATTTTTTGCGGAATCACTATTACAACTTTTCATAATAAATTTTGTTTCAGAGATATTTTCATTAATAAGACAACCATCAAGAGAAGCTGTAGTTCCAGAAGTTGTAAAAGATGAATATTTAGTCAAGGCAAACTCATTTTTTGCAATTGGAACTTATGCTACATTGCCTTTAGCATCTTTACTATTTGGTTTTTTATCAGATTCTTTTTACTTCCAATCTTTAATTAAGATAGGAAATAATTGGAATGGTTCAATTATTTTCTTGATTGATGCTTTAACTTTTCTGTTATCAATTATTTTGTTATTATTTTTAAAAAGTTCACAAAACAAATTTCAAAGTAAGAAAAATCAACCAGTATTAAAAGGCTTAACTATTGGTATAAAATATTTTTTGAATAATTCAGAGTTAAAAACAGTATCTACATCAATATCAATCAGCCTATTAGGAGCAGGGGCTTTGTTTGTTCTTGGCAATTCTTACTTAACTCAAACTTTACAATTTACTCAAAGTTCCTATGGTTTTATGATTGCTTCCTTTGGTTTTGGAGTAGTTTTTACGATGGTAATTTTAAGTTATTTCGTAACAAGTTTCAGCAGGGTGCCGTTTTTTATTGGTATTAGTATGACAATAACTGGTTTATCTTTGATATTTAGTTTTTCGTCATATGAATTTTCAACAATTTTATTTTTTATTTTTATTGCGGGTATAGGTTCAGGAACAATTTATATTTTAACTTTAAGTTACTTACAAAGCACTACCTCGCAAGAGCTTAGAGGGAGAGTGTTTGGAAATTTTTATTCTATTGCAAGAATCTCATTATTAATCTCCGTATTTTTATCAGGATTTTTAGCAAACATTGCAAAAGATATTTTTAAATTTGATGGAGTACTATTTGTTTTAAGGGCAAGTGCATTGCTTATATTAGTTACAGGAATTTATACATTTTTTAATGGATACAAAAATTTAGTACAAGAATTTGGATTTGAAAATTCTAATTTTAACAAGTTAAGATTAAATCTTAATAATGAAGAGGATCAGCCATGATGAAAAATGATTACATAGCTTTTGAAGGAATTGACGGTTGTGGTAAATCCACTCTTGCTGAAAAACTTTCTGTACAACTAAGTGAGTCTGGTGTTGAGAATATTTTAGTACGAGAACCAGGGGGAACTAAAGTTGGTGAAGGTATAAGAAATTTATTATTAAGCCATGATTATGTAGTCTCTGAATTTACAGAAGCTTTATTGTTTGCAGCTCAAAGATCGCAGTTAATAAATGAAGTTGTTCAACCAAGTATTAATAAAAATATAAAAATTATTTCTGATAGATCAGCATATTCTTCTGTTGCATACCAAGGTGTTGGTAGAGGACTCGGCTTTGAAAAGATTTTTCAATTAAATGACTTAGCAATAAATTCATTTTGGCCACATAAAGTTATTTTGTTGGATATTAACCCAGAGATTGCACTAAAAAGACAATCTTTAGCGGACAGAATTGGTTCAGATAGACTTGAATTTTTTGAAAAAGTAAGAGAAGGTTATCTTGAAATAGCAAACAAAAATAGTGATAATTTTCTTATTCTTAATGGCGAATCTTCAATTGAACATAATTTATCTGAAATTAATTTCTGGTTAAATTTTGACAATTCTTAATAATCAATTATTGCAAGAGGCAAAAAAACCTTTCCATGCCTATTTACTCTATTCCAACTCAGCAAATTATTTAATTGACCAAGCACAGAAATTTTCTAGTTTAATTTTGTTTCAGAATTTAGAAAAAATTCAACATCCAGATATTAGGTTAATTGAATCAGAAAATTTGAATACTATTGGAATAGAGGACATAAGAGATATTATAAGTAATGATTCTTTAGTTCCGATAGAAGGAAAGTACAAAATAATTATTATTCCTCCATTTAAATCTCTTACAGAGGAAGCCTCCAATGCTCTTCTAAAAACTATTGAAGAGCCATCTAGTTCAAGTATTTTTATTATTTTATCCTCCGGAAATTTTTGGTCTCACGGAAAAGCAGAAACTGAAAATTTTATCTTAACGACTATAAAAAGTCGGTGTAGGACTTTATTTTTAAATTCGGATATAGAAATAAAATATGATTTTTCAGAAGATGATCTTTTAACTTTTTATGACAATGAAATATTTACTAAAAAGAATTTAAATGAAGAATTAAAGGAGTTAAAAAATTTACTTCAACAACTTAATGATGAATTAGATGATCACTATGTTCAATTGGCTTGTTTTGTTAGGTTAATTGAAATTTGTAAAGATATTATTAAGAAATTACCGGAAGAGGAAAATATTTCTTTAAACTTTTTGATAGTGCAAACTCTTAAATATTTTTCATTTGCTCTTATGGAAAATAAAAAATTTGATAAAAAACTATTTAGATATATAGAAAATATTGAAGATAGTATAAAGCAAATAAGCCTTGGAGCAAGACCATTAATTGTGCTGTCTTCATTATCAGTTGGAGAAATAAATTGAGCGAGATTATATTACTTGGTACAGGGTGTCCAGCACCAAGTCATGAAAGATTTGGCCCCAGCACTTTGATTAGTTCAGAAAATTTAAATTTTTTAATAGATGCAGGATCAGGTGTTACGCAAAGGCTTAGTGAGTGCTCTATTCTACCATCTGAAATTGATTTTATACTTATAACACATTTGCACTCTGATCATATTGTTGATCTTTACCAATTGTTTATATCTGGATGGCACACAGGAAGAGATATTCCATTTAAAATATATGGTCCTAAAGGTATTAAAAAATATTTCGAAACAATTTTAGAGGCATATAAGCAGGAGCTAAATTTAAGAAAAGATTGGGAGGCAAGACCAAATATGGACGGTCTTACATATGAGATTTTTGAAATAGATACAAAATCTTTAATTTATATAAATGACATTGAGATAACACCAATTGAAGTTAATCACTTACCTGTAGAGCCAGCTTTTGGTTATAAAATAACAATTAATAAAACAAAAACTTTTGTTTATTCGGGAGACACTTCATATTCAAAAAATTTGGAAGATGCATCTAACAATGTAGATTTATTAATTCATGAACTTTATGCGGGATTAACTTTTCATCCAGAAAGAATGTCTAAAGAAACATTAGAGAATGTTAAAGCGTATCATTCAACCCCTGAACAAGTGGGAAAGTTAGCCAATAAAGCTAGTGTAAAAAAACTTATTTTAAATCACTTTGTTCCACCAGTATTTGATGAAAAAGTAGTTTTAAATAAAATCCAAGAATTCTATAAGGGTGAAGTTACTCTTGGCACAGATTTATTAAAGATAGAGCTATAAATAAATTAAGTTTTATCCGGTTCATCAATTATGTATTATTAAAATATGAAAGCACCAGTTGTACCTAGCTTGCCTTATATTGGTCACTCAGTTCAGTTTCAAAATAATGCTCTTAAATTAACTAAAAAAGTTCAAAAAAAATATGGCGATGTTTTTCAAATATCTTTGCTAAATGAAAGAGTATTGACTTTTTTAACCCCAAGTTCAACCAAGGAAATTTTCTTAGACAAAAACAATATTTTTTCTTCAAAAAAAGGTTGGGAGTTTTCTTTAGGTAAAACATTTGAAAACGGAGTAATGCTTCGTGATTTTGAAGATCATAAATATCATAGATCTTTACTACAAGAGTCATTTCGACATGATGCTATAGAAAATTATTTATATATCATTCAAGACTCGATTGATGACTGGTTAGAAAACTTAAAAACTCGGAAAGAAATATATTTATACTCTTCTATCAAACAGCTAATGTTCGATATCTCTTTAGATTTATTTTTTCAAAATGTTAACAATGAAGATTCACATTTATTAAATAAAATGTTTAGCGATTCTATTTCTTCTGCTACTTCAGTTGTTAGATCACCTTTACCATTTACAAAATTAAAAAAAGGCTTAAAGGCAAGAAAATATTTACTTAATTATTTTGAAAAAAAAGCAATGGAGGTTGTACAAAAAGAAAAAAATACAATTTTTGAAGAACTTGTATTAACAAATAAAGAAGTCTCCGGTTTATCAAATTTTGAAATTGCAGAGCACATGATTTTTTTATTATTAGCTGCTCACGATACAACTACTATTACTTTAACTAACTCAATATATAACCTTGCTAAGGAAAGTTTTCTTGTTGAAGAATTAAGAAATGAAGCACAGAACACTGATGTGTTAAAAATTGCTGACCTTAAGAATGGACTATTTGCTGAATCTATTTTTAAAGAATCAATTAGGTTATACCCACCAGTTCCATTTTCACTTCGTTGTGCTGTTGAAGAAACTACTGTTGAAAATTACTCAGTACTTAAAGATCAATATATTGCAGTTAGTCCTTTACTTCTTCATCACGATGAAAGATATTGGAGTAATCCTGAGAAATTTGACCCAAAAAGATTTATTGATGTTGAACAAAACAATGAATCATATTTTCCTTTTGCTGGAGGTGCGCACACATGTTTAGGTAAATTTCTTGCAAGTTATATATTCAAAAATGTAGTTTATAAATTTGTGCAAACATATCCAAATTTTGAAATTGAAAGTGAATTGAATATTAGACCTACACCAATTCCACACCCTGTTAAAGATGTGCTCCTAAAAATAAAAAATTAGTCAATAGACTTCCACAAGTGTAAAGAAGCGATTGTTTTAAATGGACTCCAGATTTTTGCATAATTTTCAAAATCATTTAAATTTGCGTTTTTTTGAACCATATTATTTTCTATCATTACTGACCTAAGAGCAGCATCACCTGAAGAAAAAACATTTACATTTCTAACAGCAAACATTTCGAACATTTCTACACTCCATCTACCTATACCAAATAGCCTTAATAATTCAGCTTCTCTTTCTTTTTGATCAAGTGTATAGATTCTTTCTATAACTTTATGATGCAAAAAATAATTCGTAACTTCTTTAACAGATCTCGCTTTATTTGTGCTCAATCCAAGTGCTTTTATTTCGTTTACGTTCAAATTCTTAAATGAATTTATTTCAAACTGCTTTTTATTAAATAAATTTAAGATATTATTTTTAATGCCATCTGCTGCCTTGGTTGAAATAAATTGTGAAATTATTATCCCTATCAAATTATTAAAAGGGTCTTGTTTTTTTCTTGAAAAACTTATTGATCCGTTTTTTCTTATAATTTTTGCTAAATTTTTATCTTTCGAAATTAAATAAAGTTCTTTTTTTGTAAAAGGTTTTGTGTTCATTAGATAGCAATTTTTGAGAGCTTTTTTAAATTAAGTAATAAATATATACTTACGATTATTCCTATAAGAGACAATCCTTTATATCCAATTACTATATAACTTAAGCCAAGGGTGGAGTGCGCAACAAAGCTCCCAACGAAAACAAAAGAATCGCTTTTTATATTAAGGGGTGTTTTATATTTAATTGTAAATTTAGAAATAGCATCGCTTAAAGCTACATAATTAAAATTCCAACCTAAACCTAACAGATATAGGCCTATTTTTAAAAATAGAGGACTTGAGTTCAAAAAAGTTAAACAGCAACTCAAAAGTAATATTCCCGAACCAATAAAAGTAAAATTTCTATAACCATTTCTATCAACGAGTTTTCCTAAAATAGGAGATAATAGAAACATTCCAAGCGTGTGGTAACTAATAATTACTCCGACCAACTGAACACTTTCTCCTATGTCTTTGATATGCAGTGGAGTTGCCGACATAACAACAACCATTACAAAGTGGTTAAGTACTAGGAGTAAGGTCAACAAATTTCCTTCTTTATGACTAGAAGAGTCTTCTGGTTTGAATGCCTCTTTTATTTGAACTTGTCTAAGTATGCTTTTTTTAGAGGTAAAAGACATTATTGCTAATCCAGCTAGTGACATTCCAAACATTGCAATTATATATCCAACAATCAAATCTGATCCATAAAGGCTATCAAAAAAATCTGAGTAAGTACCAACTAATCTTGGACCAAAAACTGAGCCAAAAACTGAAAACCAAACTGCTAAAGCTAGAGATGTGGCTTTAAATTTTTCGCTTGAAACAAATGATGCTGCGTATCTAGTTTGTAAAGTAGCCGAATGACCAATACCTAATATGAAAGCACCTACCAGAAGTAGAAGGAATGAGTCTAATATTAGACTGTAAAGTGAAATTAAGCCTCCTAACCCCCCAACAAAAAAAGTTATTGATAATGCAACATAACGAGAGTATTTCTTTGATAAAAAATAATAAATTTGAGTCCCAAGTACGCCACCACCAACACCTAGAGCATTAGGAAAGCCAACAAATAGTGGATTATCTGAAACTTCTCGAGCAGCTAAAGCGGTTACAGTAACTGCAGCAATAAAACCTATTGACGAAAATCCAACTGAAATTAAGAGACTTGAAATGTTTTTAATTTCTTTAATCACAAACAAAGATTAGTAAAAGAAATAATTATTTATGTAAATTGAATAATTAATTTAGGTAACTAATATTAAATTACATTTTGAGAGGTTAAGTCCTCAGCAACCTGGAAGGCTATCCAAGGTGCTAAGTTAATGTGGCATTCTGCAAAAAATAGCCTTTCTTCAAAATGAGTTTAAATTATGTTTGGAAGAAATTTAGAGTTATCATTTGAGTTTTTCCCTCCTAGAAATGAGAGGGAGTATGAATCATTTGAAAAATCAGTAATAGAATTATCAGATTTTGATCCCGCATTTGTATCCTTTACTGATGGTGCAGGATTTTCTAAGAATAGAGAAATAATTAGGGCTGTTGAAATTTTTAGGAAATTTTCTCGTTCAGAGATAGTTGCTCACATTACTAGTTGCGATAAAGACAAAACTGATGTAGATAAAATTATTAATACATATTTAGAAAATAGAATTGATTCATTTTTGGTTGTAAGGGGAGATTGTCCGAGAGATGAATTTTTAATGGATATTGATGATTTAGAAAGCACGAATAGTGAATTTGAATATGCAAGTGATTTAATTGCATATTTAAAACAGAGTAATATTGATAAAATAGGTTTTGGAACTTTTCCCACAGGCCATCCTGAAGATGATGATATTAATCAAACGATTTCAGCATATAAAATAAAAGTCGACCAAGGAGGTTTGTTTTCAGCAACTCAATTATTTTTTGACTCTCAAGAATATTTAAATTTTAGAAAGAAAATACAAGTTCTTGATAATTACGTTCCAACCTATGCAGGCATTATGCCCTTAATAAGTTATGAGCAAGCTATCAGATTTGCAAAAATTTGTGATATAAAACTACCTAAAAAGCTACATGAAGGTTTTCAACAATGTATATCAAAAGAGCAAGAAAGATCTTTTGGAATTAAATATATAACAGAAATGTGTAATGAACTCATTGAAGAAAATGTAGATGGACTTCATTTTTATACACTTAATAGATATAAAGCCTTTAAAGAAATTTATAAAAATCTAGATGAAAAATTTAAAAAATGAAAGAAGGCTAAATGACGAATAAAATAAATATTATTGGATACCCAAGAGTTGGAAAGAATAGAGAATACAAGTGGATTGTAGAAAAGTATTGGAGAGGGGATTCAACGCTCAAAGATGTTTTTGAGGTATCTGACAATCTGATCACTAATAATTGGGAAACTCAATCTAAGAATGGTGCAGATACTGTTTTAGCTGGAGATTTTTCATTTTATGATCAAGTTCTTGACACTGTAACTCATCTTGGAATTCCCCAAAAACGATTTGGTTATACAAATCATGAAAATCTAGAAACATATTTTAAAGCATCAAGAGGTGGAAAGGTTAATGAAAAAGACGAACCCCCACTTGATATGACCAAATGGTTTGATACAAATTATCACTATCTAGTCCCAGAAATTGATTGGTCTCTTGATTTTCAACCTACTATTTATAGATTTAAATATGAATTAGATTTAGCAAAATCTAAGAATTTTAATTGCAGACCTAAGATTATTGGTCCAGCAACTTTACTTACGCTAGCTAAAGAAAAAGGAATAGACGATAACAAACTACAAAAAATTGTTAATGCCTATCTTGAGTTATTTAGAATGCTTGAAGAAATTGGATTCAAAGAAGTCTTACTAGACGAAGGTTGTGTAGGTGTCGGAAATCATATGGTAAATGATGATGCTTTTAGTTCTCTTAAATTATTGATTCAAAAATCTAATTTGAAAATACATCTTTTAGGTTATTTTGGAAAGTATGAAGGTTTTTTAGATGAAATATTAGATTCAAATATTGAGTCTATACATCTAGATCTTTGTTATGAAGGTTTCTCACAAGATGAAATAGTTAATATTTCCTTAAAAAAACACGTTGTGATAGGACTAATAAACGGTAGAACAATATGGAAAAGTAATCTTGATGAGAAGATTTCTAATTTAATTGGGTTAGGAATTGATAACTTTTCAATTTCTAGTTCGTGTTCAATGTTGCATACACCGTATAGTCTTGAAAATGAAGATGGTCTTGATATCAATTTAAAAAATATTTTATCTTTCGCTGAAGAAAAACTAGATGAATTAAGAATCCTCAATTCATCTTTAACAAATAATAATGATTTAAAAGAAATTATGGAATATGAAAGCAAAAGATTAACTGCCGACAAAGCACTAGTTGGAAGAGTTGTAAGTAGTGTTAGGAGTAGAGTTTCTGAATTATCCGATGAAGATTTTATTAGAAGTGAAGATAGAGAAGTTAGATTAGAAAAACAATCCAAAGCGTTAAATATACCTTTGCTACCAACAACAACTATTGGATCTTTTCCTCAAACTCTCAAAACAAGAAATTTGAGAAAGCAATTTAAATCCGGAGAAATTTCTATTGATGAATACAATGATGGCTTAAAACAAATTATTTCTGAAACTATTGAGTTTCAAGAAAATTTAGGAATCGATGTCTTAGTTCATGGTGAAGCTGAAAGAAATGACATGGTTGAATATTTTGGAGAACTACTAGAAGGCTTTGCATTTTCAAAATTTGGTTGGGTCCAAAGTTATGGCAGTAGATGCGTAAAACCTCCGATTATATTTGGCGATGTTCATAGACCTAAATCAATGACTGTTGATTGGTCAGTTTTTGCTCAGAGCTTAACTAAAAAGAATATGAAAGGAATGTTAACTGGTCCAGTAACGATTCTACAATGGAGTTTTTATAGAGATGATATCTCTAAAAAAGATGTTGCTTATCAAATTGGATTAGCTTTAAGAGACGAAGTAATTGACCTTGAAAAAAATAATATAAAAATAATTCAAATCGATGAACCAGCAATTAGAGAAGGCTTGCCACTTAATTCAAAATATAAAGATGAATATTTAGATTGGGCAGTAAATTCTTTCAAACTTGCATCCTCGGGAGTTGAAACTACTACTCAAATTCATTCACACATGTGCTACTCAGAATTTGATGAAATTTTAGATGCAATCAATGCATTAGATGTTGACGTGCTTTCAATAGAAGCTTCAAGAAGCGGTATGGAACTTGTAAATCCTAATTTAAAAGAAAAATACAGAGGAGCTATAGGTCCAGGAGTTTACGACATTCACTCACCACTTGTACTTCAAGGCGTTGATGCGGAAAATAGGGTTGGAGAACTCATAAATAGCTTAGACTTGAATAAAATTTGGATTAACCCAGATTGTGGTCTTAAAACAAGAGGCTGGCCAGAAGTTAAAGAAAGCTTAACTAATATGGTTGATGCAACGAATAAAGCTAAGGAGAAATTATAAATGGAAAAAATTGCAACCGCTGAAACTGTTTCGCCAGGACATCCTGATAAAATTGCAGATTTTATTTCGGATTCTGTCTTAACTGAAGCTTTAAAGACAAATAAAAAATCAAAAGTTGCTGTTGAGACTTTTCTGACAGGAACCCATGAAGGTGGACTTGTTGTCGTTGGAGGAGAAATTAGTGAAATAGCTGGAATGGATGACGAAAAAATTAACAGCATTGTTAAGTTAGCTCTTAGTAAAACAATTAAAACCAGCTTTTTTGATTTTGATTTAAACAAACTTTCTATTTTAAATGTACTGACTCCACAATCTGAAGAGATTCGCTCAGCAGTAGAAGATGATCAAGATTTAGGAGCTGGAGACCAAGGTATCATGGTTGGATTTGCTAGTAATGAAACAAGTAATTTTATGCCTAAAACTTTTGAATATTCTCGTCAAATTCAGCAGAAATTATGGGCAGTTCAAAATTCGGATGAGAACTTAGATTTGGATTCAAAAGTACAAGTAACAACTGGTGGAGAAGTAATAAAAGTTGTTGTTTCAACTCAACATCAACCAAACATAAATATTAGTGAGTTAGAAGAAACTGTTTCAAATCTTGTTAGTCAAGTAATTGAGTTTAATTACAAATTAGACTTAAATCCTTCTGGATCATTTGTTAAAGGTGGGCCTGCAGGAGATACAGGATTAACCGGAAGAAAAATTGTCGTTGATGCATACGGTCCAACAGTTCCAGTTGGCGGTGGTGCGTTTTCTGGTAAGGATCCTAGTAAGGTTGATAGATCCGCTGCTTATGCAGCAAGACATTTGGCAAAAAATATAGTTATGCATGAATTAGCAGATAAATGTCAAGTTAGAGTTAGTTATGCAATTGGTAAATCAGATCCTTACGAATTAAGCATCAACTTATTTGATACTCAAAAAGTTGAAGATAAAGTTTTGCAAGATTTTGTAAGTAAGTTTGATATGAAACCAGGATCAATTATTGAAAGATTAAATTTACTTGATGTTGATTATACAAAAGATACTTTATTTTCTCATTTTGGACATTCTGATAGAAATTGGGAACAAAAAGTAGATTTTTAGTTCGCGAAAAATAGATTAGCTATTTTCTTGCATAAGATTATTATCTAATGTAAATTTAAAGAACACTATCGGAAAAGAAATCGAAAGATAGAAAAGAAGATAGAATAAAAAATCCCGAAGGGTCGCAAGATCAATCGGGATTTTTGCTTTTCTGCTATAAATTTAATTATTATCAAATTATGGATTTATATCTAGTTGATGGAACATATGAACTTTTCAGAGCACATTTTGGTTATCCTAGTAGGAAAAGTAAAGATGGTATAGAAGTTGGAGCAACTAAAGGGTATATTAATCACTTAATCACCCTTAGAAATAAATATGAGCATTTATGCGTTTCATTTGATCATACAGTTGAGTCATTCAGAAATAAACTATTTGATGGATATAAGTCGAGTGATGGAATTGATAAAGAAATATTAAATCAGTTCAAATTAGCAGAAGAAGTTACAGAACTTCTTGGAATAAAACTTTTGTCAATGACTAAATATGAAGCAGATGATGGCATTGCTTCTGTATGTAGAGTATTTTCTGGTCAAAAGAATGTAAATATAGTTATAGGTTCACTCGATAAAGATTTAATGCAGTGCATAAATGGCAATAAGGTTGTTATGTATTCAACAAGGTATAAATCTTATATAAATGAAAAAGATGTAATTGAAAAGTACGGAATTAAACCAAATCAAATTCCAGATTTTTTGGCAATTGTTGGCGACAATGCTGATGGTTATCCAGGAATGAAAGGAATGGGTGAGAAAACTGCTTCACAATTATTAAATATGTATAAAAATATAGATGATATTTATATGAATAGAAATAAATGGTCTAAAAAAATTAGAGCTGGTGAAAGACACTCTGAAACCATTGAAAAAAATTTTAAATCATTGAAACTCTACAAAGAACTTTCAACTTTAAAGACTGATGTTAAAGTTTCAAGTGAGCTAAGTAGTTATAAAATTAAAAAAATTAACAATAAAAGATTAAAAAATTTTTCAGAAAAATATTCTTTGAATATATAAATTTGAATTTTTTTATTGAATATTAATTGTATAGCATTTTTAAAAAATTTTTTAAAAAAATAAAAAATCAAAAAAAAATTTACGCAATTATTTTTAAAAAATGATACATTTCAAGAAGAAGGAGGCATATGCCAGCTAAAAAACCAGCTAAGAAACCTGCAGCAAAAAAACCTGCTGCTAAAAAACCTGTAGCTAAGAAAAAAAAGTAGCAGCAAGTTAGCTGATATTGTTTCTTTCCTCGAAGCAATGCAAAAGGTCAGACACAATGAAGGGCTCCAAATAGGAGCCCTTTACTTTTATGAAGTTTTTTCATTTTTAAAATATTTATTTAGAAATAAAAAATAATTAGTTCCTAAATAATCTTACAATTTTTGAATAATGCCGAAGTAGCTCAGTGGTAGAGCAGCTCACTCGTAATGAGCAGGCCGAGGGTTCAACTCCCTCCTTCGGCTCAAAATAAATACTTTGAAAATCTTTATATTTCTATTTACTTTTACTAATCTCATATTGTGAAAAAATTTACAGTTTTAATTGGCTTAGTCATTATTTTAAATCCTTTTTACTTAGCTTTAGCTGATAATCACACTCAAGATGAAGATTCCCAACAGGTTGAAGAAGTTAATGATATCCCAGTTCCTGCACTTGTAATTGAAGATCCACCTGAGCAAATAGAAGATATTGATTGGACATACAGATATCTGATTCCTACAACAGTAGCGATTGCAACTTTAGTTGTGCTTGGAAATATTATTCAATATTTTAGACAGGTAACAAGAAAAAGATATAAGGTTATAGAGAAGTAAATATATTCTTTATAAATGACCGAAATTATTCAAGCATTTGAAGAAAATTTAGATATTGACAAGCAGTACGTTGTTGCTTTAAGTGGCGGTGTTGATAGTGCAGTTTTAGCATTTCTTACCGCTAACTATGTTAAAACAGTACGTTGTGTTTTTGTAAACCATAATCAAATTCATTCAGATGAATTAGAATCTTCAGCTAGGAATCTTGCTCAAAGCTTAAATCTAGAATTTAAAACTTTACAGTCGAATTTAGATAAAAATGCTTCTGAAACTGAGATGAGAAAAATAAGATATCAACTTCTCATGCAAGATTTGAATGAAAATGAAATTCTTTTATTTGGCCACCATAAAGACGATAAAGCTGAGACTTTTTTAATGAATTTATTTAGAGGCACTAGACTTCATGGGCTTACCTCTATTCCAAAAAGTTATAAAAATTATTTACGACCTTTAATTTCATTTAGTAAAGAAGAGTTATTAAATATTGCTAAAAAAGAAGAATTAATTTATTTAGACGATCAAACAAATTTTGATCCATCAATTTCTAGGAATTGGATACGTAATGTAGTACTTAAAGAAGTTCAAGAACGCTTTAGGGGTAATTTTTCAGACAAAATAGAAATATTAACAAATGAGATAACACTTTTTGAACATAGTTTCGATCATCTTCTCAAAAATATAAAGACATCCAAAGGATACTTAGAAGCTCCCGTTGCTTTATTTAAGAAAAATAATCTTCATACAAATTTAATAATTAACAAGATTTCTAAATATTTGGGACAAGACGGTGCTCAAATAAACGATATTGAAAAAATTTTTAAAGCAATTGATGAAAATACCTCAGTTAGTTATTTCAAAGATTGGTATGTTTCAAAGCAACAAGGACTTGTGGTATTTATTAATAAAAAGATTTGGCTAAAACAAGATCAAGATAATCAATTAGGTTATTTTTATTTTCAATTTACAAACGAAAAACAATTTAGTAACTTATGGAGTTTTTCATTCAATGGTAGTAAAAAAGATTTGAAGATTCGAACAATTAAAGATGGAGACATTATGGCACATGGTGGGGGGGCTGATAAAGTATCTGAAGTACTGAGAAGTTTTGATGTACGAAATATTTTAAGAGAGGTATGGCCGATTGTACTTTTGAAAGATAAAATAGTTTGGATTCCAGGTATTAAAAAAATAGAGATAGAAAAAAATTTTGAATCTAATGACAAGAATCATATAATTATTTCTTCAATAGAAAAGAGTGAAATTGAAAATTTCTAAGACATTGATTTCCAAAGAAGAAATCGAAGATAAAGTATCTGAAATTGCAAATTCAATTAATAATGATTACAAAAATAAAGAACTCATAATTATTGGAATATTAAAAGGGGCATTTATTGTAATAAGTGATTTAGCTAAAAAGTTAAATATAGACGTAACATTTGATTTTATGAGTATTAAATCTTACGAAGGTACTTCTTCAAGTGGCCAAATTAAAATCGATAAAGATTTAGATACTGATATTACAGGTAAACACATTCTAATTGTTGAAGATATCTTAGATACTGGATTGACACTTTCACATTTAAAAAATCTTTTGGAATCAAGAAACCCAGAGAGCATTGAGATGTTATGTATTTTTGTCAAAAAAGATGTAGCTAAAAATCCAGTACACATTAAATATAAAGGTTTTGAAATTGGTCCTGAATTTGTTGTTGGTTATGGATTAGATTACAACGGTAAATTTAGAGAATTACCTTATCTAGCTGTGCTTAGCGAAGCCTAAGTAGGCTTACAAACTAAATTGTATTAAATTAAATAATATGGACAAGAAAAAAGAAAATAAAAACAACAAATCATTCTGGTTGTATGTTTTTTTAGGCGTGATAATTTTTTTAGGTGTACAACAATATAACGCAACTTTTAATTCACCAGAGGTAAGTTCATTTTCCGAGTTTAAAACTCAAATTAATAATGGAAACGTAATTCAAGCTACTATAAAAGAGCAATCAAATCTTGTTCAATTTAAAATCTCCAACGATGATGTCTTGTATCAAACAGAGTACCCAGAAGGTTTTGAAGGTGAAGTATTTCAACTTTTGGTGGATCAAGAAATAGATTTATCAACAGACACTGAACCAGCTGGCTTTCAAGACTATCTTTTTGCATTTTTACCTTGGTTATTTTTAGCCGCATTTATGTTTTATATGTTTTCACAAGTTCGTTCCAACGGCAATCAAATTATGCAGTTTGGAAAATCTAAAGCTAAAGAAATGAATGAAGAATCACCAAAAGTAACATTCAAAGATGTTGCTGGTGTTGAAGAGGCAAAAGAAGAGTTAGAAGAAATTAAAGAATTTTTAAAATCACCTGAAAAGTTTAACAAACTTGGAGCAAAAATTCCAAAAGGAGTGTTACTAGTAGGTCCTCCTGGAACTGGAAAAACTTTGTTAGCTAAAGCAGTGGCTGGCGAAGCAGGAGTTCCTTTTTTTAGTATATCGGGGTCAGATTTTGTTGAAATGTTTGTTGGCGTTGGTGCAAGTCGTGTTAGAGACTTGTTTAAAAAGGCAAAAGATTCCTCTCCTGCAATTATTTTTATTGATGAGATTGATGCAGTTGGTCGTATGCGAGGTGCTGGCTTAGGTGGAGGACACGATGAAAGGGAGCAAACTTTAAATCAGCTTTTAGTTGAAATGGATGGATTTGAAACAAACCAAGGAGTTATTCTAATGGCTGCAACAAATCGTCCAGACGTATTAGATCCAGCACTTCTTAGACCTGGTCGTTTCGATCGACAAGTTATTGTAGGTAGACCTGATTTAGCTGGTAGAACTGAAATATTAAAAGTACATGCTAAAGGTAAGCCGTTATCAAAAAATGTCAGCTTTGAAACTTTAGCAAAACAAACACCAGGATTTACTGGTGCAGACTTAGCAAATCTATTAAATGAAGCCGCACTTTTAGCAGCAAGGAAAAACAAAAAATCAATTAGTAATTCTGATATTGAAAATTCTATTGACCGAGTTATGGCAGGACCTGAGAAAAAGAGTCAACTTATGACTGAAAACGAAAAAAAGATTATCGCATATCACGAAACTGGCCATGCTTTGGTGGGTTGGGCATTGCCAAATGCTGACCCCATTCACAAGGTAACCATAATTCCACGGGGCAGAGCACTTGGTTACACTCAAGCTTTACCTGAAACTGAAAAATATCTTTCTTCAAAAGCTGAATTGAAAGACAGGTTAGCAATGTTAATGGGTGGGAGAGTTGCTGAAGAGTTAATATTTGCCGATCCAACAACCGGCGCGTCAAATGATATTGAAAAAGCGACTGACATTGCCAGAAAAATGGTAATGGAATTTGGTATGAGTGACAAAATGGGACCAATGCTTTATGGTAGAGGCAATAATGAAGTTTTTCTTGGTAGAGACTATGGTAGACAGCAAGATTATTCTGATGAAATAGCTGCATCTATTGATGAAGAAGTTAGAACTTTATTAAGTGAAGCACATTTAATAGCTAATAAGATTCTTAAGAAATTTAAAAAACAAATGGACGATATGGTCAACCTTCTTTTAGAAAAAGAAACTATCAACAAAGAAGAAGTTGCTGAAGTATTTAAAAGCATAAAAAAAGTTAAAATAACCGGCAATGGCAAAACATTAAAATTAGCCTAATGGACAACAAGGACACTTCTTTAGAGTTAACACAAGAATATTTAGCTGAGTTTTTGTATGAGACTGTTGATTTACCTAAGGATGAGCTATTAAATATTGCAAAAAAGTTTTTAGATCAAATTTCAAAAAAGCTATCCAACGAACCTTTAGAAGAAACTATCTTTACATCACTGGAGGATGCATCTCATACTCAACCTATTTATGTAAATGGATTAAAGTTTGTAAGTTTATGCAAACATCACCTTATGCCTTACTTTGGGTCAGTAAACATTGCAGTTTTACCAAAAAATAAAATTGCTGGAATTTCACAATTTAATAAACTTGTTGAAGTACTTTCAAATTCACTCTCTTTGCAGGAAGAATTAACTAAGAATATTTGTAATAAAATTAATGATGCTTTGGCTGCAGATGGGGTTTACGTTCAATTAAAAGCTAATCATCTTTGCTCTGAAATTAAAAATAACAACAATGCAGTTTCTGAAATTATAACAACATTCGCTAATGGTGTTTACGAATTAGATTTCAATTTAAGAACCGAAGCCACTTTAAATTTTTCATAATTGCAAAACTGGAATCAAATTCTAAAAAATTCAGTGGAACCTATTTTGGGCATTATTAATGTCACTCAAGATTCATTTTCTGGCGACGGTATTTTAGGGAACGACATAAAGCTATTTAAAAAGTTTGAAGTAGCTAAAAAAAATAATGTGAAAATATTAGATATTGGTTGTGTATCAACAAAGCCGGGCTTTAGTGAAGTTTCTTTAATTAACGAACAAGACAGACTTTATTCGTTTTTAATTAATAAAAGTCCTGATTTCACCTATTCCATTGACACTATGAATTCAAGTATTGCAAAAATAGCTATAGATAATAATTTTTCAATCATAAATGATGTTGGAGGTTTTGTATCAAACAAAATGGTTGAAACAGCTTTGATAACCAGAGCGAACATTATATTGGTTCATAGAAATCAAGACACTAAAACTTTGCATGAGAAAACAAAATTTAAGGATGTGTTAAATCAGGTAAAAGAGGAGTTGTTAGCTAAAGCTTCAGAACTAGAAAATTTAGGTATTAAAAAAGAAAATATTGCTATTGATCCTGGATTAGGCTTTGGAAAAGAGATGGATGATTCAGCTACACTTTTAAAAAATATTGATCAATTTAATACAGAGTATCCATTAATTGTTGGTTATTCCAAAAAGAAGTTTTTACAATTAATCAGTCTATCGAATGAAGAATTATATAATCATTGTAAAAATTCTGGAGTCTCCCTCATAAGGCTACACCTAAATGACTAGATTTATAATTAAGCTATTATATGTAACTGGAAGGAAAGTATGGCTGGACTAAAACCAAATGATTTTCATTGGATAATTGAAGGAAGACTAGCAGTTTCAGAATGCATTGGTGGAGGAGGGCTGACACCAAGAAAGATTAGAAGAGAAGAAGAAGTACAGTGGTTAAAAAGCCAAGGTATTAACTCAATCTTTTCTTTACTAGACTCAGATTTTAATTTAAAGAATTACCAAGAAGTTGGATTTAGGACTTATCACTTTCCTCTTGGAGAAGAAATCAACAAAGATTCTCTAAAAATTATTTTTGAAGCGATTAAAGAAGCTCTCTCTGATAAAGATAGAAAATTACTAATTCATAGAGAGATTTTAGATGAAGAAGTTCCAGGAATTCTTGCTGGGTATTTAATATATTCTAAGCTACTTAAAGATCCAATTTTAGCAAGAACTATTCTTGAAAAAATACTTGAAAAACCGCTTTCTCCAAAAGCTATAGCTCTAATTCCATCTAAATAAACTATGTCTTTTGACATATCTGTTAATAAAATCAAAACTAGCGGCTGTCATGGAATATATGAACATGAAAAAGTAAATCCACAGAAATTTGAAATTGATCTTGTGGTTAGTTTTGATAAGGATGTTTCTGATGAAATTTCAGAAACATTAAATTATGAATTTTTAATTGAAGAAATTATTAATTTTGTTCAAAATAAATCTTTTAATTTAATTGAAACTCTTTCTTACAACTTGGTTCACCATATTTACACTTTTATATCTACTTTAGGTTTTGATACACCAATTGAAATAAGTATTACAGTTTATAAACCTGAAACTAGTTTAAATACAGTTTCTGAAAATATATCAGTAAGATATAGTGAAAAATTTTCCTAATATTTTTTTATCTTTAGGTTCAAATATTGGCAATAAAAGATTGAATATTCAGAATGCAATAACTGAACTTTCAAAGCACTTAATTATTAAAAAAATTTCATCCCTATATGAAACAGAGCCACTTTTATATGAAAACCAAGAAAATTTTTATAACTTAGTAATCGAAGTGGAATTTGAAAAAACATCTTCTGAATTGTTAGAAATTATTAAGAGTATTGAAGAAAATCTTGGTCGAAAATCAACATTTAGATATGGCCCGAGAATAATTGATATCGACATATTGTTTTTCAAAAACGAGATTGTTGAAAATAAAGACTTAACAATACCTCACTACGATTGGCAAAATAGAAGATTTGTGATAGAACCATTATCTGAATTATTAAATGAAAAAATTGAAATTAATGAAAAAAAAATTTCTAGTCAAAATATTAAAAACCTAGGTAAGATATTTAACTAAGTACGGGCACCAACTTAGGGCACGATTATGACTCAAGTAATAGAAAAAATTGATAATGAAATATATAACCTAGAAAAGGTTTTTATCCCGACTATGGGAGCCCTACATGATGGACATATTTCGCTTATTAATGATGCTAAAAAATTAAACCTTCCAATTGTTGTTTCAATTTTCGTTAATCCAAAACAATTTAATGATAAAAACGATTTTAAAAATTATCCGAGAAACATTATTAATGATATTGAGATTTTAACAAGTTTACAGGTTGACTTTGTTCTTACCCCAAAGTCTGACTATGTGTATGAACGAAACAAATACAGCAAAATATCTTCAGGTCATATAGGAACATTATTTGAAGGTAAGTTTAGGCCAGGTCATTTTGATGGAGTATTAACAGTTGTTAAAAGATTATTCGAGATTGTAAACCCAAATACAGCAATTTTTGGAGCTAAAGATGCTCAACAATTATTCCTAATAAAACAAATGGTAAAAGATCGCAATTTAAAAATTACCATATTGGAAGGTTCAACTGTTCGTGAAAAAAACGGTTTGGCAATGAGTAGTAGAAATCAGCTTTTATCAAATACTGGCAAAGAGCAAGCAAAAAAAATATATCAAAATTTACTTTATGTATCTAAATTATTTTTAAAAACTAAAGACTTTTCATTTGCGATTGAGGAGGGACTTGAAAAATATAAGGCATCAAATCTTAAAGTTGATTATTTGGAAGTGGTTAATAAAGAAACTTTCAACATTCCAGATGAAAATACAAAAGAATTACTTTTTTTAACAGCTGCTTACGTAGATAATATAAGATTGATTGATAATCTGAAAGTTGAATTATGACAAAAATAATTGCTGCTGATATAGGAAATACAGAAACAACATTAGGAATAAGACAGGAGACAAACTGGAAATCTTACCGGTTTACAACTAGAGATAGTTACACCCCAGATGAACTTCTTTCACTATTTAACTCAACTTTTCAATTAAACAATGATGAAATAAGCAATTTTCATGGTTCAATAATTTGCTCTGTTGTTCCACAATTAACCAACAATATTAAACAAGCTTTAAATTCATTTGTAAAAAAAGAACCTTTAGTTGTTGGACCTGGAATAAAAACTGGTCTAAAAGTAAATATTGACAATCCAAAAGAGTTAGGTCCAGATCGCATTGCAAATGCAGTAGCAGGTTTTGAACTATTCAAAACAGATGTAGTAATTGTTGATTTAGGTACTGCTACTACATTTGATGTTGTAACTAAAGATAAAGAATATTTAGGTGGTGCAATAGCTCCGGGTATAAAAATTAGTCTTGATGCCTTAACATCAAGGACTGCTTCATTAAAGTCTGTTGAATTAAATTTGCCTACAAAAGTTATAGGAAAAAATACTTACGAAGCTATTCAAAGTGGTTTGCTTCTTGGCCACGCCTCAATGATTGAAAATATGCTTGAAAGAATAATCTTAGAACAAGGTTTTACACCTAAAGTAATTTTAACTGGTGGATTAAGTAGAATTGTATCAGATGCAGTTAGGTTTAATGTGGAAGTTGTTGAAAGTCTTACTCTTGATGGACTTGAAACAATATATAATATAAATAATTAAGCTGTAATAGTGACGGAACTATCAAAATCAGAAAGTGAAATCTACTCTCTCAGAAAAGAGAAAGAAGCAGCCATTAGAGATTCTAAAATCGACTCTTTTCCAACATATTTTGAGAATACAACAAATGCCTCTGAGATATTAAAACTTCATTCAAATCTTACAGATGGGGAAAAAACAGAAATTTCGACTTCAGTAAGAGGAAGAATTCTTAGTATAAGAAGTTTTGGAAAACTAACATTTATGGATTTAAAAGACTACAGTGGAAAAATTCAACTTGTTTTATCTCAAGAAGAGTTGTCTACTGAGTTAGCACAATATATAGAAAACTATGATGTTGGTGATTTAGTCGGTGTTTCTGGAAATATTATGAAAACTAAAAAAGGTGAAATTTCTATCAAAGTAACGGACAGTATTTTACTTTCAAAGTCTCTAAGAAATTTTCCTGAAAAATGGCATGGTCTAAAAGACAAAGAAACAAGATTTAGACAGAGGTATTTAGATTTTATTGTAAACGAAGATGCAATCAAGACAATCCAAACTAGATTTCAAATAATTAAATTAATAAGAGAATTTATGGATTCAAAACACTTTATAGAAGTTGAAACCCCAACATTACAACCAAAAGCTGGTGGGGCAATTGCAAGACCATTTACAACTCATCACAACGCAATGAGCATAGATATGTTTTTAAGAATCGCACCTGAGCTTTACCTTAAAAGATTAATAATTGGTGGTTTTGAGAAAGTCTATGAAATTGGAAAAGTATTCAGGAACGAAGGTATTGATATGACACATTCCCCAGAGTTTACGATGATGGAAAGCTACCAAGCTTATACAAATGTCAATGGTGTAATGGATATGGTTGAAGAAATGTGTTGTTATGTATTTTCAAAATTAAATGTCAATTCTGAAATTAGTTATCTTGATTCTAAAGCAGATTTTTCTTTTCCCTGGAAGCGCATAAGTATGTTTGATCTTGTAAATAATAAATTCAACCTAAATATAGATTTTGATTCAGATATAAATTCAATTCTTAGTTCGTTAGAAAAAAACTTCGGACTTACTTATTCATCAAAAACTATTGGTTTGCTAGTGTATGAATTATTTGAAAATCATATAGAAAAAGAGATTATTGATCCAACTTTTGTTACAGATTACCCAAAAGAAGTTTCACCATTTGCTAGAGAAAGTAAAGAAAAGCAAGGAATTACTGAGAGATTTGAATTGTTTGCATTTGGTAGCGAGTTAGCAAATGGATTTTCAGAATTAATTGACCCTGAGGATCAAGAACAAAGGCTAAAAGAACAGGCAATTAAAAAAAGTGATGGTGACGATGAAGCTCATGTCGAAGATAAAGATTACATTGATGCTTTGGAGTACGGTTTACCACCTACAGGAGGATTGGGTTTTGGAATAGACAGATTTGTTATGATGTTGACAAACAATGAGTCAATACGAGAAGTTATAGCTTTTCCACACCTAAAGCCAGAAAGTTAATTTGTTCTGTTAATTAGATAACTGTTAATATTTTCTAGTACGTTAAACAACTCATGATTTTTCAAGTTATAGATTGATTCAACGCTTTTATTGTAATAATGATTAATTACATCTTTAGTCTCATTGATTATATGTGAATCTTTGAATTCATCTAAAGCATCATCTACTTTGATATTTCCTTCTTGTATACCTTTCAAAATATCAGAAAACTTTTCTTTATCTTTATTTAGTGCAATTAAAACTGGAAGAGTGTAAGTTCCTTCCAAAAGATCGTTACCTGCAGGTTTTCCAAGTACTTCACTTGTTGATGAGATATCTAGTAAATCATCTGAGATTTGAAATATAATTCCACAGTTCCAACCCCAGTTGCTAAGAGATTCTACAACTTCTTCATTTGCTCCAGCTGCAATAGCACCAAGTTTTGCACTTGTTCTTATTAAACTGGCAGTCTTTCCTTCTATGACCTTCATGTAGTCATCAATTGTATGGTTTAAATTGTACGAGAGTTCTATTTCATTAGTTTGACCTTCTACCAACTCTGCATAAGTAGATGCAAGAAGTTTGACTGATTCCAAACCAAGTTTTTCAGCTGCAAGTTCCGAAGATCTTGCTAAAAGGTAGTCACCAGCAAGAATTGATAAAGTAGAGCTCCATTTTTTATTTGAACTTTGGACACCTCTTCTAATAGAAGCGTTATCAATAACATCATCGTGATAAAGACTTCCAATATGTATTAATTCAACAGCAACTCCAGCATCTATAACATTAGAAGTTTTTTCTATATCACCAAACTTTCCCGCCAGCAATGCAATTAATGGTCTAAATCTCTTTCCGCCCGCTTTTATTAAGTATTGGGAAATTTCCTCAAGATATTTGTTATCAGAACTAGTGACTTCTAATAATCTAGCTTCAAGAGTTTCTAAATTAGTCCAAATGTCTTCTTGGGGTATAATTTTTTTAATTTCGGAGCTTTCCATATTAAAAGAATACGTTAAATGTATAAATACATGTAATTTTCATTTCAGTGTATAAACGAGTAGTTAGTAAAATAAAACTATGTTTGAAAGATTTACAGATCGAGCTAGAAGAGTTGTTGTTCTTGCACAAGAAGAAGCAAGAAGGTTGAATCATAATTACATTGGCACTGAGCATATTTTACTTGGACTTATTCAAGAAGGTGAAGGCCATGCTGCTAAAGCACTAGATGAGTTGAACATCAATATTGAAAGTGTTAGATCTGAAGTTGTTGAAATTATTGGAGAAGGTCAACAATCACCAAGTGGACATATTCCTTTTACTCCAAGAGCAAAAAAAGTTTTAGAGTTATCACTTAGAGAAGCTCTTCAACTCGGTCATAATTACATTGGCACTGAGCATATTTTACTTGGATTAATTAGAGAAGGAGAGGGTGTTGCTGCACAAGTGCTTAAAAAACTTGGAGCTGAACTTTCTCAAGTTCGACAAACAGTAATTAAGTTAATTTCATCAGCTGGAGAAGCTAAAAAAGAACAATCAGCAACAACTGGTGGCAGGGAAAGACCTGGTTCTGGCACTGGATCAGCAATACTTGATCAATTTGGTAGAAATCTGACACGAATGGCGAAAGAAGGAAAATTAGATCCAGTCATTGGAAGAAATTCTGAGATTGAACGAGTTATGCAAATTTTATCTAGAAGAACCAAAAACAATCCTGTTTTGATTGGCGAACCTGGAGTAGGTAAAACAGCTATTGTCGAAGGATTGGCTCAAAAAATTGTATCAGGTGATGTGCCTGTAACTTTACAGGGAAAACAGATTTACACCCTTGATTTATCAGCTTTAGTTGCTGGATCAAGATACAGAGGTGACTTTGAAGAGAGGCTTAAAAAAGTTCTAAAAGAAATACGCACAAGAGGAGATATAGTTTTATTTATTGATGAAATCCATACATTGGTTGGTGCAGGTGCAGCTGAAGGAGCTATTGACGCTGCTTCAATATTAAAACCAATGCTAGCAAGAGGCGAGCTCCAAACAATTGGTGCTACAACTTTAGAAGAATTTAGAAAACATTTTGAAAAAGATGCAGCACTAGAAAGAAGATTTCAATCTGTACGAGTTGATGAACCAAATCTATCAGATGCGATTGAAATTTTAGATGGTTTAAAAGATAGATATGAAGTTCACCATGGTGTTAGATACACAGATCAAGCGATTGCCTCAGCTGTAAATATGGCTGATAGATATATTTCTGATCGCTTTTTGCCTGACAAAGCCATTGATTTAATTGATGAAGCAGGAAGTCGTATGAGGGTTTATAAAAAACCGCTTAAAGGGGATAAACAAGAATTAGCTGATAAATTAAAAAACCTAAGAGAACAAAAAATTGATGCTGTTCAATCTCAATTATATGAGAAAGCTGCTCAAATAAGAGACCAAGAAAAATTACTTCTTGATGAAGTATCTTCAACTCAGTCAGATGGTGTATCAGAAATTGAAATGGTTATTGATGAAGAAGAAATTGCTGAAGTATTAGCTCAATGGACTGGTATTCCAGTACATAGATTAACTCAAGAAGAAACAGCACGTTTACTAGATATGGAATCTGAATTGCATAAGAGAATTATTGGACAAGAGGAAGCAATTTCAGCAGTATCTAAAGCTATTAGGAGAACAAGATCTGGATTAAAAGATCCAAAAAGACCATCTGGTTCATTCATATTTTTAGGACCATCTGGGGTAGGTAAAACTGAGACTGCAAAAACGTTAGCTGAATTTCTTTTTGGAGATGAAGATTCTTTAATACAGATTGATATGTCCGAATATATGGAAAAACATACAGTAAGTAGATTAATAGGTTCTCCACCGGGTTATGTCGGATATGATGAGGGTGGTCAATTAACAGAAGCTGTCAGACGTAAGCCTTTTAGTGTTGTTCTTTTAGACGAAGTTGAGAAAGCTCATCCTGACGTATTCAATACCTTATTGCAGATTTTAGAAGATGGTAGGTTAACAGATGCTCAAGGAAGAACTGTTGATTTTAAAAACACCATAATAATTATGACATCAAACTTAGGAACCAAAGATTTAGCTAAAAATATAGGATTTAGTAACTCCTCAGATTCAGATAATTACGAAAAAATGAAATCAAAAGTTGCTGAAGAATTAAAAAGATATTTTAAACCAGAGTTTCTAAATAGAATTGATGAAACCATTGTATTCCATGAATTAACTTTGGATGAGGTGAAAGAAATTGTAGACCTGATGCTTGAAAGGGTTCACAAACAATTAAAGAATTCTGATTTGGAAATTGTACTTTCTGACGAAGCTAAAGAATTTTTAGCAACAGAAGGTTATGACAGGGAATTTGGCGCTAGACCGCTTAGAAGATCAATTCAAAGATTATTGGAAGATCCGTTATCAGAAGAACTGCTTTTGGGTAAATATAAAGCAGGATCAACTATAGTTGTCTCATTAAGTGAAGATAAAAAATTAGTCTTCGAAAATGTAGAAGCTCCTGATGAACCACAAGTTGACTTTGCTAATTCTGAATCTTAACTCTGTCAAATTACTTTTAAAAACTTCATAAATAACAAAGCTTAATTCAAAATCTAAGTATATTATTATGCGGTAAAGGTATATTTATACCTTCAACTAGTTGAACAAGGAGTAAAAAGTGACTCGAATGAAGTCAAAATGGCTTGTACTTTTTATGGTATTTGCCTTAATAATTACTGCTTGCGGAGGATCTGATACTGCAGAGGAAACTGTAGAAGAAGCAGAAGAGACAGCTGAGGA
>Ga0222715_10000269_pt1 | contig 52143 bp, 63 predicted proteins | sample C33_9DmetaG_FD_165056 | JGI IMG/M metagenome (GOLD analysis project Ga0222715, IMG submission 165056) | Estuarine water microbial communities from San Francisco Bay, California, United States - C33_9D | ecosystem: Environmental > Aquatic > Marine > Unclassified | place: USA: California...
CATCGCGGCCGATCATCGCGGCCGCGCCGCGGGTGATCCATCGCGGGTGATCCATCGCGGGTGATCCATCGCGGGTGATCCATCGCGGCCGCGCCGCGGGTGATCCATCGCGGGTGATCCATCACGCGGCCGCGCCGCGGGTGATCCATCACGCGGCCGCGCCGCAACGTCAAGACAAACGAAACCGCGACGCCGAACAAACGACGCCGCGGAAACGGTAAGCGGATTGTTTCGCCGGACTTTACCGGTTCAACTCAACGACGCCGTCGTAAAGCCGAACGGTTGGCGCGTCAGGTAACACGAAACCAGCAACCGCGGACGGATCCGCGCCGCGGCTTTTCTTGTAATTCAGCACAACGCCGGAAGGTGACGGATCCAACCAGCGCGCATCGGTTGCGTCGCCGTCAACGGCCGCAACCGTGACGGCGTCGCCGTGATCCGGCCGCAACGTCAAGGACTGCAACGGCGCGGCGCGTTTATCCAGCATGATAGGAAACGCGACGCGAAACCCTGCCTGTATTGCGCGCGCCGCGTCCGAAACGGCCGTGTTTCGGTCTTTCGCGAACGACGCCGTCACGTCATTCCAACCGGCCGCCTTCCATGCATGCAATCCATCCGCGTGATCCACCGGCGCTTTCAAATATTCATACAGAATAAAGTCGTCAACATCCGCGAACGTTTCGGCAACGTTCAACCGTTCGCCCGTATTGACATAAACTCCGAAACGCCGCCGGATCCGTTCGGCGTCCGCAACCGAAACCGGAAACAAACGCCGAAACCATGGCGTTTCGTCAGTCCCGCACAAACGCGCCGCTAATGGCAAGCCGTCGCGGCGCGCACGCGCAATTTCACGCGCTAACGCATAAACAATCACCCGGCCGAACGTGACGGGATCCGCAACCATTGCCATGGTTCGGCGTCCGCGGGCTGCAGATACTGCAACCGAAAGCCCCCCATGTCCAGCCTGCTCAAGACAGCAACCAACGCAACCGGCCGTTGCATGCAAACAACCATTGTGCGCCGTTGCGGCCGTGATCATACTGTTACGTTCGGCCAATGCTCGCAACGCCGGGAGATAAGCACGAGTCGCGGTTGCGTTGTTGTTGGCCGGATTAATAGAGCGCGCCAACGCGTTGGACGGTTTCGCGTGAAATATCACCGAACGTGCGATTCCGGCCGCGGCCGTCTTCGCGACTTTAGGATTGACCGTTAGCACGTCCGCAAGCTTTAGATCGAACGCGGCCAACAATCCGGCCACGTCGCTAGGGAGCGTGATACGGCCGTTTTTCGTTGTTGTTGTTGTCATGGTTTCCGTTGTTGTTGTTGTTGTTGTTGTTGCTTAAACGACGCCTAATAAAGAAAGCCAAGAATCAGAATCATCCGGTTCAACAGTCCGGCCGTCCGGCGTTTCCGTCATCCCGTCAACGGTCCATCCCATGCACTGCGCAATGGTTGGCACCTCATGCCAAACGCCGCGAAACCATAGGCGCAAGACCGGCGTTAACGGATCCGGACCTTTAAATGCGACAACGTCGCCGGTCTGCCGTACCCGTTCGCCGGTTTCCGGATTAGTCAACCGTTCGCGGCCGTTGTTCAATATGCGCGATAACCGAACGCGGCCGGGACGGGATCCCGGCGTGATTGTTGGCCGCGCCGGGAATTGTTCGGCGCCGTCGCCGTCCGCGGCCGTGACGGCGTCGCGGATTGCGTTAGGTGCTAACCAGTCCGGATCGTTTGACGCGACCGGTCCGGTTGGATCGTTGAACCGATCACACTGTCTTGCCCATGCCTGACGTTGCGGCCAATCGCGCAACGACGCCGGATTGTCAACGGTTGAACCGGCCAACGCGGCCGCAAACGCTTCATCCCATAGGCGCGCCAACGCGACGGCGTCGCGCAACGGTCCGCGAAACGTACCGGCGCGCAGTCCGCAACTGATCGCGCTAATCGTCCAAACGCCGCGGACCTTTTCAGCGAACGCCGGACCGTCTTTAAGGCTTTTCAAAGGTGGATGGACGGCCAACGCGCGGCCGCGCCAACGCGTCGCAACCGTTGCGGTTTCGGTCCCGTCGCGAAACGGAACAGTGATAGTCGTTTGTTTCGTTGTCATGAGTTCAGGCTTTCTATGGTTTGTTTGAAGCTGCGCGCATCCGCGTCCGCGAAACGCTTTCTAATCAGCCAGCCGTCTGGGTTCGGGTAGTCAACTAACGCGGACAACGCCGCGGCCGCGTCACGGTAAGTTTCAACCGCGGACGCCAACGCGTCCAAACGGCCGGGATTCTGCAGCCAATTCTCACGGATCGCATTTCGGTCAAACGCGCCGCTGAAATAGGAAGGATTCTCGCGACGGATCCCGTCAACGTCAACGACCGGGCAGACCGTTGTCTGCCATGACAAACGGATGCGCCAACCGTGGACGGATGCCCCATGGTCTGCCGTTTGTATTGTCCAGCCCGTACCGTCCGGACCGATCCGCAACGCAACGGCCGCGGCGTCACGGATCGCGGCGTGATGACGTTTCGTGAGTTTCCGGCCGTCAATAGCCTGCAACGCGGCCATAACACGCGCCAACGACGGCGACGCGTCCGCGTCGCGTTGGTCTTCAATTAATGCGCGCAGTGCTTTGAGTGTGGTTGTCATGGTTCAAGCGTCCGCGATGGTTGGAAGGGAAACGGCCGGACGTGCAACGCGGCCGGATCCGGACGGCGCGACGCGTTCGCCAGGTAGGCGGACAACGTCCGGACGATTGGCGACGTAATCCGCGGCCGCGGCCACGTCCGCGAACGGTAGGCGCGTGCGAAACGCCGGACCGGCCACGAAACCACAAACGCCATCCGCGGTTGGATGCGCGACGCGGACAAACGGGACGCCGCAATCAGTCAGCGTTGCGTCATGCATCGCAACGTCAGGAAACGCAACGACAACGGCCGCGGCGTCGCCGTCGTTCGCGTAGGCGACGGCAGACCGAACGCGGACGCGGACGGCGTCGCGTTTCACGGCGTGTTGCTCCACTGTCAACAATCCAGACTCGAAAGCGCGGTCTAAGTCGAAACGTTCGCGTGTTGCGTCCGCGACGGCGTCATGGATCCACACGAACGGCAACGGCGTCAAGCGTTCGGCGTCAACGGCAACGACAACGGACGCGACGGCCAACGCGGACGCGGACGCGTCCAACGCGTCACGCGCCGCGATCCGCGAAACCGCGCCGGACGCCGCAACCAACGCGGCCGCGGTCTGATCTAGAGCGGACGCGTGCAACGTTGCGGCCGCGTGAGAATTTACTGATTTCAAAGGTTTGGGTTTGGTATTGGAAACGGCGACCGATGACGGCCGCGACACATATATATAGACAAACGGCCAAACGTGCAACAACCAGCGCGGCGCAACGTGACGGTTTCGCGTCCGGACTCGTTGACGGCCGCGCGACGGTCCCGGCGATGGTGCGCGATAGGCGGCCACGGTTTCGCCTACATAGGCGGCCACGGTTTCGCCTACATAGGCGGCCACGGTTTCGCCTACATAGGCGGCCACGGTTTCGCCTACATAGGCGGCCACGGTTTCGCCTACATAGGCGGCCACGGTTTCGCCTACATAGGGCTCGCCCTATTTTGCTGGAACTAAAACAACACTATTCAAAACAAACTCGCAGAGTAGCTAACGCTTACTTTTTGAGTTTACTTAAACAATGCGTTTAGCAATGTTTAGAATAGTGTTTGTTAAATCTAAAGTAAGGTATCGCTATTTGATGCTAACTCGCATCGAGTTAGGATTATGATACTTAGCGCCCTACTTTCTTATTGCAATCGATTAGCAATAAGAATATTTTTTTTTGAATTTGCGCGAATAGCTCAGGAAATATTTTTTAGACTACTCGCAACGCCATAAACCTGCCTATAACCGTGTGTATTTTTGTGTGTGTGAAAACATAAAGAAAGCCGACCCCTTGCAAGTCCCATGCCCCTTAAAAACCGGTTGCGTGCAAGTCCCACGGTAAAAACCGGAGGCTTGCAAGTCACCTAAGAATTGCGTTCTGCTGCCGATGGGATAGAAGCTTCAACGTCCAGTCGCTCCAGCTCATCCTCATCTATTTCATCGTCGAGGAAAAAGGGGTAGTCATCAACCAACGAGGCAAAGACTTCCCTCGCCAAATTCGCTTTCCTCGCAAACCCTTTTCTCAACGAGGTGAATGCTGCTACAAATTCGGGGTTTGAATAATTCATTTAGAAAGGTCTTGGAAGAGGCAGGTCCAATCGCAGTCGCCCCAAGTAGTCTCGTCTCCCATAGATCGGTAAGGCTTGACGTGTGGTGGCATTGCAGCAAGTATTGCAAGAAACATGTTTTGCAACTCATCAGAGCTAAAGCTATAATTGCTTGTATTTGAAATGTCGTAGCCTAGATCCGCGATAGCAGCGCCGACCTTCTGGTAGGTCTTGGGGTAAAAAGCAGCTATTTCGCGCATAGGGCGTTTTAGCTCGAAAGGGTGCCAGTAATTCACGGTTAGATAGAGAAAGACAAACGCCGACGAAACCCGCCGACGAATCAATCATACACCATTAAACGCATTTTGGCTAGCAGTCGTGAATTGGCCCAGGCGCACCCATTGCCTCGGCTTCCAGGTCTTGGATCTCAGCAAAAGTGTCAGCCGCCTGCTTACGGATAGCAGCCCTCAGTTCGTTCGCTTTCTTCTCGACTAAATGCATACTTGAAGTAAATCCTTCTTTGCAAACAGCGACCCCCTCTTGGCAAATGTTGTCTTCGCATACGCGAACGATCAAGCCAAGCCCATCCTCAGTGTTGGCAATTTCAACCGTCACACTTCTCTCCATACTTCTGGAATAGGCCGGTGTAGCACCCTCTGAACTCATGGTCAGGGTCGTCGCGCTTGTCTAGCTGATAAAGCACGTCAAGGTAGACGGTGCGCATGTACTGCTCATGTGCTGCTGCTGCAGCTTCTGATTTGAATCCTGTCATGGCTTGATTCTAAGCGAAATGATCATCCCCATTGCTGGGACATTGCATCTGCAATCCCTTGAAACGTGCGGCTTCGCTGCTTCCAGCGATCAGGGCTAGGCGGAAGCGAGTACCAAGCAGGTAGCTTTTTGCCACCAGACGTGACCACAAAGTCTCCCTTGCTAACTACCTTGGTCGGCTCTAGCAGTGGGAGATTCTTCAGCCAAAGGCACGTCTTTTTTTGATGCTCATGCCCATGCTCCCAAGGCTGAATAATCTGGTCAGGTTTTTTGATCTGGCTGCTAATAACGCTGACAGGGTTCTCGATGCACCACCTTTCGATAGGAGCATCCATCAGCATCTGGACAAAAGCAAGCGCAGCCTGCTGCCTGCCGTCTGCACGTTTTGCTGCAAAATGCTTTGCCCCACTAACCGCCAGATGAGTACATGGGGGGTGGGCGATCATTAGATCCCACCCATCATTCAGCACGTCTTCAACTGGTCCTTGGTAATGCGGACCTTCAACCTCGGTCGGCAAAAGGTCGCAGCTCATAGCATCATGGCCGCGACGAAGAAAAGCGTCACGGACTCGGCCAGAATACTCGCAAGCAATTAAAACACGCATCAGGATTCAGTCATCTGGCCAACTGAGAGCCTCAACCAGCAACCAATTTCGTCTTGCATATCTTTAGGTGCAGAGACGATCTCGTACTCGTAAGAGGCTCCCATTGGGCCTGTCGCAAAATCTTCTGGATTAGAAAAAAAGAAGCCCGGATAGTCGGGATGGGAATAAGTCTTGTTCATGGTGTTAAAAAAAAAGCGCCGACGAAACCTGCCGACGAGTAGATCATACAGCAATAAACGCAATTTGACAAGCAGTCTTAGTTAGTCCTCAGGCAATATCCCTTGGCCCGATACCAGCCAACAGGGCATGTATCAAAAGCCGGGTTTGGCAGCGTATCTCGAACCTCAACAGCTCCAGGCGAAACCACACAGTATCCACCGTTTTGCCAGTATCCAAGCGGACATGTCTCACCGACTCGCTGGATAGGTGGTCCCGTGACCAGTGCTAGCAGGAAAAATAAGGGCATGTTCATGTAAAGCAATAGAGACAAAAAGAGTGACAATTAGAAAAGGAATAATACGACCAAAGCAAGCCATAAGCAAAAGCCAGATACAAGAAAGTTAATAGTGAGTGTCATTCGAGCAAGCCAGTGACTACTTCCCGAAGCTGCTCTAGATTTCCGCTGTTATTGATCACAGCGTCAGGCACGATGTCATGCAAAGCGCCCTCGCTGGCATGACTACCTTCGTAAACGACACCGGGCCGGTCCACAAGCCATAGCTCACCGCCCAGCCTGCGGATCATTTCCGCTTCGTTCGGGAAGCGCACATCATCAAAAACCACGCTAAAGCCAGAACTGATCAAGCCTTTAGCCTGAGACTCCGCGAGCATTTCCCATAAATCCGGGTGGACACAAGACCGTCCCCATTCCGTACCTAAGGTTTGCATCATTTGACGTGGAGAAACTCCAATCTCAGGGATCTTATCTTCTTTATGCTCTCTTACTGCTGAAAAACCATCGTGACCAAGCCCAAAGACAATGCTTGTTACGAATCTTTTTAACGGAGCCGCAAAAGAAACAATTTCGCCGTCAAGCATCTCTGCCACAGTGCTCTTCCCGGAGCCGGGAGCATGGCTATACAGTCCGATTAATCGTGTCATTGAGTTTGTTAATTAGTTGATTTTTAGTTTTGTAAAACCAAGTTCCGACCGTGTAGCCAGAGACGTAAGCGATCACGCTCATGCAGCTAATCGTTCCGAAAATCTCACGAATCACAGGCCAATCTCTGTCGCTTGTAACCCATTGACCGAAGTCTTTCAATCTCTTTTTCGGCCTCAAGCGGCTCAACATATCGGCCTGGGGTGAGTGCAACTCGCCCTTGTCCTGAGATTTCAAACCAGCTTCCTCCGGGGTTCTCGATGAAAATTGCGAAGGCATTGGATTTTTTGAGGTGAACTGTTTGCATGTTTTTTAGTTTGGTTTCTCCCCATCGGGAGCATGAAATAAGCGTTCCAGCATCATTGAGTCTGGATCTGTGTAATTTTCGTCATCAGGAGTGTTGGCATCGATGAAGGCCATTGCAGCAGGATCTTCAATTGAGCCAGCCATAATTATCTGGTCCAGCTCCACGTCTTTGAACGCAAGCAGCGAGATGTTGCTGGATCTAACGAGGATCCCGATGGCTAATCGCTCCCAAAATCTGGTGTACCAGTGCATAGCCAAGCCCATCACTTCATAGCGAAAGCATAATTGGGAGCCTTGCTGTTACAGCCGAGGGTTCGCTGTGCGGCGTGGTCCGCAATCCTGATAACGATGCCATCTGTGGGCAGCTCTGACCGACCAAAACAACCAGCTTTCCACTGGCGATGACAAGCGATCACGTCAGCGACGGTAGTGCAGCAAACGGCTGATACGGTGTCGAGCCCAAGAGCAGCTAAACGCTCAAGCGTCAAGAACTCATCCCCATCAGCATCCATAAGGGTGTAGGCGATAAAACCCAGTCCGTCGCCAGTGTGATTCGGCTTACGCAAAGCTTGAGCAGGAACGCTTTGCTTGCCAGTCACCGAGTCGTACAACTCGCCGCGAACTTCAATGGAGAGAGGCTGCGAAAGTTTTTTTGGAGCAACACGGGCAACCAAAGCAGTAGCGTCAGCACCAGATCGCGTCCAAGCGGCCTCTAAGCGGCCTAAAACGTAGCGAATGGCAATTGCACACCCGTCAACCTTTTCCGACACGCACAGAGGCTCCTGACCGCCGCACGTCGAGAGCCAGTGGTCTAGCTCCTCCCTATCGCCATTATTCAAGCTCAAAAGAGCCGATCCGCCTCCGGGAAGCATCAGCTCAGGAGCAAATGGCGCAACCGCTCTGAGATCAGCGGCAAGTTGGTCAAAGTCTTGGTCACTCATGAGTGCGTTGCCGGACCTGTAAGCGTCATCTGCTTGTTTGACCTGTTTTCTTAGCGAAGCAATAGACGGCATCTAAAACGCATTTTTGTTTGCAACGGCAATATAGCTCTTAGGCGCAGGGTGTCAACAACCTGCTGACAAATTCTTGGCGGCTTCTTTGGCTAACCAGTTAGCTCCAGCCTTCGTGGTGCAATACAAACGGCTCAACGTATCGACCACGACCAGCAACTCTTCACGGCTCATCCCCTGTGACTGCCTCCTGAGCCGCTCCATAAAAAACTCGCTCTGCTGGCATGGCTCGATCACTTCAAGGCTTCCTCGATGAACTGCGGGAGTATCCGCTCCAGTATGGGCAGTGATTCACGCTCCGCAAATTCCTCGAAGGACCATATCGAGGGAACCGAAGGCGTCTGATCGAGGTAGCTGAATAGCTGCTGCAGCTCGCCACGGCCTTTTGCCCTGTAAATACCAGCCTTAAGGCTGCCGCGAGCTTCTGGTACGGAGAAAAACCTGTAGCCGGTGAACTTAGCCCTAGACCGATTACCTGATGCTGTTTTTGTTGGAGTCGAACCTCTAGCCAGCCCAGCAAGAATTGATTGGTAGTACCCAGGCTTGATGACCTTGCCGTTCATCTGCCCAGCAAAACCGTTGCCGCCTTTCAAAGGCGCTGCGTATTTGAAATTTGACGGCATGTAGCCTTGGCTGCCCAAGGCTCGCGAAAAGCGAGTGATGTAAATCGAGCCACCTGATTCCGTAGGTGCTAGGTAGCGAGCAGGGTCTTGCCCTTTAGGTGCAGGGCGATCAAGGCTTATCTCTACCCTGGCGTCTCCGCGATTGTGCTTGTAGAGCAAGCCGCCAGTAACCCCATTCCCGCCAGTCGTGAATGGGACTGGTGGCCCTGAGACGGTGAAGGCTCTCCTGGCAAAAGCAGGCCATGCCGAGTTCTTTAGCTCCCAGCCGAGTTGGTTAGCGGCTCTCGATGCAGCGAATGGAAGCTGGGTGAGCCTGATGGCATCCAACTTGCCGGTTATTTCCTCAGCGTCAAAGGTAATTGCCATGAGATAAGGCTAGCTGGAGGGCTCTTTTTAGGCACCGTATCGCTGAGATCCCTTGCGCCGCAGTGAACGTATACAAACGTATCGGGGGGTGATACGGGCAAATCCCCTGGTATGACTGGGATGTATCAATAATAATAAATGTATCAATAAATATATATTATATATATTACTCTCTCTTACTTACTCACACATACTTACTCGTGGGCACAAAAAAGCGATACATCGATACAACCCTTGCGCCGCAGTGGATGTCGGCGTATCGGTGGTGTATCGGTGTATCGCTAAAGTGATACAGGTTGGTATGACTGGGGTTTGGGCTAATCCGTGTCGATAATTGCCGTCAGTGGAATCACTGTAGCCCTAGATGACTTACTTCCGCAGAATCTCACCATTCCTGTGGAGCCTGAAGCCCCGAAAACCCGCTTCAGTGCTTGCTTATGAGCACCTCCAGACCATGCTGTCTCATCCAAAAGCCGTTCTAAATTTGTATTCGAGTTAGCAATCATCATCGAGCCGGACATGAGTCTGATTCCATATCTGCCAAGAACTTTTTCCGCAGTTTCGTCAGAACCTTCAATTGTTCCCATTTTGGGACCGCAAAGACTCTCGACGAGATTCATAATCGTGAACCTTCTGCCGCCCTCCACGGTGATCATTGACTCAAGGATCCGCGCAAGACACTGATCCTCATCAGCATCACGTTCATCGCGTTGCTGTGATGTCCAGTCAATGCCAGCGCAAAACTCAGCAGCCTCTACATCAGACAGCTCACGATCACTGCCTGGGAGCAGGCTGAATGCACCTGCCAAGAGGGTGCCATGCTGATCACCAAAACGCTGGCCGTGCTCCACAGCTAGAGCAGCTGCAAACTTCCGCGCATTAGCCCTAATAGTCGGCACCCGTGCCAGTGTTCGTGCCACCAGGCTGCGACCTGTTTCGGGAGTACAGAGCTTGGCGATCTGTGCCTCAAGCGGAAGCCAGTCCCCCTCACCCTTCTGCAACGTCAGTACACAGAATCGATCACGATCAGCGCCTTGCACTAGGGAAGCATTGATTGATGAAACGCAGAACATGGAGCGAATTTCGTATTGATTAGCGGCACCACCACCAGCCGACCCTTTAATGATTTTGCCGCCTTCCGATGATGCGATCCGTGCCATTGCCAGAACGTTGTCGCGATTTTGTTTTTCGCGGGAGTCGTTCTGCTCAAATTCATCAAACAGGACTGGAATCGCATCGGATCTTAGAGCAGCGCGAAGGCCGGGTTCAGTGGTGCCACCTGTGGCTGATTGATATATCCCGCCTAGCAAAGGCTTAAGGAAACGACTGAGGATTGTTGTCTTACCCGTGCCCTTGCCCCCGGTGACCCAGATATGTGAGCGCCACTCAAGTGCGCCACAGATAGGAGCAAGAGCAACCCAGCCAGCAAGCAGGAATGCATAGGAAGGTGATTCCCAAGAGAAAGACTTTGCAAGTCTAAAAAGCTGAACCGAAACATCTTCTTCTAGCGGGACTTCACTAGGCCCATCAAGGGGTTTGGCGTGTTCGTAAAAGTAGTAGCTCGATATTCCGTCTGACACTTTTTGCTCGCGATTATCAACTATCATTCTCATGCCAAGGTGAAAAATTACGCGATTTGCGTCTACCCAAGCACCACGGCCTCTAATACGATCAGGATCAAATACACCTTTCTTATGTGATTCTTGCATCAACCATTCGGTAGCACGATCCCAGTCAAGTTTATCGTTGACAGTAAAGTTACGTTCCCAGAACTCAAGAGAGCTGGTTAGTGAAATTAAGTGCAGTTTTGTGTGAGATGATATTGAAAGTTCAATGGCTTGTGAGCTTGCTCTAGGCATGTAGTAATGCTTGCCATGTTCATAACCAAGAAACTGAAAAGGTATTACTGCATGATGTTCTTCTGGTGCTTCGTTTGGCTCTTCGGTATCAACATTTTGAGGTAAATCCCAGCCATTTGATATTGCAGTGTTGATTAATTTGCTGATTGAAGCCCTGATTGGCGCATCACCAATTGAGAGGATTTTTTTGGCTGGCTCCCATGTGCCGGGTGATTGCCAATCAGCTTCCAGAACGATGTCTTGGGCGACTGATTGGCCAAAGTGATGGGTTAGAGCAGCGAGGCAGGCGAAGCAGGTGGGGTATGTGCCTTGACCTGCTTCAGTGCGGAGCGGGATGTAGTTGCGGAGTATTTCAACAGCCAGTGATCGCTGCTCTGCGGGTGGGAGTTTAGAAAACCAGTGATGAGACGGTTCTGCTGGGCGGGTGCCACGTTGAAAGATCGTTGGAGCGGCGGCACCGATCTCGTCTGGAGTGAATGTTTCCGTGCGAGTGGTACTGATTGTTGTACGTTCTCCGGTGCTGGGGTGGATGCCACCGGGCAGGCGCATGACACGGGATGCGTTAGAGATGGCCTTATCTGGCTTGGAGTCAGGCGCAACGATCTCGATTGCAGTTGCGATCCGGCGCTGTAGGTCAGAGAAATCTTGGATGTCCGGCTCTTGGCCTGGGGTGAACAGCCAGTAATGGTGGAGGGATTTGCCACCAGTCCAGACCGAGACCGTTGGTTCTGGAAGGCCAGCCATTGCAGGCAGTGCTGCTTGAGCTTCGCGGTCGAGATTGCCGTCGCACTCTGCAAAGCAGGCGATTGCGTGCTCGATGTGTGCGTTGGAAGCACCCCAAGCCTTGATCTCACCAGCGCGGTTGATGTGCTCCGGCTTGGTCCCCCATACGGCAGGCTGGTCTGAGGGTGGGTTTACTACAAAGCCAAGACTGCTGCCTGAGTTGCGAGCGAGGATGCGTTCGATTTTGTTGCGCGGTATGTCCTCGGCGTCGGCCTTGATATGGATGCAAGGCCGCGACGGATCTGAGGGATAAACAGCGAAAACTATGGGGCCGGTGCTGCGACCGATGGCTTCAAGGAAGTCTTCGGTGATTGACCAGTCAATAAGAAGGTCACTCATTAGCGGCTTTCCTGAATCGCTTTGTCTATCAACTCACGCAAGACCTGGGACATTGTTTTCATGCCTGTTGCTTTTGACCTAAGCCAAGCTTTTTGTTCTTCAGTAAGAACAAAGCGGACAGTGCGCTCTCCTGAATACTTTTTCATAGCGGCATCTCGTTAGGCAGTTGCATTCCGGGCCAATCATTACTGGTTTGACCCAGAAGATTGGTTTTAAGCCAGACCTTGCAGTTGTCGCGTCTTGCTGTGGCCACCAAATCAGCCACCCATTCAAATGGTGGTGCAAAGGAAGGGTTTTGACCGGGGTTTGCGGATTGAGCGCCGATGACAATTAAATCAATACCTTTAAGGCTGCTGAATTTCAGCGGAGCGAGAAGAGGTTCGACTGAAAGCCATTTGACCTTGACGCCAGAAACTTTTGACATAGCTTCTAGTGTCGGCTCTGCGCGGTGCTGCTCATCGACGGAAGCGCCAATCCAGCCTGACTTGGGCAGGTCTAGACGAGCATAACGTTGTGGGAATTTTGTTAGGTAGAGATATTCCCACTGTGGGTTTGCAACTGTTGATGCAACAACAGAATCAATCCAGTCTTGAGGAACCCAAGCACCAAATAAATCAGCCATTGAGCAGACAAAAACTCGACCAAAGGCTGGCTCATGTTGTGCTCGTGCAGGCACTGGAGTATTTGCAGGTGCATCAAGGCGTTCTGAATGATAGAGGGGAGTAAATCCTGCTGGATAGAACTTGGCCATATCGCGAGATTCCGCAATCGTTCTGGCGTAGCAGTAGGTGCAACCGTGATTGCAACCTGTGACTGGATTCCAGGAGTACATTGCCCACCCGATTTCGGTGCCCTTTTGTTGGTTGAAAGTGGCCTTGCCTTTAGGTTTTGGGTATTCGTAAGGATTGCCCTTGTGGTCGAGCAGCGTGATGGTTTGCTTCTCTTCAACCTTGGGAGTTTCAGGTTGCGGCCTGCTGACGGCCTGTTGACGTTGCCGTTGTTGCGCTTGCTTGTGAGCCTTATCAAGCGCAAGTGTTCCGGCTTGAACTTGCGGAATTAGATCTGGAGCGACTTTGGCGACACGGGCAGCTTGCTCAACAGCGCGAGTGCTTGACCCTGTGGCTTTAGCAGCCTGAGCTGAAGCAGTGCGATCCTCACGACGTTGTTCAGTAGGCGGTTTAACCTCTGCCGGTTTTGATTGTTTTGGCACTGCAAGAGCTTCCCGCAGATCTGCGGTAACCTCTTGGGGATGATTTTGTCCATACTGCTCACCAGCCTCCCGTTGCCGCTCCTTTGTTAAAGGTTGAAGTAGCTCACGAACCTTTAGCGCAACAACAGCACGCTGACCAGGATTTAAGTGTCTACGTTGTAAGTTGGCGCTAAGGCTGAATTGAACCGGATCATTGCCTGCGTATTGATCAATAACGACTTCTTGATTAGTTTCGTAACACGCTAATAAGCGATTGCGGCCATCAAGTAAGGAGCCATCTTTGTAAATTGTTATCGGCTGAGAAAGTCCACGACTTTTGATGTCAGCGCAGAGTTCCCTAAACTCTTGGCCTTCGATTAATGGAAACAGATCAGCGGCAGGGTGTATCCCGGTAATTTCAGGATAATGACGAAGGATTGATTTAATGCTGTTCATACTGCAACCTCGTTTTCTTTTTTCGTAAGGAAAAGGTAGTCTTGTAAACGCTTGAAACTATCGCGGTTCTGACGATACCAAAATATTTCAGGGTCAACAACTCGGCCTTCAACTTTTTTGGCCGCGTTCAGGCATTCTGTGGTTACTTTGTCTCTCCATTTTGCTGGGGCTGTGATCAAGTAAGCCCACTGGTCACCTCCACCTAAGGAGAAGAGACAAGCGTCATGCCAGTCTTTCATCAAAAGCCTTGTAACTAAATCCACCCTCTCAAACCATTGCTGCCTGGTTTCTCTTGACAATCTTTTTAAGCCACCAACATTGCAACCCAAAGTGGACAAGGATGTGGTCAATGGAGGCAAGTTTACTAGCATGTCGCGAGTAATACACCATTCATTGACATGATTGGGATCATTGTAGATAAAGACGCCATCATTTTTGCCGTAATTGTTTTCAAGCAAAGGATACACAATCTCAGTTGAATCGCCATTAATTAGTTCGATTGTACAGTTTTTATTTTTAGCTGTGTAAATCGATTCCCCTTTAGCTCTTGCCCAGGATTGATCAATTCTCTGGTCACAGTTTGATACAAGTTTTTCATAAGTTTCCGGCTGTTTTTCAATAGCCATGTACCTGAAATCTCCTACGACGGATTTTTCATTTAGCCAATCAATATGGCCTAACGCGATACCGGGCGAGCACCTTTTGCTAAATTCACCATTAGGCGCTACTCCATCACCAGCAGTCAAGTCGATGATGTTATAGCTTCGCATGAAGCCTGAGTTGGTAAAAACGCCACACTCTCTACCTATGAGTTTGTCAAGGAGAAAGTGCTTACAGGGTGTCACTCCTGACTTGCCGACTAATTTTCTCTGAGGCATTGCATGGATTCGTGTACGGTGTAAAGTTAGCAAACCTTCTACGAAAAAGCAACTAACTCTTTGCCATGACCCTCCGCCCCCGCCAGGTCCAAGCGATAAATGACATCAGGGTTGCGTACCGGTCTGGATATCGGGCACCAATTCTTTGTGCTGCCACTGGCTTTGGCAAGACCCATACCAGTGCAGCGATTATCCAGTCTGCGCTTGATAAGGGCAAGACTGTTTGGTTTCTTGCTCATCTAAGGGAGATTTTGGATGACACGGCTAAACGGCTGAGATCGGTGAATATCCCTTTTGGTGAGATTGCTGCTGGCAAGCCAATGGAGTATCACCGCCGGGTTCAGGTCGTGAGCGTTCAAACTGCTGCGAGGCGTGATGGGTTCCCGCCACCTGACCTTGTGATTGTGGATGAGTGCCATTTAGCCGTGGCGACGACTTATCTCAAGGTGATGGGCAAGATCGGCAACCCACCGCTGCTGGGGCTGACCGGCACTCCATGCAGGCTGGACGGTAAGGGATTGGGTGAGATCTTTGATGAGATCGTGCCAACGTGCAGCACTAACGCACTAATTCAAGAGGGGCTTTTGGCCCCGATCAAATACTTTGCGCCGCATCGACCGGACCTGACCGGGTTAAGAATGCAAGCTGGTGACTACAGGCAATCGGACATCGATGGTGAGATGGACCGCTCGACTATCACGGGTGATGTGATTAAGCATTACCAGAAGCATTGTGACGGCAAGCGAGCAGTGGCATTTTGCACGTCGATTAGCCATGCCGAGCATGTTGCTGCTGAGTTCCAGGCTCAGGGTTACAAGGCTGTTGCAATTTCAGGCAAGAGCAAGCGATCAGAGAGAGTCGCGGCCTTGACTGGTCTTAGGGACGGCAGCTTGCAGGTTGTTTGTAACGCACAGCTGTGGGTGGCTGGTGTTGATGTACCCCAGATTGAGTGCATTGTTTTGCTCAGACCGACAAAGAGCTTGACATTTTTTCTTCAGTCCGTAGGGCGTGGGCTGCGAACGTCGCCGGATAGTGGCAAGAAGCATTTGACGGTTTTAGATCATGCCGGTTCGATTTTCGAGCACGGTCCCCCGGAAATGGAACGGCAATGGAGCCTGGAGGGCCGAAAAAAACGTGGTGAACAGGCACCTCCCGTCAGGCAGTGTCCTGCTTGTTTCTGTGCTCATGTTCCAGCGCCGGTTTGTCCTGAATGTGGGTATCGGTATCCGGCTCCGAATCGTGGTGGCCCAGCAGAGGTTGATGGTGAGCTAGGAGAGATTGATTCAAGACAGGCGGCTGCATTGGAGAGATTGCAAAAGCAGAAAGCGCATATTGCTAAACGTGCGGAGCAGGGTAGAGCCAAAACGTTGGATCAGCTGATTGAGCTAGGCAAAAGTCGAGGCTATAAATACCCAGTACCATGGGCGAAGAAAATAATGGCATCGCGCCATTTCTGATTTGAGCGAAAGCAAAATCCAGCAAGAGATCAGGCTGGCGTGTAGTCGCGGCCCGGTGAGGCTGTGGAGAAATAACAGCGGGAGTTTACCGGATCCAAGGACTGGTAGATATGTGCAGTTTGGTGTCGGTAGTCCCGGCGGAAGTGACCTGATTGGCTACCGGAAGGTGACGATTACGCCAGACATGGTGGGCACGGAGGTGCCGGTGTTTGCAGCTGTTGAGGTCAAGACTGCCAAGGGGCGGGCCACTGAACAGCAGAAGGCTTTTATCGAGCATATCCGAAACGCAGGCGGGCTTGCAGGGGTAGCTAGATCAGTTGACGAAGCGAAATCTATACTGTTAAACTAATGAACGATACAATTGCCCTTGCCCTTTTCTCTGGCTTTTGTATTGGCCTTATTGCCTCTAATCTCTTATGACACCCGCCTTCATCCAATACTTAAAAGCTCAATACGCCAAGGCTATGCGAATAGCAAAACAAAAAGCTAAGGCTAAAGAGTCTCAGTCAGAGGATTGATGAACAATCTTTATTTTTGCGTGGCCTGTGAATCTCCAGGTCAGGATCGGCAGTACGTCGAGGTATTGGCTCGATCTGAGGAGCAGGCAATACATAAGGCATCTCGGATTCATCGCAACCGCCAGAGCTATCGGTTATTGGTTCCTGAATCAGTCGTCAAGTTTCAGGAGCGCAGCTTTTGATCTGCCCAAATTGCGGCGCTTCCGGGAGGGGAACTAAAAAGGTTCTCTCGACCCGGCAATCTCATCGCGGCACTGTCACCCGTCAAATCAAATGTAGATCGTGCAATTATTTGTATTTTACGTCTGAATTTGTTATTGATCGCAATTTGGCTAAGTGTCGCGGCGGTCATTATCATGCAAGCTCGAAGATGATTGATGCAGTGTTTTCGACACTTGATGCGCATGGATTGGAGCAAAATGATGCGTGATGCTGGCATTGCCGATTCGCCCGGTAGAGCTGAAGCGTGCAAAATGCAGCGATTTGAGGCGACTTTTCGCGAAAAGACTGGATCAGAACACGTCGAAATCATCGAAGCGATGAGCTATCACGGGGCGTTGAAAAAGCTCAAAGGCAGGTCCAAGACTCTGTATTCGCTGTGCATTGTTGATGACTAATGCTGAGGCCAAGCGTCTGATTGCAGAATCAGATAAACGATTACTTGAAATTTATCACTGGAGATTGAATCCTCATGAGCATGAAACTTTTGATTATCGACACGGAAACGACTGGCTTGACCCCAGCCGACAGCACGGTGATTGAACTGGGAGCTGTGCTGTTTGATGTTGAGTTGCGATCTGTTATCTGCCAGATCTCATTTCTGTTGCCGTCGCTGACGAATGAGGCTGAGTTTGTGAACCGGATCCAGCCCGCTTTGACGATGAAAGCGCCGGACCTGACAAGTCCGATGGCAGCATCGTTTTGGGCGATGGTTGCACAGGCTGATTATGCGGTGGCCCACAATTCTGCATTTGATAGTCAGTGGTTCGGCAGTCCAGGCTGCTTGCCGTCGATGCCATTGCAGTGGATCTGCAGCATGGACGATATCCAGTGGCCACTGAACAGCAAGCGGGGGCGCAGCTCTGTGATGTCGCTGTGCGTCGATTACGGCGTTCCTGTTTGGCAAGCTCACCGTGCTCTGACTGACTGCATCTATCTGGCTGAGGTCATGAAGCGTGAGCCTCAGCTAGAGCAGCTGATTGAGAATGCCTTGCTGCCCAGGCATGTTTACGTCAGCAATCTTGGCTATGAGCAGCGCCAGCAATGTAAAGACGCGGGTTTTACCTGGAATAACCTTGTCCCAAAAATGTGGGCAAAGAAGATGACAGAACATGAAGCCGCTGCATTGGGTTTTTCCGTCTCCATTGCCGAGTAGTCGAAACAGTGGTACTATTTGCCTTGCAAACATCGTTGCGTTTTTGAATGACAAGCGAAGCTGTGCCTGTAGCGGTCAAGGTGCGAGCCTTAGCTGCTTCCGCCGAAGATGGCACTTGGTGCGTGATCGGCTATCCCGGCGGCACTGATGAAGATCTAATTGAAGATGCACGGCTACTGGTTGGTGATGGCGAAATGCGCCATTACTGGATTGAAATGGAACTTGAATTACCAAACCAATGAATTACCACGATCATCCCGCCTTATCAGCTAGCAAGCTTAAGAAATACGCTTGCGGTACAGCAGTTGACTACTGGGCTGCTTATGAAGATCCAGATAGTATGCCGATGGTGCCGTCTGACGCAATGCGCCAGGGCTCATTGGTTGACTGTTTGATCACAGAGCCTGAAAGATTTGACCGTAAATACGTCGTTGCCCCAAGAGCGGACCGTCGCACAAAAGCAGGCAAAGAAATCTGGGCAGAGGCTCAAGAACTTGCCCGCTCCAAGTGTGCAGATCTGATCACTGAGGAATGGCACCACACTGCCCAGTTGATCGTTAGCAAGCTCAAGAATGACCCGATTGCTTCTGAGTTTCTGCAAGGCACAGGGCAGGTGCCTCATTTCTGGCACGACGCTGATAACGATGTTGAGTGCCGTTACTTGCCTGATTTGGAGCAGCCAGAGGACGGCTTGCTTGTGGATCTGAAGAAAGCCCGGAGTGCCAACCCACGCGATTTTGCTAGGCAGTCATTTGCATTGGGCTATGACATCCAAGTCGCTCACTACGCTGAAGGTTTTCGAGACCGCCACGGTGCTTACCCAAAACAGATTGTTTTGCTGGCTTACGAGTGGGCCTTTCCTTTTAACTATTCGGTGAACGTCATCAGCGATGAGCTGCTAGAGGTTGGTCGTCAGCGTCGTAACGATGCCATCGCAGGTATTAAAGCTTGCCGTGGCACGAATGAATGGCCGTCATGGGGTATTAACACGATGGAAGCTCCGCGCTGGTTCCAAGTTGATGATCCAGCCAGTGACACAGATGTTTCTGACCTGCTGGAGGGAGTCTGATGCAATTCGTAGGAGACCTGATGAACGAGCCTTGGCTAAAAGCATTCATGTTCCCAGCTTCTGGCCGCCTGACCTTGACAGTCAAAAGCGTTCGTAAGGCTGAGGTTGCTTTTGATGATCAGGAGCCAAAGATTCAGACGATCATGTCATTCGAGGAGACGACCTGCGAGCTGACCTTGGCCAAAATCAATGCCATTCCATTGATCAAGCTTTTGGGTAACGATGTGGCGTTGTGGCCTGGACGGCGTGTAACTTTCTATGCGACCAATCAGGTCATGCCTCACCCGCTTCGCAAGGACGAACCTTGCATTCGCGTCTACGGGAGCCCTGAGATTGACGAAGAGATCAGCTGTGCCTGGGCACCGCCCAAGCGACGCAAAATCGTGCAGAAGCTGCACCCTACAGGTGTATTCAAGCCTGCAATGAAAAAGATCGAAGAGGCTGACCCGTCACAGCTTGATTCGATCCGTCACCGCATCCTTGAACTCAGGGCATCAAATGATCTTTCAGAGGAAGAGTACAATCAGCTTATTGCTAAAATCACAAGCTTGAGTTAAAGTATTTCTCGCAAGCCAAGACCTTTTATGTCTTCTATTAAGGTTGTCAGTGCTGCTGATATTCCAGCACGCACAAGCCGACACAGTAAAACGACTCCATTGCGGGAGAAAATTACTGCTTTAACACCTGAGACCAGTCTTTTCGTCCTTTATTACTGCGAAGAGCTTGACGAAGGCTACAAAGCAAGCACTATCGCTCAGATTGCTGGTCGCATGACCAAGGAGTCTGATAAGTATCGGTATTCAGTCCAGTCCGATTCAGCCAAAAACGGCTGCTACATCATCTGTAAAGCAAAATCATGACCGATTCATTTTCAGTAAACGGTGCCTTGTTCCCTCAGACCGCTGAGGACATGAAGGCTCGAATGAAGGACAAGTACGATCCCTCTAAAAACTACCCGACAGTAGACGGTGTTATCAACATCCCAGCTGATCAGGCATATGCCTTGGCTGAGTACATCATGCAGGGCAAGCCTCTTGGTGAGCGCAATGAAATTCCACTCGCTATTAGCGGCTGGAAGAAGCAATCAACAAGCGGCAAGACTTACATCAGTCTGAGCTTCAAGCCTCATTACAAGTATGAGAAAAACGCCGAAGGCGCTGTCAATGACGCTGCCCAGTCTGTGGCTAAGGCCACTGACGGCAACGTTGTAGACGACTTCTTCTAAACCCTTATCGGGGCAGATTCACTCTGCCCCTTATTTTAAAAATGGCAATTTACAACAGCAATTCACTTGACAGGTCAATTCTCTCTACAGAGTTGCCGCATCTGAGCTGCAATGAGCTTCGCAAGCTTTACCATGAGCTTATTGACTGTATTAATGAGATCACAGCCTCTTTGGCAGAGGTTTCAAGCTTTGAAGAAAAGCACGGCTATGCGCCCGACACTGAATGGTGTTACAGAGCCAAAAAAAAGCTGCGAATCTCGACGCAATTTGCGGCCAAGATTGAAGCGATGAACAAACCGCTTCCGAAAAGCTATGACGAACTGTACCAAGATCATTTTCTTCGCATTCTTTTAGAAGAACTTGGGCCTGTTTCACTGAAAAAAATCCAAGCTGAAGCCTCGGTAATCGCTCGCTCAGAATCCAATGGATGAGAAGCAACTTGAAGTCAGTATTGAGTCAGTCAAAGGTCTTTTGATTGACGGCTACAACAACTATGAAAAAAGTCTTCAACGCCGCCAAGGCGATTCCCGTTACTGGGACGGTTACATTCGCGGGATTCAACATGTACTGGAGATGCATGACCAATGAAAATTAAATTTGGCGTTTACACTCGCTTGCAGTTTGTTTTGCTTGCTTTGCTCAGCCCTGAACGTCTTGTGCAAGCCGTAACAGCTGGCTTTCTGTCGGCTGTAGATTCAATGGAGGACGAAGAACTGAAAAAATTAGTGCAAGAGCTTAATGATGCAAATTGACCCGCGCTTTCAGGTTGGCGTTCTGAGCCAGACCAGGGATCCAGCCACGCTTTGCTGGCAGGCAATGCATCAGGATTATTCAGAGGGGTGGGTGTTTTACGACGAACCACTCAGCGAGACAGACGCTGGTGATCGCATCGTCAAGCACCTACTTCTAGGAGGTCGCGGCCATTACGGGCCACTGGAGCACGCCAGTATTACTTTTGCTGTGGGCTATTTCCCTCACTCGGTGATTCAGCAGGCTCGTACGCATAGGGTCGGCACTAGCTGGGATGTGCAGTCAATGCGCTACACAGGTCAGAGAATTGCTGCTGTAGCTAACGGCATCGTCGATGTTGAAGAGGCTTTTTACTTGCGACCTGTTGGTGATTACACTAACCGCCAAGGCAAGAAGTACACCTATGACGAGCGTCTAAGGGCAAAGGATCTTCAGCACTGCGAAGACTCGGCTCGGCGCTATAAAGAAGCCTTGGACGCTGGCATCTCCGAAGAACACGCCAGGGGAGTACTGCCGTTCGACTACCGGCAGCATTTTGTCGTGACCTTCAATCTACGCAGCCTGATGCACTTCCTTGACCTGCGGGGCAAGGCTGACGCACAGATAGAGATTCATCAGATGTGCCAGCTTATGATGCCACATTTTGAAGAGTGGATCCCATCAGTTCACGACTGGTATATGAAAAATCGCTGGGGTAAGGCCCGTTTAGCACCATGAAAAAAGAATCACGCCGCACCCCGTTCAAGTTCGCTGTTGGTGATCGAGTTGCTGAAAAGCCTCGCATTCATCTTGGCATTGCTGTTAAGCCAGAAAACCAACGCCGCTATTCATCGCGTACCGGCACCGTGACAGGTCTTGCGACCAAAACCAGAAAAGACGGGCACCGGCGAAAGTATCTTGCTATCCAGTGGGATGGATCCACCGCTTCTTCTGAGCACGACCAAATGAGAGTATGCGCCGCCACGGACCTGAAGCCCTTGGAGGAAGACCTGATTTTGAATCACGACTGAATTAGGAGGGGATGCCACCGGCTCTCGCGCCTGCATGGCTTGGTTTATGCGCTCCCCATACGCATCAGGACAAGATGATTCCTCGGAATCAAGTTGAACGAAAACTCTAGCACTCACTATGAACACTTCAGAAATAGGCATAAAATTAATTGCACATGGGGTGGGATCTTACTTTAAACCCTGGTATTTTGATGGGAAAGTTGTTTATTGGGGCAACCCCGAGCAAACTGAGTCAGACGCACGGGCGTCAGCGCAGGAGTTAAAAGCTTTCTTTCTTGATCGCCTCAAATGACAAGTCATCGCTCTCATTCTGGAAAACTAAACGTTTCCGACAAAAGCGGAGCATGGCTTGCAACCATTAATACCGAATCTGGCACTTTCGAGATAGCTTTAAATGCAACTAATATTGAAAGCGCAATATTGCAGGGCGAGCAACTTTATGCTGATTTGCGCGCAGTTGCTAATCCGAAGCCGTATTGCTGGCAGTGCCTGCATTGGAAACTTGTAAAATCAGAATGCAGTCTTGGTTTTGCCGAGGGGAAATCAAGTGGCGGAAGATTTGCCAGTCAATGCTCGGCCTTCTGGTTCGACGACTGAAATACCCTGCTGGGCAATAGATTTTGGCAATGGTTTTTATATTGAGGTTTTAAATGACAGCACTCACGGCATCTACTACAGATCTTGCAGCCCAGGTGGAGCTATTTGCAGATATTCAGATGATTTTTGGCGTGCAAAGACTTATTTGTATCACATGATGCTTCCTATGGCTGATCCAAAGTTCCATGCTCCATCCAATAATTGATCAGATCTTCACGCTCTTGGCTCCAGAAAGGTTGCGACCTAAACCACTCCCAGACTGGCTTGTCACTTTTTGATCCGTTGCAAAATTTACAGCAGCACAAAAGATTATTTACAACGCTCATACTGCCTCCTTTCGATCTAGCAAGGATGTGATCCAAGGTGTCTCCGGGTTGGCCGCAGTAAGCACATCTATTGTCCCATTCATCAAGTATTTGACGCCTGAACCTGTGCTTGCTTGTTTTCTTTGGTACAAGCTCTGATCCTATTATTTCATGGCCAATAAATCCGCCGCTTAGAGGCACTACTTCCATTTCAAAACTTACTATTTCCTCTGTTAGCTCCTCTAATCGTGATGCAAATATCTCACTAAACTCTTCAGGTTCCTGATCTTCCTTTGCTGAGGTCAGAAACATAATTGTCGCAGTTGTTAGGTAGCGTTTTTCGACTTGATAAGAAGCACCATTTTCGGATGCTCTCATGGGGCACCTTCGAGGATCACAAAACCATCCGTTTTTTCCGTGCGTCATCTCCGAGGTAGGCAAATACTCTCGACATAGACTGCTTCTTCGACACTGCCTAAACTCAGCTGCCACTACTGCCGTTGTCAGGCTTACTAATGCTAGCCAAGGGGTTTGCTTTAACCTTTACTGCCCTGAACCGTTGCATCACCGTTATACCTACCTGTTTCTGCGTAGCTGTTTACAGGGATTCCACTCATCCTCATAAAGATGATCTGCCCTATTTTCAGGCCAGGGTATAGCGGAAGGTCGTAATGACGCCTTACATTTACTAATTCGAGGGTTAATTTACTGTTGCAGAAACCTGGATCGATCCACCCGGCAAGCAGGTTTTCGTATCCTTCCCTGGCTCTGCTTGATTTCAACGCAAACTGAGCGCAAATGTGATCAGGTATTTTCTTGAATGTTTCATACGTTTCGGCCAAGACAAACTCACCTGGCGTCAATCGATAAGGGTTCTTTTCTGTTCTATTGGAGATGTCAACATGAAGCAGGTCTTTTTGCCCAGCAACTTCAATCATCAGCCCACTGCCTAGTCTTACGTCCAGAGACGCTGGATTGATTAGGTCTTCGGACCAATCAGCCATCGCCCCGCCGTAACAAAGCGATTTAATTTCCCAGTCACAAAGAACAGACACGAACGAATTAAATTAGTAGTCCCAGCGTATCCTAGGCCCACCCTCTCGGATGCCTAGGTGGACAAATCCTTTGTTAGCGCCATAACCGAGGCTGTACGGCCAATTTTGGTCACACCATTCTTGCACTGCATAAATGTCAGCGCCTTGCACATAAAAATCCACAGCGCCAACGCTTGGTGCGGGGTACAGGTGCTCTGAGCCGCTCGCCCCTCCAACCGATCTGTTTACAGCTGGGGGCCTGTAGCCAGACGTGATTACGACTGGCTTGCTACCAAATTTGCCACGAACACGCTCTAAAAATGCCGCGAGGGTGGCTGCAGTGTCTAACTGGTACTGCTCGTTAAAGCGCCGCTCTTCCTGATTTAGAGCGAACTCACCCAGAGTGATGTGCGGTGTCAACCTGCTAGAAAAGGCGGATTCAGGACGCAACTTGGCAGTTTCAGTCGGCGGTGACTGATCGCCACCTTTCCAGACCTTGCCTTCTGCCAGCCTGCGTCGCTTCAAACCGGCTTCAAAGCTGCTCCCAGGGTTTCGATAGAGCAGCATCGCGTCAGGAACAGCTTTCCAGTCTTTAGCACGAAGCTTTTCGCTAATTGTCTCAAAACCTTCCGAGCCATAGAATCCAGAACCAAGGTTGTAGGCGAAGCTGATCAATGCTGCCTGCTGATTCTCCGCCATATCCGCCCAATAAGGAACAGTCTGCGAAAGCTTTTCGTCAATTTTATCTACTGTGTTTTTTAGCAAAGAATCGCCTTCTTTTCTCCTGATCCAGTCTCCTTCTCTTACGAGGCGACCATCTGGATGCGACAGATTGCCCCATCCGATTGTCCAGTATCCAGCAGGGCATTTGTACGCCTCTGAGTGCCAGCCTTCAAACTTTTTAATAAGTTCTAATGCTTGTTTGTGATCAGACTGCTTCCCTGATTGGCTCCAGGTCGCAAACCATTCCCTGTCGCGCCGCATGGCAATCTCGTAGCCGTTGGCGGCCAAATCTTCTTCTAGTAACGAAATGCTTGCTGCTTGGTGCGGCAATCCTTTGTAATAGCGGAACAACTGTTCCAGAGTGATTGCTTTACTGTTCGTCATTCCAGGGGGACTTGATGTGTAGGTCGTCAATCTTGGGTGGTGGCATCACTGGCGGCTGTGATTCGTGCCAGCGTTCAACCTCAGCATCTAAGCGAGGTTTTAGGGTTGCTTCAAATTTTCGACGTTGAATTTCGCGATTCAATCGCTCAAGCGGTGATCGCGTTGAGAATCTAAAAAGCCACCGCCCATCAGCAGGGATCAGCCCTTTTTTCCTTTTAAAGCTCTCAGTGCATGAAAAATAAGCTGTACCAGGCTGTTGTCACGCAACGGGGATAGCGCAATAACCTCAGAAGCGGCGGCAATCACGATCCATGTAATCGGTGATGCCAAGATTTCTTCGATGGACATTGGTCATTCAATCAATCTGGGCTGATTCTAGCTCTAGAGCTTTCCAGCACAATTATTCGGTTGCCATGGTCATTAAGCCGCTCATAGATCTCGCGACGGTCAGCAGTGGCCTGTACTTTTTCCGCCTTCATGTCCTGATGTAAATCTTCAAGTTTCGTTGCAATGGATTCGACGCCTGCTGTAAGGCGAATAACCGCTTCACGACTTTCACTGGTGCGTCTAGTGAATCCAGTGACACTCATCCCAGCAATGCCAAGAGACGCGCCTAGGATTGCAGCGTAAATTTCAATCACGAATCCTAGCCTTGTTACTTCAAGTCTAAAGGGTCTGGCCTACCAGATAAAATCGCCACTGCACGTTTGTAAAATTGGCAGTCGGTCTTGTTGGCTTTTTCTAAAGCCTCTTTGACACGCTTCCAGTTTTCAAACGTGTGGCGGTTCATCGTCGCGAGGGTTAATTGCGAAAAGGCAAAAGCCGATCAGGTATAGAAACCCGAGACCGGCTAAGGCTGTGATGGCCATGTGATGTTATGCGGGAAGTCGTCGCCAGACGTTATGTCACGCAAAGCTTGACGGTAGGTTTTCCAAGCAGTTTTCTCACTGGTCGTTAAAGGGCTATCTGCCAAAACGGTCCAGTCACATTCAGCAAGCTTTTGATCACGGGTAGAACGGACTCCGGTTGCAGCATGAGCGTCAACTCCAGCCTTATACGCATTGCGTTGAGCGGTGACAGTGATGATGTCATCGTTCTCGTCTGCATACTGTTTGAAGACAGGTCCGACGATGTACTTTGTGAACCATTGGCCGCTGTCTGTGTACACGCCATCACGAACACTGGTCTCATAGGGCGCAACAGTTGCGGCTTGTGGGCCTTCAAGCACTGGGTCGTAGCCATAACCGTCAAGAACCTCAGCGGTCAAGACCTTAGGCAGGCTGACATTAGGGTTGGCAGATCTGAATTGAGAGTCAGTGATGACCTCAGCGGTGGAGCGGTTGCGGATTTCCATGATCAAGCGATGGCGAGAAAGATGTAGGTGCCGCCACTAGCATTTAAGCTGGTTGGCGCGGAACTTGTAACGGTAAATCCAGAACTCAACGGGTCGATGTAATCAGTGTTTGTAACTTCATCGGATGAGCTGCCAGCTGGAATAAGAATGTATGGGTCATTTCCTGAAACAATTCCTCGCGCTGAGTCGTAAACGTACCAATCACCAGTGCTGTCGGTGCGTTTGATTAAAATAAATCGTGCGCCTGCACTGAAGCCGCAGTCAACATTAATTGCGTTACCTGTTCCGGTGTAAGAGCCTACTTTGGATATGCCGGGTAGGGTTGCGAAGAGGTAATAGACGTGGCTCCCGTTCCCCAGCCAAAGCGCGTTCCACCCAAAATCAGTGGCCGTTGGATCGGACGTGCCCCAAGAATTTGCAAGCGGATTTGTCGCGGTGTCAGTATTCGGTACTAAAAAGTTATCTCTGCCTAAAGATGAACTGTAGGCATACCAATTATTAATTGCGCTTGTTCTTTTCGCAATGATCAACTCAGGCAAAACGCCTAAATTATGGTTAACCCGAACATTTGTGCTGCTGCCAGTTATTCCTTCGGCCACAACATCCATAAACCCTGGAGCGCGTTTAAACAGGTGAAATGCACTATCTGCAGTAAACAATCCCGCATTCAAAAACTTGGTGTTTGACTCATACCACGCATTAGCGTTAATACTTTCCGCACTGGTATTACGAAGCTCAAGAGTTGCTTTGCCTTGCAGTCTTGTCAACGCGGCTTTGGATCCGGCAGATCTTCTAAGTTGAAACGCAAGGTCTACCGGAAAATTTGTTGTTACATCACTGTTGCCAGCCGCTGCAGCCACTGCAAACACATCCGTTCCAGCAGTCGGCGGCTTATGCGGACGGCGGATTGCGATGTAAATCATCGTTGCCGCACTAGCTCCTTCCACGTACTGAAGAAAACCTGTTGGCTGAGGAAAAATACACCTAAAACTATCCTCAGCATCAGTCTTGTTAGCCTTAAGACGTACAGTGCTTGTATAACTATCCGTTGCGCCACGCATTATGTCGCACATTACCCAGTCCGAAGTTGAATCAACTCTTTTAGCCATTACCCATTGAGGCTCAAAACCAAGATCTACAAAACCACCGTTGCCGATAGAGCCGCTGAATGATCCACACTTAATTATCGCCTCGTCGCTATTCGTGCCAAATGATTGATCGTCGTGGGCGAAGATGTAGGCGACGTAAGTGCCACCACTAGCGTTAAAATCAGCACTAACACTAAATTGAGTGGAGGTGGGAAGAGTGTTACTAGGAAATATTCCTGAATCGCCAAACATAGCGGCGCTTGAATTTAATTTCAAAAAATTCAGAGATCCGCCCGCACTTCTGTGATAAACAATCCACTCTTTTGATTCAGAGATATCTGTTCGTTTCAGGATTATGCAACCTGGAACTGAACCAATATTATGACTAACGTTTCTGTTTCCGCCGCTGCCTGTCCAAGTAACTACATCAAAGAATCCCGGCGCTTTGCGGAATGACCAGGAGGTAAAGTCATACGGATCACTGTTAAAGAATAAACCTCCAAAGTTAATTGTAAATCCATCAGTATTTGCTGAAATATATGTACTCCCTGCCGAAGCATTATTGTTGTTACTTTCAAGCCAGCCTGACCAGCTTCGTCCAGAATCCATCAAGGCATGACTGTAAGTATTGTTTCGGCTTTTCAACCACACCATACCGCCTTCAGTAGAAAGATCAATCCCATTCGTAATTGTTTGAGCAGACGGGGAACCCGCATACAAAAACGTACTAAATACATCATCAACGTAAAGTGCACCACCAGCAGCCGCTGAACCTGATGCAGCTTGAATCAGTTGCTTACCTAACATTAGACTGCGCTCCCTACATATGCTCCGTAAAGCGTAGTCGAAACCTTCCACAACACCAACACATCATTCGCCGTCAGTGTTGGTGCAACGTTTCCGCTACCTGTAACCCAAGTGATCGTTGGCCATGTCACCGTGTAACTAGCACCCGCTAGCAAGTGCAAGACAACCGCCTGACCTGTCTCGAACGATTCCGTAAATGTAGTGTTCGCCCCAATCGTCTTTGTTTGGATCGATCCGTTTGCTGGGTTAATTGCCGTGCCAGCCAGCGTTGAAACTGTTTCCTTGACTTCTGCCAACGTCGTCTGACCTGTAACCCCAAGCGTTCCAGGAACAGCAAGGTCATTTGTCCACTCAACACCCGTTCCGGCAGAGTCAGTGTGCAGAATCTGGTACGCAGCACCATCAGCGAGCTTGCTAACTGCAATTTCAGCGGTGGCACTAACATCAGCGTCAACGACAACGCCTGACCCGATTGCTGTAACGCCAGCATTGCTGATCGTCACATCACCAGACATTGCAACGCTTGTTGCGACGTTGCTGCCATTCCCAACAATAATGTTGCCACCCGTTAAGGCAGCAAGCTTTGTGTACGCAATGCTTCCACCAAGCATTGCATTCGTAACCGTTCCAGTGTCCCCAGTCGTGACGACGTTGCCGGTCACATCTGGAAATGTAATCGTCCGATCAGCAGTTGGATCGGTAACCGTTAGCGTCGTCTCAAAATCGTTTGCTGTTGCACCCTCAAGGATCAGCGTTCCACCAGTGCTAATCGTGACATCACCTGTGAACGTTGGGCTAGCTGCACCAAGCTTTTCCGTGTCAAGCTCTTCAATCGCAGCCTGAACATTGGTGCTGCTTAAGTCACCGGCAGGTGTAAACGCAACGTTAGTGGCTTGTTGCGCAACAACCGTACTCGAAACATCAATCTCAGTCCAAGCCCCGCCGTTCGACAAAATAAAGTCAGGAGGAGCAAGTGCAACGTTTGGTGCGTTGCCTGATGTAATCGTTCCAGATTCTGAAACAACTAAGTAATAGTTTTTATTAGCGTTGGCTGCTGCTGGTAACGCTTGACCAACAACAAGGCCAACAGCTGTTCCTTCAGACGTAACAGAATCCACCAAGCCGGTGCCACCACCAGATGATGCGTCAAACGTTCCAGCAAGAATAATCTCACCGACGCTGATGCCGATTGGCTGCCAAACGTTGCCATCCCAAAGGAACAGGTCACGGCTTAATGAGTTGAAATGATACTGACCAATGAACTCACCGCCAGCAGGTGTAGTGCTCGCAATCGTTGCCGTTGCCTTGTCAGCAATCTTTGCGCCTGTAATTGCATCGTCAGCAATTCGGTCGCTAGCAAAAGTTCCGCTTGTGATCTTTGCTGTATCAAGGCTAGGGATGTCTGTTGCATCTAAAGCAGCACTAGACGTGATGTGCCCCTGAGCGTCAAAAGTGACCTTGGTTGCAGTTGCTCCTGTTAATGCGTTGGTGTGGTTCAGCGCACCAGCAGCACCCATCGTTAAGCCGGTGCCAGGCTTGATTGCACCTACCGCACCAGAAGTAGCAGTAGGTAAGTCAGCAGCTGTAATGTCTCGGCCAGCTGTAATTAAACCTTTCGAGTCGTATTGAACGGCCTGGTATGTACTGCTATTTGCTGTGACATCATTGTTTACCTCTAGCGTGTCTCCGTCCATGCGGAGACCTTCGCCGTTGATAATCACCGCTCCTTTTGTGCTTGTGGTGGGAGTCGGAAGGTCAGTGCCAACAAGGGCCCTATAGCCGACCGTTCCAGATGCCCCGGTAGGGCCACCTAAGAATTGAGCGCCAGCAGTCGTGTTATCAAGAGACGTTGTAATCGTTACCGTGTCACCGCTAGTAGAAGCGGTGATGTTGACAATGCCAGTCGTGCTGCCATTAACAACATTGATGGAGCCAGCACCCTTAACGGATTGCCACGCCGAACCGTCCCAGATATAGATTTTGTTGTCATCTGTGTCTAGTGCAATTTGACCCGTAAATGCGCCAGATCCTGGCAACGTCGTAACTAGGTCAACAGTTGATTCATTCCCTAGCTTTGCTGCTGTAATCGCGTCATCAGCAATCTTTGCGGTGCTAACGCCAGCATCTGCAATCGACGCACCAGCAATCCCACCAGCACCAAAAAGAATCTTTGCGCCAGGAATCGTGGCGTCAGCAATCAGTGTGGTGGCATTTCCCACCAAGTCCGTGACTGTGATTCTTTTGGTTTCACTGGCGCTGCTGTCAACAATTGCCAGTTCATCAGCGGTAGCAAGATTGGCACCTGCCAAGGCTGCTAGCTGAGAGATCTTTAGGTCAGCCATTGGCGGTCAATTTCCCTCGGGTTACTGGTCAGTCTCTAACAGCAGTTTAGCTGCCGCATCCTGATCTAAGAGTATGTCATCTGCGTCTTCCTGCAAGACAGCATTCACTGGCTCAACTTCCATCCTGATCTCAATAGGACCAGTCGTAATGAAATCAGCTGTTATCTCAACCACAGACGATGTCGTGAACTGCACAGCGCAAGCAGTCAACACGCCAGTGAACTCGTACCAGATCTGATCATCAGAACGATCGGGTACGCCGCTTGGGTTATAAGTATTTGTCTTTAGGTAAAAACGGCCCTTGAACTGACTACCCACCTTGGTGCGTAACAAAAGCTCCAGCAAGTAATGCGGCAACTCATTTGCAGTGTCCCCTGTGTACTCCCACTCACAGGCCATCTGGCCAGAACCAGACATCAAGCTATTGACCCGGCTTCTGAAATCGTCAGACAACGTGGTCGTATCAACAGTTTCCCGCTCAGTGTTTAATTCATACCGCTTTACACGGCCTAACATGCGATACGCAGTATTTTCAACTTTAACTTTTATGGGAATTTTATCGGCAGGCACAGCAAGCGCAGTCGCATTTGCCGATCCACCATTAACAGCATGGGCAAAAGTGTCATAAAGACGAATGCCGCCTAAATCGTCAACATAAATAAACTTCTTGACACCGCTTGCTGAATACCCAGAAATAAAATCAAGGGCGCTACCGTCAGTGCTAAGAATTTCAATTTGATCACCAGTTAATAGCTGGCCGTGTTCAAAGTCAAAACTAAATCTTTTGGCTGAAGCGTTTACATCACTGGTGTTAATAACAGAGTTCAGCTCGCTTCCACCAAACTGACGTTGCAGCTCTACCTGTCCAAACGTACCAAGATAAACAGTCATGAGATCGTTGCGGTTGCCAGTGCGCCCGTGCCAACAAACGAAATACTGACACTTACAATCTCACCAGTGCTAGCACCAATTGTCGCGCTTGTTATGTATGCAGTTAGCTTAATATCATTGTTGTCCGCTCCATCAACCCAGCGAAGAGTCAGCTCAACGGTGTCACTAGAGCTAACGCCAGCAGTGCCTGTTTTTATCAGCTTGTTCAGCAGGTTTGTCGTGTTAATTGCATTACTGTCGTCTTTGTAATACAGCAGGTTTGCACTACCTGAATAGCCAAGGATGCCAGGGCTATAGCTGCGAATGTTTTCGCTTAAAGTTGTTGTTTCTAGCGTCTCTAAATCAGATTGCAGCGAAAAACTTGAGACCTTGGCAAGAGTCACGCCTGCCAGCTGCATTACGCCATCTCTGCCGGTGTAAACCTTTGCCATCAGAAAACACCCACTAAGGCCACTGTAACAGTGCTAACCCCAGGTCGCACACTAGCAACTTGTGGAGCCGCTTCATATCGCCATTCGTTAGAGCCTGAAGCATCTAAAGCGTCACTGTTGCCGCCCCAACCTGCCAGAGCCTCTGAAGGCAAATCAAAAACTGAAAACGTGCCCTTGGTCTCGTCAAAGTGATCAATAAATAGTTCCGTGTTTGCATCGCTCACATTTGAGTAACTAAGACTCAACTTCATGTTGGTTCGTTGGCTGCCATACAGAATCCGAACCTCAGCGCCGGATTGAGACTTAAAAGTCTTGATCGGGTAGTCACCCGTCTCAAACTGACGGCTTGTTGGGGTAAGAGAAGGAAATGCCATTGTTAGCCCTCAGTGGTAAACGCGCTGTCAGTCAATACATCTTGGGCCATCAGGCTGTTGAAAGTGCTAGTTGTCGGAAACTCAGTTGCCACAACGTCAACCATTCCATCCTCTGCCAGTGTCAGCTGTTCAACCATATACACATTAGACGAAATGGATGTCTCTGAAATCGTAAACAACGAGTCATAAAGCGTAGGCTCAACAGCTTTGCCACCCGCAACCGTCATCGTGGCAGGAGTTACCTCGTCATCATCTGACCTAAAGAACACGATTGAATACGTTCCATCAGTAATTGCAGTGGCGGACACGATTGTGCCGTCTGCGCTAATCGTTCCATTCCTGGCTGACTGGTACGGGCTGGCTTCCGTGACAACACGAATAAAATTGCCTGGAGCCAACGAGATGCCGAATGGACTGGTGCGGAACTTGACGGTATGTGTCACCCGGCGGCGAAGACTTAAGAAGAACTTCGCTACCAAGAAAGCGTGGTCACGACTTGTGCAGAACTGCGTCAGGTCGAACGCCTCAATCGGATACTGATCGCTTCCTGACTCCGCAAAGCGAACGACAAGCGTCTTTTCTTCCGGCAATTGATTTCTTTGCTCTTGGCGATAACGCACCACAGCCTGAAAGTCCTTGCGCTCTTCCGAACCCAAGTATTCAAGGCTGAACGAATCTTCGATAATGTTGCCAGAAGTGAATAGCTGCTGAATGACGATTGGCTGCTGAGTAATGTTGCCGTTTAAGTCTGTAGGTAGTGCAGGAACCAAACTGAATTTGCCGTCACTGATGACAAAGTTGCAAAGGAAGAACGGTGCTGTATCAGAAATAAACTGCCGGAGATTTGTTGGTGCGTCAATCGCTCCATCAAAAAACAGCTTGTTTGCTTTCAGGAACTGTGAAGTAGCGGGAAAATCTTCTGTCCTGATCAACTCAGCGGATACAACGCTTCCCGCACCAGCAGTCTTGTCAGTTAACAAGTAATAGACAAGATCAGTGAATTTGTTGCTTGGGCCTATTGGTGAAGGCGCATCTGCTTGAAACTTTTTAACTGAAATGCCATCAGCCAGCCAAACGCGAAGCTGGTCAACACTCGCAAAATTACGAGAAGACTTTAACGCTAAACCGCAAAGCGTTAAATCGTCATAACCTGGGACGTTATTGTTTGCAACACTTTCATTTACATATGTAATTTCGTGTTCTGGTGATGAATCGTTTGACTTGTTTAAAAGGTCACCGTACAAGCTGAGATCATTTACTTGGCTGTTTTCTTCAAAAACTCTTTCACCAGTAAATCCAGGCGGAACCTGCACTGTTGTAAGAGATAAAACTTTCAACAATACGCCAATGGTTAACCCTGGCGTACCAAACGGATTACTTGCGCTAACTACAGCATTGTTTTCGATTAATGCTCCATTGACCCAAGTTCCGTAGCTGAGTAAAGGCTCAACTGCATAACTAACGTCCCAAGCTTGCGTTTGTCCTGGGAAAAACTGCAAGTTATTAGCTGGTCTAGGCGTGACAACGCCTGTTGCCTTTATAGTAGCCAAGGCTCCTGAACTGCTTACTGCCGTAAATGTTGCCACTTGAGTGTGGCCAAGAGGGTAAAGCTGTTGATTACCTAACAGTTCAAATTCCCACGCTGATTCTCGACCCTTTGGTTGAACGGCAGCAGTTGTAGAAAGAACAATTAACCGAACACCGCAAGTTGTTAATCCATACCGATTCCTAGGATTGTTTGGATACGCTTGAGCTGGAATCCCAACGTTAAAAATCTGATTGGTATTAAATCCTCCCGTGCTGCTTACAACGTTAATGCTGCTAAAGCTCCAAGCCCTATACCCAGGAAAGTAAATATGGTCGTCTGGAAAATTGCTGTCCACAACACCATTAAATTCAATCGTTATTGAACGGCCATCCCCAAGATTTGCAGTGCGCGTTGCCTTACCAGTTTTGCCCATATAGGTGGCTTGGCCAAAAAGCTCATAATGCGTAACGGCTCTTCTGCCTTGCGTCACGCCAGTGGGAAGCCAGTCGTACCAGCCAACACTTGCGGCCTGCACACTACTGTCCTCTTCATCAGGAAGATAAGTCTCTACTTCGATAGAAGAAGGAACCGTGTAATCTGTGCTTCCCTCCCTGACAATAGGATTCGTCGCCATCTCTGGGTTGTATGTAATAGCGCCAACGGTTACATACTCTCCTGTGGCACTAACGTCAAAGACTCCATACGCTGTTTCATATTTTCCACCTACAAGCTGATTTGTTTTTGCGTTTAAGCGTATAAATTGAGCATCATCAGGGCTATGACGTGCAACATCAGCTCCGCTTTTTGGAACGAATTTATATTCATACTGTCTTTGTTCTGGATGACCAAAGCGAATGTAATTATATTGGTCTTGTGGGGTTTCTCCCGTGACACAAAACTGCTCTCCTAATGGAGCCCATTCGTACTCTGTTCCATTTTCATCCGTTCCAGCAGGGCGCAGCCATATTGTCCAGACAGATGTGCGCTTAAGATAAAGCGACATTGTGCCAACTTCAAAGCTGATCTTGTCGCGTTCAGCTGAAAGCAATTCCGCTGGTGATGGGATTGTTGCAAAATTTGCAAGGCCATTGGCGCGATTCCACACTTGAGATCTAATACCAATCTCAGTAACTCCACAAGCTCGCGTATTTCTTACGACTCCAAAACTAGCCTTAAGTAACGGGTAAAAACCTGCGCCCGCATTCATATTTAAAGCGTTTCTAGTATTAGTCAGCCCATTGTCATCGTTATAGATTCCTCGCAAAATCATCCGTTCGCTGACTAATCCAATTGACGCGCCAAGCGCCGTACCAAAAATCTCAACACAACGAAGCTGTATCTCCTGACGGCTGCCTTCTGTCCAGATAGGTAAAGCTCTTGCTTCAACAACCCAAACAGTGCGCCCAATTACTATCGTTTCACCTACCTGGAGAGCATCATCTGCGCTTCTGCGTGATGCCGTAATAGCTGAATTAATATCATCGACGCTAACTGCATTTGTGCCAAGGTGGTAAGTATTTGCGGGTAGTTCACCGGGAGCAATCGTGAAAGTTGCTATATCCCCGACAGCCGCTTCCCGCACTTGCGTAGGCGTAGAGCCACTGTCAGAGACTGGAACACCGTTCAAATGAGTAAGACCCATGCGGCGGCCATAATTACGGCCAACTCCTCTTTGGCCTTGGGCTCTGATCTGGGCGTGTTGTTTATTTGAGCCAGTTTCAATCCCGTAGTCACCCGCAATCTTCATCCTTTCAGACAAAAGACGCTCTTTAGGGTCGTCCTCTTGATCTTCAAGGCTTGGAATTGAAATTACACGCCAGTTCACCCGATAGTTTGTGCCGTTTGGAATTGCTGAATGAACCCCAAACTGAGTGCTGGACGATGGGCTATGCGCTCCAGAGAACCCAGTGTCTGCAAAACCTTGACCTGTTGGACAAAGGAAAATATCGTCATTTGCTTCTATGTCTCCTGAGGCCAGCGTTCCTCTAGAACCGTAAGCAAGGTTCGCGGCTTTGATTCGCGAAATGCTATTACTGTTCCTTTTCCAGTAAAAAGCAAACGCATGATCATAAGATGCGTCTAATGCACTATTGCCAAGGAAGATTCCGTTTAGTTCGGGCTTGGCAATTCCTTCCCCTAACCCTTGCTCGCCAAGCACAAACAATAACTTGACCGATTGCTGCGAACCAAGCGAAAACGCACGAGACCACACCAAACTAGGTGAAGCAACAATTCCGCCAGTCGCTCCAGTGTATTGGCCAAAAATAATAGGGATTGGACTCGCATAGTCCGCTAGATCGGCTTGTGTGTCAAAGCCAGTTGTGGGGCTGAAACGCTCTTGCCCAGAACGGCCACCAAGACGCCGACTACTGACTCTGTTGTCTGGACCTGAGCCTGGAGCTTTTGGTTTTGGTGCTAGCAGTATCGAAGCGGCGGTAGAAAGTGCGCCAACAACAAGGCTCACAACAATTGGAACCCATATTGCTGCGTCATTTTGGATGTCTGGGATGTGCGCGTACGCCGCCGGTCTAACCTGACCTCTTTTTGCGGCTAAGTATGAAAAACGTTTATAGTCTTCTTCGTTCCAGCCAAGAACATCTATTAACTGTTTTTCGTACGGAAGCAGTGGGATTTCATAAAGCTGTATGCCGGTGCCCAGGTCACGATGCCTAGCTGTCTGTTGATGTAAAGAATCCCGGTTTGCCATGTGACTGCGAAAATCCAAGCGTCTTCCTTCAACAGAAGCACATCTCCATCATACGTTGGTTTATCCACTCGGTAACCCCATCGCAAAAGATCACGGCAGACCTTTGTCTTGCTTGCGCCATACCAATCAGGGTTGAACGGTGGCGCGTCTATACCGCACCGCTCCAGAACCTTGAAAACAAGATGGATGCAGTCAATCTCACCGTTGCTACCGTCAGCCCCTAATCGGTAGCGAAGCCCGATTAGATCAACGCAATCGGACATTACTTGTTACCGGGATGTTACCAATCAAGCTTTGAGTCAAGCGGCGCAGTGGAACGTCAGACCCTACAGCATCCAAAATCGTGTTTACATTAAGGTTCAAAGTTGCATCGTCCCAGCTGCCCCCTGCTATCTGACCGACGTACTGGTGCATCATCGTGCCAATGGTGCGGTCATCTGGATCAAGGTTCATCACCTTGACTATGGCCAACCAACGGTCAGTAACTGCCTCTAAAGCCCATGCTCTGCTGAGTTCGTTATTAGGAAAAACAAGCGATGCAGACGTGTTATCGCCTGTTCTGTTGACACTCACGCCAGAAAAGCCGAACGGCAGAAAACTCCAATTGAAACTGTTATAAACCGAAGTCTCACCAATGTGAAAATTCTGGAACCTATAGACCACCGTCTGGCTTGGATTTTTAAAAGTCAGGTAGTTGCCAACTGCAAGTGTCGTCACATTCCAATCCTCCTACGGGTTGAGGGCGACTGTTGCAGTCTGCTCAATGTTAGTTGCTGACCACGTTGTGCGCCCTCCAATGCTGCTCGCTTCATTCCGGTTTGGAACTGGTCTGCGGTCACATAATCCACTGAGTTGATACGTTCCACGGTGTAGCGAACATCGATTGGAGCGGCAACAGCAACACCGCCTTCCGTTCCAGCAGCACCGCCGCCGCCTTCTGCCGGGATGACAGAAGATCCGCGTGAACCTCTGGAATAACGTCCCATGCTTTCACGCATCTGTGCTTCTAGGTCTTCGTTTGACGTGATATTGCCCTGCTGGAAAGGAACGAAAAGCTCAGGCCCACGTTCGCCCACGATGTAAGGCGTGTTTGCGCTGACTGGGCCGCCGTTAGCCCTAAATGATAAAAAGTTGCCCAGCGTCGAGGTCGCCGCTGCTCCCGTCTTTGGAGTCACGTCCAATGCTCTCTGCATTCCGGGGCTGCTACTAGCACCACCAGGCAAAAGACCCGTGACAGCATTCAAGATTGAAATCGCAATCATCTTTGCAATAATCTGCCCCGCCATATCCAAGAAATAACTACCAACACTTTTAAAGAAATCAGCTAACGCCTGCTTGGCGCTAGTTGCGCCAGTGATTGCATTCGTAAACGACTGTGAAAATGCACTGCCAATGGCGTTTGCTGCGCCAGTAATCTGGTTGATTGGATTTACTAGGTCTTCCAGCTCTGTTTTCAAACTGCGAATGTTTTGGCTCAACCCTTCCGTCAACGTCGGATCTACTGTTTGGCGGTACAGGTCAGTTTGCTGTTCAGCGTTTGGATCCCCTGCATCTATTCTTGACTGCCTAAACCTGTTAATCCTGTCCTCGTCTGACACCAAACCAAGCTGATCGCGCAGGTTAAACAGCTCGTCTTCAGACGCTTTAGCGATGGCTTCTTTCTCAAACCTGTACCGCTGTGCTTCTTTCGTAAGCTCTGCAGCATATTCAATTGAAAGACGAGTGTCGTCGTTTTGTTTCGTTGCAATGGCCTCTGCTACCAACGCGCCCTGTTTTTTTTGCCCCTCGGCAGCTTTAAGGGCTTCGAGATATTTCAGTTCAACCCGTGCAGCTTGTTCGGCAAAGTCAATAGAAATCCTTTGGTTGTTTAACTGATTTACCCTTGACCTGTTGTTTTTGTTTTGAGCTTCGCCAATATCTATCTCGTTATCCAGCCTCGCCTTTGTAGCCGCAATAAGTTTGCCTTCATTCATGATCGAATCAAGCAAAGACTTGCGCACTTTTTCTGCCTTGCCGCCGCCGCCGCCGCTCTTGCTGTTTGTTTCTTCTAAAAGATCGCCGCCTGGGAAAACTGTTTGAGCTTCTTTTTTTGGCTTTTCCGCTAAAGGCAGCGAGAGGTTTTGATAAGCCTCGATGCGTCTTGCTTTTAGGACTGCAAGCCTTTTCCTCATACCGCGAGTAAAAAGGGAGCCTCCTCTTACGGCTCCAAACACCTGAACTCGCTTCTCAAGATCTGAGTATTCTTTATCGACAGCATCAATCGTTTGCTGGGCTGCCTTTTGCCTTGCAAGCCCTCCTTCGTAAGTTTCACCCTCAAAGCGAGCAGCAGCGCCTTGCTTTCTTCTGCCTCTCAAATCCTTTAACTGTTCTGTGTTTGAAGTTAAAACTCTTGCATTATTAACGACATATTCAACACCAACAGTAACAATACCGATAGCAGCGAGACTTCTTAATGCTTTGCCAAGTAACGCAACCTTACCTGCTGCAACCCCAGAGACATCTCCAGTAATTTTCGCGGCAGTCCCAGTACCCGCCAACGAGGCAATAGTCGCAAGCTTAAGACTTGCAATCAGCTTCATTGCTTTAGAAACTAAAAACAGTTTTGCCGCAAGGGCTGCAGCGGTGCCAATTGCAGATCCATTCCTAAGAATAAAACGCATCCCCTCTCCAACGGCCTTGGCTGTCTTAACCAAATCCGGGCCAATATCACTAATAAATTCGGCAAACGCTTGCTGGAACTCAGCGCCAATTGGCTGAAGTGCATCGCCAATATCTTTCCCAAGCTGGTCAGTAACAACTTTTAGCCTTGCGCCAGCGGCTTGAGGCGAATCAGCAATCTTCTCTGCAAGATCTCCAAAATCATCACCTAACAGCTTTACGAACTTCTGAAGGTCATTAAGGCCAACCTCTCCTTTCTTCAAAGAATCAGCGAGCTGTGGCCCTGTCTTCCCAGCAGCTTCGGCAAATAAATTGAAAGTACCAGGCAGTCTCTCTGCAATTTGATTGATCTCTTCGGCAGATACTTTGCCCTTCGAGAAAATTTGAACAAGCGCAGTTACGGCCCCTTCAACCTGCTCTGCGCCGCCGCCCGTCGCAATAATTGCAGAGTTGATATTTTTAAATGCAATACTTGCATCGTTGACATTACCTCCAGCGCCTTTCACTGCTGCCGTAAGCCTTGTAATTCCTGCAATTGCTGTGTCCTGTGGGACGTTTAAAGATTCTGTGACATCAGCAGCCGTCGCAATAGCAAGGTTGTATTGTGCCAGCCCTTGCTCCGCCGACAATCCGCTTTGAGTTATGCCTTTAAGAGAAATTTTTAGTTTATCAATCTGCGCCGCATACTCAGCAAACCCACCAAGCTGTTGCCTGAGCTGACCTACCTGAGCGCCAAGTGCAGCACCAGCAAAAGCTCCACCAACACCACCAATTGCGCCACCAATTGCGCCACCAAGCAGTCCTTCAGGGCCGCCAAAGATACCGCCTGAGATCGTTGCGCCAGCAACCTGGGCTGCCTTGCCGGGAGAGAACCTGCGGCGGCTCATCCTTCGGCTGGCTTTTTCCGACTGCCTGTCAAGACTTTCAATTTGCTGGGTTAAACGCTTAAATGCAGCCGTGGTTGTAGGCAGCTCGTTGCGCTTCCTTTCCAGAGCAGCTTTAAGGTTATTTATGCCAGAAATACTTCCATTGTTTGCGGCTTTAGCCTTTCTTATCTCTGCGTTATATGGCTTATATGCAGTGGCAGCTTCTCTTAGCGCATTTGCTTGCTTTTTGATTGGCTCGCTCATCCCTACAGCGGGAGATGTCACGTCTACAGCTGGAGCACCTTTAACCACTTCCCTCCCAATACCTATCCTTCTAGCCATACCAGGCCCGGTTGATGTTGTCCCGCCTGCCGCAGGCAGAGCCAAAGTTTGCCGCAACCCTTGAGCTTCTTGGTTTATCGAATCCAAGAATGCTTGCCCCCTTTGCCTATAAGCTCTTCTGCTTGCAATGCTGCCGCGCCCTCTTGCAATAACTGCGCCGGTTTGTGGATCCCGGTAACCTCCAGCGCCAGGTGCAAGACCTGAACTACGCGCATACTCTTGCAGGTCTGCGATCTTTTGTGCTCTACGTGTTGACGCAGACTGAGCAGCCGCAACCCTGTCGTAAGCGTCAGCCGTACTGTTAAGTATTTTGTTTAGGTCTGCCTGCTTTGAAGCTATTTCTTGGGTAATTCTTTTATAAGATTCTCCTGGGGTCGTATTGGCTAATTGAGTCTGAAGCTCAGAAATCTCAAGATTTAACGCTGCTGCTGTATTTGGCAGGCCAAGCTTTCCAGCTGGTCCCTGCGCGAAATTTTGAAAGGCAGCACTGCTGAACATTTCGGCGTTTGCCCTTACCTGCTGTCTCCCTACCGAACGACTCTGGACTTGACCAAGCAAGGCAATTCTGGTCTGGGTTTCAAGGTATTCATTGCTCGTAAAATTAAGGGTTTTCATCCCTTCGGATAATCGACCAATCTGTCGCTGAATTTTTTCAAGACTCATCGCAGGGCGCTGAGTGGTCTCAAAGCCAGCATTAAATTTCTTGACTTCTATGTTGACTTCCTTTAATCGACCCTGCAAAGCATCAATATCTTTTGCAATTTGAGCAAAGGCTGAAGACCCTGGCCTGGCTCTGCCTTTTAAAACTTCAAGTTGCGAAATTACGGCTTTAATATCAGCGGCAGAAGACTTGGCAGCATTACCTGTTTTTACGAATCCAGCCCTTTGCTGCTCTAGCTCGTCGGTAGAGCCTCTAAGGGTTGCCTTGAGATTCCCAATACTTACACCAAGCTCGCGATAAACCTTGCCGCCCATAGCGGCCTGTTCACGCAAGCCTTCAAATGCTTTGATTTGTCCCTTTATTGTCGCTTCGCTATTGCCAACCTCTTTGGCAAACCTAGCAATATCTTGAGTTGCCTGATTAATGTCTCGATCAGAAAGTTTTGTCTGCTTCGATAAATCTCGGAATGATCTATTTAATGCCGCAAGTTTTTCGCCACCTTTAATGCCGAGTTCAATGGCTATCGGTTGAACAGTCTTACTTGCCATCTTTCTTGTTCAGCTCAGAGAGTGCAGCAGCTTCCATTACTTGAAGGCTCTCCAGCATCTCACGGGGATTCTCTACATCATAAAGGGACATCAGTCCTGACGCACCTAGCAAAACCTCATACTTCAATCCAACGTAACCTCCCATCGTGACGGTCCATTGCGTTTGCATCCGCAAGAACATCATCAACGCATCCCAGTTTTCTTCCCATACCTCAAAGTGCTCCTCCTCAGGAGCGGCCTGACGCTGCGGCTTCAATCCAAATGCCGCAGCGTCATCTGCACTCTTGTCCTCTACTCTTTTGCCGCCATTCGCCCAATACTTGACGGCATCTTTTAGTTTCCCAGTTTCGCGCCTTCAAACGTTTCGGTGTAAGCCTTCAAGACACCGCGAATCCAATAAGGGTCATCAGCAAATTCTTTCATTGCTGCCAGGGAAAACGGCAACGGCTTGCCGTCTTCATCCTCGATTCCTTCCCATCCAGTCATCACTGCTTTAAGCAAATCGAGGTCGCCCTTGTCTGCAAGCTTTTGGAACTCAGACCGTGGAACTCTTTTGAATACTGCGTCAAAACTAGAGTCATCAAAGACCCCGCCATCAGCAGGCTCTTCCACAGTTACAGGCCATTTAAAAGTCTTGACCTTTTTGCGAACGAATGCCATTGAGCAAATTTAACTGCAATTAGCTTACAGCAATAAAAAAGGCCGTGCTCTCCAACACGGCCTCAGGAGCCCATCTGTTCAGATCAAGTATACACCAAGCTGAACTCATCATTCCCTGCCGTTGAGGGAATTGCGGTATATGGGATGTTTAGCATCGCGATACCGTCTTGATCGCCATAGCTCACGTCCCCGATGTCTACCTGGCTGCTAGCAAAGTCAACGATATTTCCAGCAGTGGTGCCATGCTGGAACGTCAAGTCGCCAAGCGTGTTGTCAGTCAAAGCAGCAGTGAAGTAGTCCTTCGTGGCAATCGAGATCATCTCAAGGCTCACGCTACCGCTTGCACTGCGATCAGTGATCAGCACTTCCTTCGTGCAACCAATCAACTCTCGGTAAACAACAGAATTGCCGATGTCTAAACTAATTGACTGCAAGCAGCCAGAGTAAGACAGCAAGGAGAAGGTGTCTGTGTTGCCGTTCTTAAAGATCAGCGGTGTCGCCTGGTTTGCGTAAGTGACGCTAGGCAATGCTGAATCGTCAGGAGCGTTGTAGATACCAGTGAAGGTGAAGTCAATCGTAGGAATTTCTCCTACGCTTCCGTTCAAGGTAAATGTCCCTCTAGCACCAGTCACCTTGTGACGAACACCATCAATGTTGTAGTGAATAGTGACTGAACTGAAAGATGCACTTACTGGTGCATAGGTGACACTGACTCCAGCAGATACAGTCTCAGAAAGGCCGCAAGCTTGAAGCGCCTTGCCGTACTGCGGAGCGGTGCCAGCAGTACCAGATCCTGCTAGCTCAACACTGAACGTACATTCAACGCGAGTGTTGGCCAGCAGCTGCTCCGAAGCGCCTAAGTAGGGACGAATCAGATCACGATTGACAACATCACTCTGCTGTGGAGTGATGTTCAGATCTCTCACCAAAACCGCGTCGGTTCCTGTTGGAGTCGGATCGACTCCGTAGCTCGACTCTGTTTCGATCAGAATCAGTCGTTTCCGTAGAAGAAGTGGTGCCATTTTCTTGTTGGGGGTCGGCGGGAAGTGTTCGCTGAATCAGAGTGCGTTTTCCGGTTTCTGGATCGAGAAGGTACGACCCACCTTGACCGCTGTACTCGTCTTTCATCGTAATCCTTGCAACTGCTTAAACCTTAGTAGGAAGTAAGGTCTGCTACTGATGTCCTGTATTTAACGTCGTACTCATTAGAAAACACTCCAGCAGGTTGATCTGCATCAAGAAACTCAAAGCTTGTCAGTACGGGCTGCACATCAATTGCATATCCTCCAACAGTCAAGTCAGCCATTATTTTTGAGTGCATCGATTCAATTACTGAGTCTGCATCCGTGTAAGGAGTCGTTGACCTAGTGATTACGACGACTCTTACGCGCATTGTCCAGTCAAGTTTTGGCAATGAGGTCTGCTGCTGCGCGACATCATTTACGGGCTCGATCACGATCATTGGCGTCTCAACTCTGGCAGCAGCCGTCACTCGCGATCGATAAACCCTCCCACTAACGCCAGCAGTACTGGCCAGTGTCGTGGCAATTTCAGCCAGGATTTGTTCGCGTCTAGTAGTCATTAATCAGACATCACAGAGCCTTGGAAAGATTCGCCGCTGGATACATTGCTCACAGTGCATCTGACATAAAGCACAGGAGAGTTGGAGTAAAAATGAGCGTCGATACCGCTACCAGAATGAGAATGAGACTCAAGGGCAAACCAATCAGTCCCATTTAAAGACCCCTCGTCAATGACAGTTACGTTTGCACCAACAATCTTATGAACAAATACAAAGTTGATGCCAGCGATCTTCACCGCAGGCGTTGAGCCATCAGCCGTGAGAGGATCCCAGAAATGAATGTTCTTAGAGTTGTCCGCGAAATAGCCAATTTCAACAGTCATCAGTCCTTCATCAGCATTAACTCGACGAATTTCCCATCGTCGATGAGGTTCGCGCTTCTAACAGTGTAGTTGACTCCATCAACTGACACTGCATCGCTATGCAGCAAGCTCCCAAACTTTGATGACTCACACGTCAACTTATAGTCAGTCGTCAGCACCACTCCGTCAGCAATAATTTCGCTTGGCATGTCCAAGATCCCCAGCCCTGAAGTCGAGCCAGACGTAACAGAAACAGCGAAATCAGCACTGCTTAAAAAAACGCTTAGGTCTTCTGTGAATGCCATAAGAAAAAGCGCCTAGTTGACTCTAGGCGCATGTCGTTGTTAAGAGTACTTCAGAACACCGAAAGCATTGACGCTATAGGTGTGAGTTGAAGTAGATACTGTTGAAACAGCTTTGATGTAACGCTTGGCGCTTCCTTTATCAAAAACCAAAGTCTGCTTGCTTGCGCTTGTGCTTACTTGCGTAAACGCAGCGTCAGTCACGTCAGAATAGGTTCCACCAGAGGTGTCAGCTGACTGAATTTTGACATCCAAAGTTGAAGTTCCGCCATTCTCGACATCGAGAATTACGCAAATGTCACCTTCATAGTCATTCAAGTCAACAGCAGTGCCGTCAAGAGCAGAAGTGCGTGAAGCTGTGGGAGCTAACGCAAAATGTGAGAGCTTTTCAAGTCCGACAGATAAAATGGTCATTAGTCATCTCCAGAAGAAGGTTTTACACGTCCGCGTCGTGTAGATACTGCTTTCGGCGCGGTCGTAGTGGCAGGTTTAGGAGGACAAGCTGGTGCAGGCTCAGGGTCTGAAGCCACCTTGGCCTTATCACTGCCAATCAGCAGTGTTGCAATGCCTTGCTCGACTTCAACAAAGGAGCCTGCTTTCACAGACTCCCCGTTGATCATCACATTGCGGATGATCTCAACTCTCATGAGTATCAGGTAGCGAAGCAGAATGCACCAGGCTGCTTGACAGCAAAGTCAACATCCTGAAGAGCGATGACGCGAACGGTGCCAGCAGTAGCGCCAGCGTAAGGATCAACAGTGAGATCCAAGCCAGACCACATGCCCATGATGAACATGGAGAAGTCACCGAACAGTGCGTCGTTGGCTGCAAGCTGGTTGGAAACGATCACGGGATAGCCGTTGATCTCGTTGTCAGCGAAGACGAACTCGCCGCTTCCAGTGTCCTTCTTGGTTCCTTTCAGGCCGCCACGAGTGGTGGCGTTGACGATGTAACGAAGAGCGCCAGCGTCAGCGTTAGCTGCAGCAACGTCGGTCTCCATTGCGATGAACTCGGTAAAGGTGCCGGTGCCCGTAAGGGTCTCGGAGCCAATACCGCTCACGTTGGTCAAGCCTTGAGGCTGGTTGGAAGAGCCGGTGCCGTAGATAGCAGCGCGGTCGATTTCCAGTGCAATCACGCGGGCAAGGTCGTTGCGAACCATGCCTTCAACGTCGATGCTGCTCTGAAGCAACAGGCGACGGCTGTAATCAACAAATGCACCCACGGTCTTGGGTGTCATATTGACCTGATCGATGGCCTGCTGAGACTCGGTGGGAGAAGCGTTCTCGCCAACCCAGTAAGCAGTAGCGGCAGAAGTCTGACGAGGGATTGACACATTGCCCTGAAGGCCGGTCAGCATCGTTGCGCCAGCTTGAGCAATTGCCAAGCGGTTACGAAGCAGATCGATGAAGGATCCGGCCAGGAGCACGTCGTCAACCAAGTCACCACCAGCTGTAGGTGTACCTACAACCAAGTCGCGACGAAGGACTTCGTTAGGAATAACGATGCCGTTTGAAGAACGCTCGTACTGCTTGGCAGCAGCCTCGCCAACTTCAATTTCAAATGCTGCATCGCGACGAGCCTGAGCATCACCCTGGTTAGAGAGATAGTTCAGAGCTTTGACGAAACTAAAGCTACGGGTCTCCTTATCGGAGAGGCCGATGTCGTTGGCGGTGATGCTGTGTTCCACGGGTTGAGTTCCGATTTTTTCGAGGACAGCAGCGCGAGCCTCATCGACAGACTGGCCGCCGGAGATCAATTCGCGTGCAAGATCGGAGAGGTTATGACGCTCGCCGAGTTTGTTGATGGATGCAATCCGGTTACGTTCGGCCTCTACGGCCTCAGACCGGATCACCTCCACATCAGTTGTGGTGCTTTCCATGACTTCAGTCACTGTGTTTACGGGAGATGCGGTCGAAGCCGCAGTGTCAGGGTCGGCGTCCTGTAAAGAACGCTCAACCTCAACATTTACGTCAGAATCGTCGATCTCAAGAGAACGTCCAACTCCGACAGTGGGGTCAGCTGGGATAACAGCTAACGAGACCTCGTAAGGCGACCAATTGGTAGCTACAAGGCCATCTTCGCGCTCCTCCATTTTATCAATGGAGTAGCCGAAAGAAACGCCGCGAAGGATTCCATCGCGAACGTCTTGGAGCACTTCTTGCGCAAATTTATTGCGCGAAAAGCGCACCTTGGCGTAACCGCGTTTCTTCTCACCATCCACCCAAGCACGTTCGACAACGCCGATCATGCGATCTGGGTCATGGTTATAAAGAAGCGGTGCGCCATCGTTGAGCCGCGAAAGATTCGCAGACTCCATGCCGTGGCTCAGGATTTCGTTTCCAAAGTAACGAGCCACGGGATATTCAGACGAGAATGGAAATTCCATGCTCCTTTCGTCAACCATGTTGAAACTCGTCGCTTCAACACGCTTGAACTTTGTACCTTCAAGATCGCGAGACAATTCTTTTTTAGAACTCTCTTCTGCGACAACATCAGGCACCTCCGTAGTAAGTTCCATTGCGCGTAAAGCTGCGATCTTTTTCAGTGTACTGAATCTATGTCCTGCATAAACATCAGTCTCACGCCAACCTTCGCTTCCTTCACGGTAAATTTGAATTAACGCTGCAGGATTATCTTCCTCGCCATTAATTACAACTTCTGCTCCAGGTACGTCGAGCTGGCCATCGCGAACAATTTTCGTGATCTTGCCCTGAGCGTTTCCGCCAGGAGTGTTCCAACGAACGAAATCACCGACTTTTAATTCGTCGGGTTCTGCTCTGGTTTCTTCGTCAATTGAGCGATCCATGGATTCAACAGTGCGATCAGAAAAAGCCTTGCCAGCGTCACCGCCCCAGGCAGCCCAGGCAACACGGCCTGGAGAAGGATAACCCTCCTCACCAGGGCTAAAACCCTCAGCCTTTTTATCTACTTCGTGACGAGCGAACCAAGCACTCATCTCGACGATTGTGTCGTCACTGAGTTCGTTCCCACTAAGGATTTGAGTGGCACGACGAGCAGCGACTTCAGTGCCGCCATCGCGACCATCTTCTTTCCAGTCTCTATAACGCTGCGCTTCTTCGCGCATACCTTCAGTTGGCATTGCAGGCATCACTCAACCTCCTCTGGGAGTTCATCAATAATGTCACGATCAAGCTCAACGTTAAGCTCTTCGGCTGCTTGCTGTTCACGAGAGAACTCAGTGAGGTTGTCAAAGAAGTCTCCGCCAAGCTTCGCGACGATCTGAGCCTTGGTCATGTAACCAGCCTGCTCCATCTGGCGATAAGCTTTTGCTTCCTTCAATGGATCAACCCAATCCCATCCGCGAGCCATCCATCGCGGAGTGTCATAACGCTCAGGACGAGCGTCGTAGTCATCAAAAGGCAGTTCGCCAGCCAATACAGCAAGGTCGAGCCATTCGCGGAACACACGATTGTGGAAGTTTTCGATCAAGTAAGCCTGAATAACCTTCCAATGCTCGCGATCTTCCAGCAAGCTCAACCGGCTGCTGCTGTAATTGGTTTCACTGAAATCCCGACTCAGTGTCTCGTAAGAACAGCCAAAACCTGACGCAAAACGCCGAACCTTATTCTTCACGAACATCTCGTACTGCTGATCAGGCGAGCTGATATTCGGCACGCTTACATTCTGACCAGGCTCCAGATACTTCCACATCCCAGGCTCAAACTCGCTAATTCTGCGATCAGCTTCGACATCATCGCCTTCAAGCTCACCCTCTGGGCTTGTGACAAATCCCATTACAGAAGCACCAGCACGGGCGCGAATCACAGCGGCTTCTTCGTAACCCTGCAACTGATGAGCATCAGCCATCACTGAATGGAACCAAGGCACTCCGCGATGCTGTTGCGGACGCTCTGGAATGAACAGGTGAATTACGTCTTCCGCAGGCAGGAAAACATGCTTGTCACCTTTCTGAGGTGCATTCTGGAACCAATAGTCGCCAGGATGACGAGTTAAGAACGCATAACGAACAGGGCGACCCCATTCGTTGATCTCAACGCCCATCCTCCACTCATTGAGCTTCGCGAGCGTTGGTCCCTGATACTCCTCATCAAGCACATCAGACTCGATCATCTCAAGTGCTAATGGCACCCTGCTGCCCCCAAACGGACGCCGGATGATGCGAAACAACGCTTCGCCTGATTCAGGTAAAGCACCAGTCGCCAGCCATTCCATCATGTGGAAGCTATGTCGCCCCGCAACATCGCAATACTGCGCACGGGTCCATAAATGCCACTTCTCTTCAATGAGGCGATTAATCGCTTCACTGGGTTTCCGGCCACGAACCTGCTGAACCTGGGACTGAAGCTTGATACCACTGCCGACGACATTGACCTGAGTGGTGCGCTTCGCCTGCTTTGCATACGGATTATTCCGCACCATCTCACGCGAACGGTCGCGCAGCTTGCTCAGGCTGTTCCGAATCTCGGCATCAGCACTGGCCCTAGTGCTCATCCAGTCGCTAGTAAGACGCGAGACAATCGCACCCGCATAACTACGACGACGACGAGGCTGATCCCGTGGCACTCGCTGGAGCCCCAGCGTTCTTAGAAATCGTGTACGAAGTCCCATCAGCTTCCGTTAAATCGAACGTAAAGATTGTGCGGATCGCCAAGCCCTGAGGCAATCAGTTTGGCTTTATTTTCCTTAGCCACAATAGACTTTAATCTTGACTCAAGTTCGATTAATTCTGAGAGATCGTATCGCTTTAAATTGCGACTCCCGATTTTATACTCAGAGACAGCGCCGCCAGAAACGATGGACCTGATGGCTGCTTTTACTGCATCCAAGTCCTGTTGAGCCTGCGTCCTGCCGTCAAACGCTCCAGGGGTGCCCGTATACGCCAAAGAAGGGCGAATCTCAATCTGGCCTCGGCTGTATTCCTGAACAGTGCTATCACCGGTCTTCGTGAGAACAGCTTGAAAAAACCAGTTAGGACTGGGGTCTGCTGAACCAGTCGCGGCAGCAGTCAGCGTAGTCTTCCAGCCGCTGTTGTAAGCAACCGCCGTTGCTGTTAAGCCCTGCGAATTGGTGTTAAGGCGAAAGTAATAGACCAGAGAGTGAGTGGAGCTGGTTACAGCATCGCCAAACACGTCAACAGTCTCGGCATCAACCCATACCGCATCCACGCCGCTTGTTATGGATGGAGGGATTGCCATCTACATAAGTCACTTGATATTGAGCAGTCTAACTGTTACCACTGATTAACGAAACTTTTCGTGGTTCGCTTAGCTGAAACTGGACGCTTGGACTCTTTCCGTTCTTCAGGTGTTTTTTCCATCTGGTCCCACAACGTTCTGCGGTCTTTGATTTGATACACGCGATTTAAGGCCGCGTAAGCATAAACAAGCTCGTCCAGGGCTTCGTTTCTTGCGCTGCTTTTTTTTACCCAAATACGCTCAGGGAATCCATTCCTGAATCTGAGTACCTGCTTCTCTGCAGTCAACTCCTCGAAATAATCTTTATCAACCGTTGGATAGAAATGCAAATACCCTGGCCCGACATCGTTGTGCTTCAGCCTGCCGAACAGCAGTGACTTGATCGTGTCCGATCCAACCGGAAACACCTGTGCTCCTTTCTTGAGCGTCTTGCCTTGCGCATTCAGGTCAACCTTGCTTGCTTTGCCAATCGGCGGCTTGTTCTTGGTTGACATGCCCTTGATCGCAACAACACCTAAGCTCTGCCGCTCTCTGGCGTACTGGTACACCTCGCTGGTGTGGTGACCGCCGCTATCGATGGCTACCACCATTGGCTTCAACTCACGACCATCCTCGGACTCATAGGGAGTTTGCACAATCTCATCCAACTGCTTCCACACTTCTTTCCGCGACGGGTCGCCGTAAATTTTCACTCTGTCAACCAACCATCCTTGCTCCTCGCGGCCCCATCCCCAAACACTGAGCGACAAGCGGTCGTCCTGGGTATCACAGCCAACAGTGAGCAACAATGCATCCGAAGGCACCACGCCTTGCTTGTACTTTTCATCAGCTGAGCGTTCGCTAAGAGCATCTGCGCCCACCTTGGACGCATATTCGTCTTCCCACGTCTCGCCTAAAACAGTGTTCACGAATGTCTTCAGCTGCTCTGCGTCGTTTTTCGCATCAAGAAACTCCTCAACCAGAGTTGACCAGCTCGCATTGGGGCTATAGCTATACGCCGCCCAAATATGGAATGAGACATGTTTACCATTACCAGGCGCGGTGGGGCGCCACTCACCGCGTTCAACCATCCAGCGTTTCTTTGCTGCTGGGATCCATACGCCACAGTTCTCGCAGCAGTAACTAGCTGTGTCAGGGTCGTTGTCGTGCCACTTCATATTTGCCCACTTCAAATACTGCATGTGGCCGCAATCTGGGCATGGCACGAAATAGCGCCTTTGATCACCCTGCAGAAACATTCGCTCGACACGGCTGAAGTCCTTAACCGTTGGAGTGGACCCCGCCACGATTTTTCTGTTCCAGTAATACTCAGTACGCCTAATGCCAAGCTTGATCTGGTCGCCTTCAGTACCAGCCGAGGGTGGGTAGCCGTCAACCTCATCAAATAGCACCACTCGCCTACTGACCCGCCTGAAGCCACGCGGACTGTTAGCGCCCACCAGGCTCAAGCTCCCGCCAGGGAATTGCTTCTGCAGGATCGTGTTGGCTCCGTCTTTTGACTTGGCCTCGCTCACTACCCCTTTAAGGCAAGGCGTGTCACGCAACATTGGCGCGATCTCTTCCTTTGAATAGCCCTGTGCATCCTCAATCGTGGGCTGCACAATCATGATCGGGCACGGATCCTGATGAATATGAAAGGCCGCGACGTGATTAAGAATTTTGCTGTACCCGACACGGGCACTTTTCATCACGCTGATCTGCTCGATCTTGGGATTCGTGATCGCATCCATTATCCCCTTCTGATAAGGCAGCGTGTGCCATCTTCCGCCTTCTGCGCTCGATTCTGCGCTTAAGTAGGCATAAGAGTCCGCCCACTCGCTTAAGGTCATCTTCTTTGGCGGTTTAAACGCTAAAGCGGCTGACTTTCTTAGTTTCTCTACGTTATTCGCTGTCACCAGCTAAATCTTCTAAGGCTTCGCGCACAATATCATCTAAAACACCAATAGCGTCTGTGTCTAAGTCTGGTATTCGTTGTTTCGCCTTGGTTGGTATCCCTAATAGCTTCGTTCTTGCGCGAGTGATAATTTCTGACCACTCAAGCGCAATATCCTCCGCTTTGACCAAGAGTCCCTCTTTTTGCTGTCGATCAAGCTCGAGCAGCTCTGCTTTTAAATGCTCCGTTCGAGCGCGAGATTCGTCATAGTCAGGGATCGACTCCTGGGTCTTGCTGATCCTTGGCTGCTCCGCTCCTGACGTTATCCTCTCCTCGCGACTGCGCAAAGGCTTCTTTTCTTTGCCTTGCCCGGCGGCCTTAGGGCCGATTCCAATTCTCGTCTGCGTGTTCCTGGCCCATTCCTCTCTCATTGTTTCACTATCGACAACAGGCTTGCCATATGCGTCTTTCTTGACCGATAATCTTCCGCTTTTTACTGCTGCGTAGACAGCTTCAGGTGATACGCCCAATGCGCGTGCGGCTTCGGACCTGCTAATGAGAGCCATGATTCAAATACGATAATACGAAGATAGCGCGATAAGAATAAAAATGATAAAATATCCGATTTCGCTATTTCGGTTACTGGGCGAGGTGTGTCTTGCATTATCGAAACAACTTTATAACGTATTGCCTACTTTTATGGTGCGATCCGAATACCCT